>Ga0210057_1008023_pt1 | contig 12606 bp, 6 predicted proteins | sample CryGeyCG2114_010_2_FD_183968 | JGI IMG/M metagenome (GOLD analysis project Ga0210057, IMG submission 183968) | Groundwater microbial communities from aquifer - Crystal Geyser CG10_big_fil_rev_8/21/14_0.10 (SPAdes) (version 2) | ecosystem: Environmental > Aquatic > Deep subsurface > Groundwater ... | reverse complement strand
CCGTAGCCTTCTATTTCTTTAAATGCTACTTCTGAACCTTCTTTTGGTTTTTCAGAACTTACTGTGCATGTTTCGTCATCATTAGGGCATGAGCATTGGTTGCATGTTCTCCTAATGCTTTCTTCAATAGTTTTTATTAATTCGTCGGCACTTGTTGTATCGAAGTTTGGGTTATCTTTTTGTGCTTTCTTTAAGTCTGAGATTACTTGTGAATATTGTTGTTGATTCTTAAACAAATTTACTAATTTTATTTCTGCATCTTTATTAAATCCTTCATCACCTTCTTCTAACAATCCTTCTTTTAGTCCGTTGCAAAGTTTATCTTTTCCTATAACATTTTCTTTGGCATTTGCAGTTTCTAATTCTTTTTTTAATCTTCTTGCTCTAGCTTCAGGACTTTCTCCACCCCATCCTGCACTGTAACTTAGTCTTGCTTCTTCTGCACTTCCAAAGATTTCCCATCCATCGCCTAAGTCAATGGTGGCCCCTTTAAATTCCTGTCCGCCCCTTTCTATTTTTATTCTACTAAGATATTTGTACCATGTTGAATCTGTTATTTTGTCAATGAAACTTGAATCAACTCCTGCAGCTTCTAATGCTCCTTTTATTACGTCCTTCACATCATTGACATCTGGGCTTAGCAAGACTTCTTTATTTTTTATCTCGATAATTTTTGCTATTATTCCTATAATCATTATTAGTATGAGTATTCCAAGAATTATTGCTAAAATCTTATTAGTTTTGTTCCAAATAACTTTTTTGTTAACACCCTTTTTCATTATTTCTCTGAGTTATAATAGCTATATAAATCTTTTTTTATATACAACAGATCATATTAGTTCCACAATTAACTTCTGAGCCTTCTGTTCCGTAAGAATAAACTCCTAAGTAACTTTTTATTACTGGTTGTAATTCTCCATAATTGTCTGCTGGGCATTTTGTGCTTCCCACATTGTCAGTTATTTCACATCTTGATTGTTCATTATTAGCACTTGGTATTTTTGGGCAGGTGTTTCCTGTCACTTCTCCACTTATGACTGTTTCTGGTGTTTTCTCTCCTCCTCCTACTGGGAAGTATGTGGTTCCTTGTTTTTCTTCAGTTCTTGGTGGTAGTGGTTCTTTTCCGTCAATAAAACAAACACACATATTAATTCTTGGTGCGTACTTGCACACTCCTTCCTTTCCTCCTTCTGTGCAGGAACTGCAGAATTTACATGCTTCTTCATGGCTAATTTTTTTTTCATTAGAGATTCTATTGGCTTCGTTAAAGCATTGTATATCTCCTGGGAACATCGGTCCTTCTCCTTCTCCTATCGGATTTTCTAGTGTTTTTCCGCTGTAGTCGTCTTTGGGTGCGTTTTCTTTCACTTCTCCATTAGTGCATGCGCAGTCTGGTTTGAAGTATTCCCCGTCTTTAACTGCTATTAATACACATTTTGATTCTGGGTCTGTTGCTTGACAACTCTTAGTATCGCTGGCACATCCTGCTGCTACTAAACTCACGAATACCTTTGCTGCTTCTGCTATTTTTTTCTTAAAAATGGTGCTATCTTTGTTAGCATCTGGTTGTGATGATACATACTCTTTCCATAGTTCTTGTAATTCTTCTTTTGTTTCTTTTACTCCTGGGGTTTTCCCTCCGATGTTACATTCAACATAACTTCCTGGTTCTAATATTTCATCACTACTAAACCCTGCTTCTTTAGGGGTCTTTGGTCCTGGGAATTCTTGGTCTTCAGGTCTTATTATTGGGGGTAATGTTCTACCACTCTCGGTTTTTGTGGGTAATCCAAAAACGTCTGCTACTAATTGGCGAATATCCATTTCTACATGCACGTTTCCTACTCGCCAGCCGTCCATTCCAACCTTCACCTTAACATCAAGACCCCCGCCTTCAGGACTTAGTAGTACTTCATCATTTCTTATTCTTAGGATATTTGTGTATTGTATGTCTAAAATGATTATTAGCAAAATAATTAGGAGGCTTATCAGAATTAATTTTTTCTTACTTACACCTTCTTTCATTACTCTTGAAAGTTTTATGAACTATATAAATGTTTTTTATTCGTTTACTTTGCTCGGCACTATTCTTCCATCCCTTACCTTTTCTATTAATCTTGGTGCCAGTATCTTAATACCATAATCCTTGCTCGTTCTTTCTGCGTATTCTATTATTTCTTTTTTGTGTTCGCTACCATAAACAAACATTCCTCTTTCTCTGATAATTCTTCCTTTACCTCTTTCTTCACTCATTTTTCTTTTAATATTATTCATTATTCTTTCAGTTCTATTCTCACTAAGCTCTAAGAATTTTTTACTTGGTTCTTCACCTTTTTCTTCACTCATTAGTCTTGTTGCGTCTCTGAATAATCTTTCATCTTCAGGACCTACTATGTAAGAATCATTACCTACTGCTATATATCCTCCTGCCATTCCTCCAAAAGTTCCTTCATTAATCATTTCTTTGAGTTCTTCGTCTCCGGCATTTCTTATTCTTGCTCTTAAATCTCTTCTTTCTTCTCTTATTCTTTTAAAGCTTTCATAATGGTCTTCTCCTTCTATTACTCCTTCAGGAAATATTACTTCTGCTCCTTCTTCTCTTATCAGTCTTTCACCAATTCTGCAGATATTTCTTTGTATTTCTGGAAAGAATTCTGATTCATAAGTTATTCCATTATTTATTATTCTATGTGTTTGTAGGATGATATAAATTTGTTTTTCTGCTTCAGGATTCTTTTCATAAACCACTGTTCCATAACTGCTTAATTCTCTTTTTGGGTTAATATTCTCTGTTCTTACTGGGTCTTCTTTTTGTCTAACCTCTTTGTTATCATGCGTGCTATTACATCCCCCGCTAATTAATGCTCCTAGCATTAGTATTCCTGTGAGGGTTTTTTCTAATAGCCCGTTTTTTCTCATAATTAGTATATGTTATTATAGCTTATAAATGTTGTGATTAGTCACTACTATTTAGTGGATAATCTTTCTCTGGGGGTGCTTTCTGAGAGGTATTCTATTTTCATTCCAAATCTTTCACTTAACTTATCAAAAATATATTTTATATCTTCTTCATTACTTTTCCCGGGTTTTATTCTAATCTCTAGATAACTCTTCTCTCCAATTCTTGGGGTTATTAGTGCTATTTCCTCTTCTCTAGAAGTCATTTTCCCTGAGACTGTTTTTCTTATTATCCTATAAGGGTCTTCTGTTCCTCTTCTCACCATCCTTCCATTATCATAACTTACCTGTGTTAGGAATACTCCATCCTCACTTCCCCTTGTTTCTCTCTTTGCTCTTTCTCCACAGTAATATGATACCCAGCTATAAGGGTTATTTTTTGCATTTCCGAATGGTTCTGTGGTCATTTTTATTTTTCCTTATCACCGATAGATTAGAATATTCTTTGAGTACGAGTAGGATGACTTGTCCCTTAGTGGTTTTGAAATGTGTATTTGAGGCTTTTAGTAGTTGCGAGCTTAAACCCTCGGGTTCTCGGGTATTATACTCCAACTCTATCAACGCAGTCTTCTTCTGCGGCCTTTGTTGAGTCGTTTTGCGGACGGCTTCGAGCTTAGATGCTTTCAGCTCTTATCCGTACAATGCGTAGCTGTGCAGCCTGCTTCATAACAACTGCTGACCAGAGGCATCCGAGTGCAGTTCCTCTCGTACTTTGCACTCGTTCCGCTCACTCAACCACACGCCTAGTAGATATCATACAAACTGTCTCACGACGTTCTTAACCCAGCTAACGATCCCTTTTAAAGCGTGAACTCCGACACCCTTGGATGCTTGTGCACATCCAGGATAGGAAGAGCCGACAGCGAAATACCAAACCGCGCCGTCAATATGGACTATCGGGCGCGACTAGCTTATTATCCTTGAGGTACCTTTTCTATCACAATGGGGGTCCATTAAAAACCATCCATGGTTCGCTAAGCCCAGCTTTCACTCTTGCTTTCTTTGCTTTTCAGAAAACAATCAGACAAGCTTTTGCCTTTGCGCTCTACTCCAGGTTTCCAACCTGGTTGAGCTTGTCATTAGGTCCTACAGATATCTTTTCTGCAGGGTGCCGCCCCAGCCAAACTACCCACCTGCCAGTGTCCTCCCTTAGGAGTAAGCAGTGTTATTGAGAAGTAAGTAGTATTACAAGGTCGCTCCCCTTCGCCGAAACTAGGGTTCATCACTCCTACTTATTCTATGTACTTCTAATAAAACCACAACAACAAGCTGTAGTAAAGGTCTACAAGGTCTCCGCTTCCCACTAGGCGTCTCCGGCCTGTGCACCGGAATGGTGGGTTCAGAAGGTTGCATCTAGGGACAGCGACTACCTCGTTAAACCATTCATGCAAGTCGCCATTCAGACGACAAGGTATTACGCTTACTATTTGTTAATTCGCTCCATACCTTGTTAGGTTTGAAACTACTTACCATGACCACATTATTTGTAGTAATGGCTGACTTCGCATCACTGCGATGTCTCTGCACGTCGCCGCGCAGGTCGCACTCTATCTTCTTACATTAACTGTAAGTCGAGCGTATTAGTGTCTGAGGATTCTTCTCACATCAGTGAGTAAGTCTTTCCTGCTGATTATCTCTCCGCATTAATTTTCAGGGTTCGTTATTGTCTCACGACAATAATATCCTATAATGCTTCCTCGAGAAGTTCCAGCATATAGCTCGATTTTCTCATTATACGGTTTAACTTAAATGAATTCATCAACTGTTTGACCCTTGAGCGTCCTAAAATTAATTTTTAGTCCGTAAAGCAGTCAGTTACTACTCAAAATCTTATTGTTTTTGAGTTACCTATACCTTAAGAGGGTCATAGTTACCCCCGCCGTTTGATGGGTCTTAGCCACGTTGAATCGCGGTTTGAAACACCACCACTGGGCAGGTCTCACCAGCTATACTAAGCCTTTCGGCATTGCAGCTGGCTATGTTTTTGGTAAACAGTCGGGCAGTCCTTGTTACTGAGATCTACTAATGCTACTAAACAAGTTCAGAAACAAAAGTAGACACCCCTTCTACCGAAGATACGGGGCTAGATTGCCGAATTCCCTTAAATGCTTTGTCCTTTCACGCCTTAGCCTTCTCAGCTAGAGCACCAGTGTCGGTTCTGGGTACAGCTTAATAAACTCTATTACTAAAGATTTTCACTGGATCTCGGACTCAGGAAACTTTGCTTGAACAATTCTTCTGCGTCTCAGGATTACCCTCGACAGACTTCTCGTTCAAGACACCTTTCGGTGTTCTCCTTATCCCAAACCATCATTAATACTTGGCAAGTTTATTGAGTACAGGAATATTAACCTGTTGTCCATTCGTCAAGTTCAGTTAAGGCTTGACTTAGGCGCTGACTAACCCTTAGCTAAACGGTATTGCTAAGGAAACCTTGCTCTTTCGGCGTTTTCCGAATCTCAGGAAAATTTGGTCTTACTAACACCAGGATCTGCATTCCTTACCGCTCCACATCCGCTTTAGCGGCTGCTTCTGCGCAGTAAAGACGCCTGTCTACCACAATGCTCTTACGAGCATGTCTATGGTATCGGTATCATGTTTGAGCCCCGTCCATTTTCAGGGCCTCGAACCTCGATAGGTGAGCTGTTACGCTTTCTTTAAATGTTGGCTGCTTCTAAGCCTACATCCCCACTGTCTCAGGTTCAAGACTCCTTTTGATACACTTAACATGAATTTTGGGACCTTAACCACAGGCTCCGTTGTTTCGGTTTCGGAACAGTACCTTACGCACTGCCCCTGATTCCAGTACTTTACAGCATACAAGTTCTGAGTTGGAAAGAGTTCCGTAGGAAAATTCCTCTGCAAACTCCATCCGTACTTTACCTCGTGTGCAAGCAGTACCAGACTATACGTGGGCATATTTCGACAGGAACCAGCAATCGCCGAGTTAGAGTGGCTTTTCACCCCTATTCCCAAGTCATCCAAGTGCATGTTCACAACACTAGTTCAGGCCTCCATTTTCCCTTCGGAAAACTTCACCTTGCTCAGGAATAGATCACCCGGCTTCGGGTCTTACACAAGTGACTTGCGCCTTTTCAGACTCGCTTTCGCTATGGCTTCCTATTGTTAACCTTGCCACTTATGTAAACTCCCTGGCCCGTTTTTCAAAACGTACGTTACAACACCGTAGTGCCGTAACAACCTGTAACTGTTAGGTTTCAAGTCTTTTAACCCCCTACTATGGGTACTTTTCAGCTTTCCCTCGCGGTACTAGTGCGCTATCGGACTTGAGCCTATATTTAGGGTTAGCAGTTAATTCTGCTGTATTCGTACCTCCAATCCGGGGGGTACTACTCTTTGAGACTATTCCATACTTCTAAGCTTACAGGGCTATCACCTTCTAAGGCCCTACTTTCCAGTAGAGTTTAGCTGTCAAAGCTTAGGAATTATTGTCTCACCACATCTCCTCCTCTCTTTCGAGTGAGGATTCGGTTTGCCCTCTGCCCTTTTCGCTCGCTGCTATTAAGGGCATCACTATTTGTTTTCTCTTCCTGCCGGTACTAAGATGTTTCAATTCCCGGCGTGTCTCTCCATCTCTGGATCTTACTTGCGTAAGTCGTTTCGTATTCGGAAATCCTGAGTTCAATGCTTGCATGCAGCTACCTCAGGCTTATCGCAGCTTGCCACGTCCTTCTTCATAACTCAAGCCAAGCTATCCTCCTAACAGTATATTAAGACGTCAGAAACAAAAATTTCTGACTACTACAAAAATCTATGATTTCTGTAGCACATTTCCTTTCCACCATGAATAATAATTTTTAAGATTATTATCCGTGGGATTTGTCATCCTACTCGTCTCATTGAACATAAAGTTCTCAACACTACCCCCAAATTTCTTCGGGAGCAGATCAACGCTTGCGCGTTATCACATGATGTGACTATGATTTTCTCCTTCCAGAATTTCTTCTGGAAGCTATGGACCTGCCGGGAATTGAACCCAGACCTCATCCGTGCAAGGGATGTATACTACCACTATACTACAGGCCCCTTCCCGTACTAGTCCTTATTTCTAAGTTAACTAAGATGTATGTAAGAAACCACACTTTATTAGATCATCGTCGAACCATTGTAATATAAATATTTTTTAGGAGGTGATCCATCCGCAGGTTCCCCTACGGATACCTTGTGTCGACTTAACCTACCTTGTCTTACAAAGATTCGTCCCTAACGGGCCTCACCAATGCAAAACTCGGTTGGTTTGACGGGCAGTGTGTGCAAGAGACAGGGACTTATTCACCGTTCATTGATGATGAACGATTACTACGGATTCCAGCGTCATGAGGATGGGTTGCAATCCTCAATCTGAACTGTGCTGCAGTTTATGGGATTAGCTTCTCCTTTCGGAGTTGCATCTCACTGCTTGCAGCATTGCCGCGCGCGTGTAGCCCAGGGAATTCGGACCATACCACCTGACGTAGCCCAAACCTTCCTCCTTGTTACCAAGGCAGTCTATATAGGGTGCTTCCTCTCCGGATAGCAACTATACATGTGGGTCTCGCCTGTTACCTGATTTAACAGGTCACCTCACGGCACAGGCTGACGTCGGCCATGCAATCCCTCTCAGCGTGTCAGGTAAGCCCTTCAGACTGACCTTCATTCTGCTGTCGTTCCTGGTGAGGTTCACGGTGTAGAATCTAATTGAACCGCACGCGTCACCCGTTGTGGTGTCTCCCCGCCAATTCCTTTAAGTTTCGGCCTTGCGACTATACTTCCCAGGTAGCACACTCTACGGCTTCCCTACAGCACCGACACCTCTCGAAGAGGTACCAATGTTTAGTGTGCAGTGTTTACTGCTAGGACTACACGGGTATCTAATCCGTTTTGCGCCCCTAGCCTTCATCCCTGACTGTCAGAACCGTTATCGTAAGGTGCCTTCGCTGTCGTTAGTCCGGCTAAGATTAACGTATTTAACCACTACCTCAGCCGTACTCCTTACGTCCCCCGGTCTCTAGCATGGTAGTATCTCCTGCGCGTTTCATATTTGAGATATGAGATTTCACAAGAGACTGACCATGCAAGCTACGAATGTTTTAGACCCAGTAATAGTGGCTGCGACTCGGACCGCCGGGATTACCGCGGCGGCTGGCACCGGTCTTGCCCAGTCCTTATTCGCCAGTCTTTTTACAACTGGCAAAAGCTTTCCAATTATTAGGAAAGCACTCTGGCTAGCTCTGTCACGCTTGCGCGCATTGCAGAAAATCCTCAGCTGCTGCACCCCGTAGGGCTGGGAATAGTGTCTCAGATTCCCTCTCAGGGCTCCCTCGCTAAAGGCCCTTACAGATCTTTGGCTTGGTGGGCTTTTACCCCGCCAACAACCTAATCCGCCGCAGCCCCATCCTAAGACTCCGAAGATTTTGTAGAATCCACATTGCAGTAGGTTTCTACTATCAGGTATTAGCCTCAGTTTCCCGAGGTTATTCCTGTTCTTAGGGTAGGTTAGCTACGTGTTACTGAGCAGTTCGCTCCTTCAATACAGAGTACTGAAAAAACTTGCATGCCTAAGTACAAACCAGATAGCCGCAGCCTCCAGCAGGATAAACTGGATTTTAAATTATCAAATTTATCGCTGAAAATTGCAAGGCTCTCTCTCCACTTTACAAGTCCAAAAACTTAAATTTTTGGTTGATTGACTTACTATTGTGTTAATTCTTAAAATTAACTTTTAACTCTCAATAATCTTTCAATTATTTTCATTAAGTTAGAAAAATACTGTTTCATCAATTGGATATTTCTATCTTTTCTCGACGAGTATTTTATGATTATGTTTTTAGAATTATCACTAGAATAGTTTCTTACATACATCATACCTTAAGAGTATTATTCTGTGCTAAGGTACTCATTCTAGTTAACATTTTGAGTAAGTATGTGACGAGAAAAGGAGTATTTAAACCTTTCCCTAATCCTCGTCTTATTGTATAACTATTATTTGTTTTATAAGTCTAAATATTTATACCATAAATAATTACATTATGGTGTTAAATGTTTAAAGAAGCTGGTTATTCAAGTAATCATTAAACGAATTTCTTGATCCTCGTCACTTCGCCGTTAAGAATTGTTGGGCAAACTACTTTTATTTCACTTTGGGTTAATACCCCTCAGCTTGCTGTGGGTATAGTGTAGGCTTAGGAAATCTCTTTATTATCTTGGGGTGATGGTAGCGTTTGTTGGTGGTTGAACAATGCTATTAATTCATGAGTTATGCAATACTGTTATGTTGAAGATAATAGGGGTTATCATTGTTTATACTGGTGGTGGTGTTTGTTTTTATGGTTCTTGGGAAATTGTTTGTCTATGCCTGGTATGTTTTTTTCATTAGTTGAATAATAATTTTCCCCATTAATTATTTAAACTCTTTTCTTGTTGTTTTATTAATGGTTGCTGGTAAAGGTCTTCATCATCTTTCTCGTAGGAAGCATTCTAATAATTCTAAGGAGTTCATTAGTGGTTATGATAAGTTTCTTACTGTCTTCGCGTCCGTCGCCCCTTTCGTTCTTCTTCCGCAAATAATTATTATTTTTGTTACTAAGAGCGTCGCTGGTCTCTCATTAATTACTTGGTCTTTACTAACACTTTTTACTATTCCTTGGATTATTTATGGTTTCCTTCATAAGGAAAAGCCTATAATTATTACTTACTTATTGTTCTTGTTACTTAATCTTGCAGTGGTTGTTGGGATTATTATTTATGGTTGATTAGCTCTTACCCATTCTCTTTTTTCTTTATCAAACTTATCTCCTCTGTCCTTATATCCTGTTTTGTCATCATAAATTGTTCTTCCTGGTATTACTCTTATTATCTCATAACCTTTTCTCCCTTTTTCTGTAGGTTCACAATACATTTTTCTTGTGGGGTCGTTAGTTCTCCATCCTTGTTTCAGTTTAACTTCGTTCCATAAATGTTTTTCTCTTGTTGCTTCATTAATTCCTATTACCATCCTGAAATCGTCGTAGGTAAATTTTCCTGTTGCTACTAATTCATCAATCCCTACCTGGCTCTTATCGTCACAGTCATAAACGTTTCTGATTCCTTTAGGTCCTTCTCTTATTGCCCATGTTATTACGTCCTTAGTTCTTTCATCAATCTTTCCACGATTAAAATATGTGCATGATGGTAGTATTGTTGTGGTTACTAGTATCATGTTTATTAGAGTTTTTTTCATATTGTTAATACTAACTTGAGTTTTTTATTTTTTACTTAGAATTATTCTTTTTTTGTCTTTTCTTTCTTTTGCTTCTGTTTCTTAAGAAATATCCTGTGATTGCTGCAATGATTAGAATAATTGCTATAATCCACCAATAATTCTTCTCAGCTTCATTAATTATTATTTCTTCTGATGACTCATTCTTCTCAACACTTGTTCCTTCATTAATATTCTCATTCGTAATTTCTTCAATAGTCTTTATTTCTATTGATACTATTTCATTGACTACTTCTTTCACTGTTATAGAAATATCATTTTTCTTATCATTATTTAAATCGAAGTTCTTTATTTCTCCAACACTCATAACTGCTTCTTGTGGTGTGCTTTCAATTTTTAGGGTAATCTTTTCTCCGTCAATTTTCTTAATTCCTACGTAGTGTTCTTCACCTTTGATATAGATTTTTATTCTTTCTGAAACTGATAACCCTTTGGTGTATCCTTCGGTAGTTGCTATTTCACTAACGATGTATGTTTTCTTCCATTCACTTGTTGTTATTCCTCCACTGCTGTACCCTCCGCTACATGCGTCTGTTGAGTAAGTAGCGCTTGTTGTTCCACTGTTACCTGCTCTATCTGTGCATGTTACGGTGTATGTGTATTGGTTAGTGCATGACAAGGCGTTTTCTGTTACTGTTTGGGTATTTCCACTACCGCTTGTTGTTCCTCTGTTAGTAGTACAGCTACTTCCCATCCCGCTGTTGTTCTCTCCTACGCTTATTCCTACGGTTAAACTATTCTGGGTTCCACTATTTCTTGTGAGTGTAATTGTTGGTGCTGTTGTATCAACTGTTATAATTCTTGTTCCTGTTCCTGTAAGGTTTTGGTTTCCTGAAGTATCATTTGTTGTTGCATTAATGTGGTATGTTCCATCATTTAATCCTGAGAATAATATTGATGTGGGGTTGGTTGTTGTGTTAGTATTATTGGCCAGTGTTCCGTTAGAATAATATAAGTATACTCTTATCTTGTCGATTGCTAGGTTGTCGCTTGCGCTTATATTAATGCTCATGTTGTTAGTGCTTAGGTTTGTTCCTGAAGTATTTGTTGGGCTTAAGAATTCTAATGAGTGTGGTGCTGTTGTATCATTAACTGTTATTGTTATATTGGTTTGATTTATTCCTGATGCGTTCTGTGTAATTATTGTTATGTTCCAGGTTCCTGGTGTTCCTGCTGTTACGTTGAACAAGAAGTCTTGTCTTGTTACATTGAACACTAGTCCTGCGGTATTATTCCATGTGAGTACTGTGCTTGTATTACTGAATGTGTTAGTGGCTCCTGCTGTTGTTTTGTTTGTGTTGCTTGTGAATGTGAAGTTTGTTGGTAGTGTTATATTAATTGCTGTGATATTCGCATTCCCATTAGTTTCTGTTAGGTTGATCGTTATGTTAATTTGTGCTGAGGTGTCCTCTGTGAGGTAAATATTTGTTGGGGTGATTATTTCCGCAGTTATTATTGCTAACGTTATTATACTTAAAAAAATTACAAATATTAAGAATTTACTCCCCTCTTTTCTTGCCATGCTCTTCAAGGATGTTATTATCCTATTTAAAGTCTCCTATAATCCCTCTTATTCTTCTTTTACTTTCATTAGTTCTTCAATTCTGCTTTTTCCTTTCTTTATCTCTTCGTCTTTTCTCTTCTTGGCTTTTTCTTCTTTTCTATCCTTTATGAATTCTCCTAGTTCTTCTCCTACGAATTCTTCCATTGTTGGCATCTTCTTATCAATTCCTTGAATCTTTAGGTATTCTCTTGCTAGGATATAGAATATTACTCCTAAACTTTTATTACTTTTATTATTACATGGTATTATTCTGTCAATGTTAAATGCGTAATTGTTAGTGTCACATAGTCCTAAGACTTTTTTCTTCATCATTACTGCATCCTTCAGTGCGTTCTTATCGATCCATGGGTCGCATACTACTATTACTTCTGTTTCGAAAAAGTCTGGTAGTGTTGTATTAGTGATTATTCCTGCAGGGTACTTTTTTGTGAATACTCTTATTCCTGTTAATTCTGAGAATAGTTTTACCGCTCTCCATCCTGCTTCTCTCTTACATACTACTATGATACTTTCTGGTTTGAAGTCTCCTAGGAACCTTGCTGCTTCTTTAAGTTTCTCATCAATAATATTAGTATTAATTATTGCTATTCCATCATTTCTTCTACGATAAATGAATGGTCTTGTATGTGGGGTTATTACTTTGGTTCCTATGTATGTTCCGCTTCTTATGTAGTCGTCTAGTGGTATTAGTGTGTCTGCTGATTCTCCTGCACTCCCTTTATCTGCGCTTTGTCCTGCTTCGTCAGCGTTCTTTTCTTTCTTTGTTGTTTTCTTTACTGCTTTCTTCTTTGTAGGTTTTTCTTCTTCTGTCTCAACTACTTCTTCT
>Ga0210057_1008021_pt1 | contig 12607 bp, 11 predicted proteins | sample CryGeyCG2114_010_2_FD_183968 | JGI IMG/M metagenome (GOLD analysis project Ga0210057, IMG submission 183968) | Groundwater microbial communities from aquifer - Crystal Geyser CG10_big_fil_rev_8/21/14_0.10 (SPAdes) (version 2) | ecosystem: Environmental > Aquatic > Deep subsurface > Groundwater ... | reverse complement strand
TTTCGAAAAGCTCATAATCCTTTTTGTTATCAAAAATCTGAGCTCGTGCGTTGGCGCGATTTATGACGTGATATATTTGACCTCCCACATCAACACGTTGAATACGTGGCATATGTACAAATCATAGCATCAATTTAATGGTGGCTGACCCCATTTTCTCCCCTCTAATCGAGAACATTATCTACAATGCGCACAGTGTAATCACCTTCTAGGAAATACCCCTGAAGAATAGTCCTCAATATAATTAATCGTTCAAACAGTACTATTCCTCGGAATACACAACCTCTCCATCAAAGATGAGTTCGCGAAGGGTCCAATTACGTATGTCAGCCCAATCGCCTCCATTGTACGAAAGAATAACAGAGTAATCACTTCGTACTTCTGCACCAAAACTATTTTGCGCATCAACGTATGAGGTCACTTTATGCCTACCGTCTCCAAGATCGACGTAGCGATAGTCAAACATTGAGAAATCTGCAGTTGAAGGTGACTTTAGAACCTGCTTGACATAGTTCTGCGCCATAATGTGTGTTTGTGAGTCAGACACACCAGATTGTTGTTGACTAGTATTTTCACCTCCAGCGCCAGCACTGATTACTATAAACACAAAAACAGCTATAACAATCCCTGTAATAATACTTTGTCTCTTTGTGATCTGTGTTTTTTGTCTGCTGCCACAGTGAGAGCACTTGCGTGCTTCTTGAGGAATGTCGGCGAGACACTGGTGACATTTTTTGGTTTCCTCGGCACCGGTTGTATCCGGTGACTTTGATAATTTAAATGCTTTCATATTTCTCTAGCGGGTTTTTAAGTGGCCGGGAGGATCGTCATCACGACAAAGGGCTCCCGGCCATCGCGACTCTCTTTCGAGAGCCCATACAGGTTTCCCCATATGACCCGCTAGAGTGACTCTGACCGGGAGTCCTTTATCCTCTAGCGGGTTTTGTAGCCATGCCCATTCATATGAATGAGTTTAGGCCGCTTGTAACGTACATAATAGCAACTTTTGCTATCGTTTGAAACTGTACCTTATCTTTCCGAAAAGTCGTAGAGTTATTAACTCCTAATCAAAAACGACACCGCTCTTTTTGAGCTCACGCCGAATTTCTAAATAATCCGGGATGGCTTTCTCCACCAGTTTCCAGAACTTTTTTGAATGGTTAAATTCTCTCAGGTGACATAGTTCGTGAACGATGATGTAATCAGCGAGTCGCTGCGGCAATAGAACAATCTTGTAGTTGAAATTCAGATTTCCTTTCTTTGAGCAGCTCCCCCATCTTGTCTTTTGGTTTTTTATATTGATTTGATTGAAACCAAACTTGTATATCTTGTTAAAGTGATTTACTCGATCCAACGCAAATGCATGCGCCTTCTCTTTGTACTTCAAATAGTCTTCCTCGCTGTACCGAGCAATGGCATGCCCCTTAAATTGCTTAAAGAAATCTATTTTTGAAAAGAGCCACTTACTCTTTTCCCGAATAAATTTCTCTGCAGTATTCTCCTTAAGATCAAACGGTGCCGTGACAACAATAGACCCATCACAATACACCGCGAGTCGCATCCGGCGAGCTCGCCTGCTTTTGCGAAGCGTATAGCTGACCTTACGATTTTCTAAAGTGATTTGCTTTTTCATACCTAGAATTTTTTGATGACGATATCGACCAATCGATTCAGATATTTATGGAAATCGCTCACCTTGATGTCTTGCTTATATTCTTTTAGTACCAATTCTTGCACAATACGTTTTACCTCCTTCAAGAACTCCTCTCGTTTCGATGATTCCTGCCATCCTTCATCAAGCACATCCTCAAGACGTTTGGTCATCTCCTTGATGAATTCGCGCACCTTCTCCGCATCACCTTCGACAAACTCTTCAGACACGACATAGAGTCCGTACTCCCGCAGAGAATATCCGAGCTCTTTAGCCTCGTCGCCCTTCTTCTTTATGTCCTCCATGAGCTCCTGATAGCGCTTGATACGCTCCGAAAGATCAATTTGGTTCTTTTCAAACTCCTTCCGAATTGCTGAGAGCCGTTCGCTAAATTTCTTGTACGCCGGGTTGGTATCCATGTTGATGGATATCTCCTGCTTGAGCATTTTCTCAAGATTCAGAGCTTTTTCTTCGTCATCCATTTTATTCAACCGCTCCATGACGTAGAGATCATGGATATTAAGTTCACGGAAGTTCTTCGTGATGCCTTCGTAGTCAACGCGATCCTGAATCAGTTGCTTCACTTTCTCACCGTATTCAGCCAACACTTCAGCGTCAGAGGCTTTCGCTCCATACTCTTTATCAAAGGCCACATAGACGCTCGTTAGCCATTCAAACTGCCGTACATGTTCCTTCAAGAATGGGTCAGGTGAAAGCACTTCAAACAACAGCTTGAGTCGAGCATATTTTTCACGGAAGAATTTCTGTTTTTCTTGGTTTTCAGCAAATATCTTCAAGACACGGCGGAGGTTCTCAATTGACGGATCTTCAATATCAACCCCCACAAACAGCTCTTGCACTTCTTCCAGCAAGTCCACAAACTCTTCCTTCAGTTTGTCGATATTAACCATCGCAGAATCAACAACACTCTCATCAAAATTGAGCGCCTTGTGCAAGCTCTTGGTGATGCCGTAGTAGTCGATTATTTTTCCGGCACCTTTGTTTGGATAGACACGGTTTGTGCGAGCAATCGCCTGAAGCAAATTGTGGTCCCACAGCGGCTTGTCGAGATACATCATCTGCTCAATTGGCGCATCAAATCCGGTCAAGAGCATGTCACATACAAGCAAAAAGCGAAGTGGATTCTCCGGATCTTTAAATGCCGCAATCAGTTTCTCTCGTTTTTGCTTGGTTGTGTTGTACTTCTGCAGATCTTCAGAGCTCGTGTTTGGGTCACCGGGTGAATAAATAACCGCAGACCACTCTTTCGGCACAAGTTCATCAAGTAATTCTTTATACTTCGCAGTTGCCTCACGGTCGTAGCAAACAATCTGTGCCTTAAAGCCTGCCGGCTCTACATAGAGCTTGTAGTGCTCAACAATATCCTGCGCCACCGCACGCATGCGCGTATCGAGCTTTACGATCGCTTCTTTCTTGCCGTATTTCTTGGAAATCTGCTCTTTCTCCTTGTCGGAAAGATCTTTGGTCAACTCATCGAACTGCTTATCAAGCTGTTCCTCATCAATAAAGAATTTTGAGAGGCGCGCCTCGTACGTTACCGGCAAGGTTGCACCGTCCTCAATCGCTTGTTGGATGGAGTAGTAGTCGAGATAACGTTCACCTTTCTCACCAAAGTTGCGGTGTGTGTTGAGCGTTGTTTTATCAATCGGTGTTCCGGTAAATCCGAAGAAGTACGCATTCTTCATCGCACTCCGCAGATTGATCGCTGAGATTCCCTCGTTATCACGATGCGCCTCGTCAGAGAGTACGATGATGTTCTCGTCGAGATTTTTTATTTCATCGCCGAGCTCGGAAAACTTTTGAATGGTGGAGATGAAAATGCCACGTTCGGGAGATTTGATTTTCTTCTCCAGATCTTTTCGCGATGTCACACGCTCCACGTTCTTGCCGCCACAGTTGAGAAATGTCTCATAGATCTGGTCATCAAGATCAATACGATCAACAAGAATGAAAATCTTTGGGTTTTTCAGCTTCTTGCTAAACCGTAGTTTCCACGCGGTGAAAAACATAGTAAGCGACTTGCCGGATCCTTGCGTGTGCCAAATAAGTCCGCGTTTTTGCGTGCCTTCTTCCACACGGTCCAGAATCTTGTTCGTCGCACGAAATTGCTGATACCGAGCAATCTTCTTTACAGTTCGCTCTTTTTCTTTCTCAAACAGGATGAAGTTCTTGATGATATCGAGCAGTGCGTTTTTCCCAAGCAGTGCGGAGAGCGTCATTTCGAGTGCGCCACCCGTTTGTTTTTCAAGCTCGTCATCACGCCATTCTGAGAAGTGCTGCGCCGGCGCATACGTTGCGCCGTACACCGTTTTGAGCCCGTCAGTTGCAACACTAAAGCAGTTCGGCCAGAAAAGTTTGAAGGCATTGCGTTCATAGCGTTTTATTTGTCCCACCGCATTCGTGTAATTCACATTGCTCGCGGCGGTCGGGCTCTTAGCCTCAATATCAACAATCGGCAAACCATTAAGAAAGATCGTCACATCAGGGCGGATGTTTTCTGAATTACCTTCGAAATAGAACTGATTGGTAACCACGAAGTGGTTATTTTCCGGTGTATCGAAATCTACGATTTTGTAATCACGAAACTGTCCGCTGTGCGGATCTTTCAGGTTCACCCCGTTGCGAAATACACTGAGAAAGCCCTCATTTGAATCAACTTTCTTTACCTCACGCACCACCGACAGCGCTTCTTCTTCATCAATTCCATTAATCTTTTTTACTGCCTCAATGAGGAGCGGGGTGATGATAAATTCATTTTCAAACTCGCGCAGTTTTGCAAACTCCTGCGGTTTTATATATTCGTATCCCAGCTTCTCCGAGAGAAACTCGATGACATAATTTTCTACTGTATATTGTTCGTTGAATTTCATTTCTTTTTCTTACTTGTTTTCCTCTTTGGTGTTGGAGGCGTCTTTTTATCTTGCTGATGTTTAATAACCTCAGTAGCAAGTTTCTTAAGGTCATCGTAAAGATCAAAGGCCTCTTTAAACTGCGCGTCTTTATCCTTTACTGTCTCAGCATTTCTTGCTTTCTTCAGATGGAAGTCAAACTTATCCCACACATTCTTATAACTTTTCATTATTTCTAGAATAGTTTCCTCGTGCTTCTCTTCCACCTTTTCAACCTTAAGTCCAATACTTTTCGCTTCGACGAAATCAATGCAATAACCATGATCAGGATACCCCGTAACAAGTTTCTCTGAGACTTGTATTGCTTTCTCAGCATCACCACTAAACATACGGGAATTCATCAGTTTACAGAGATAATCTTTTCCTGTTTCAAGAGATTTAAGATGTTCGCCCAAAATTAACGGGTCCGGTAACTTGTCAGTTAGAACTTTTACGATTTGGCTATGCCCCTCCTCGCTCTGTTGATGGAGAAGGTCAAAAGTGTGCTTGATTGCCAAAGGGCTAAATCTACCCGGTTCGTCTGATCTACTTATCTGAGGGTCCATTGGACCAAGTTCAGATATCTCTGAAAAAACAATTCTGTCTGCTGCGCAAGAAATTAATGTTGCTGCGCTTTTTGCTTCTCGCAAGACATATATAGATAGCTCCGAAGAGTATTCTTGTAGAAGGCGCCCTATATGAAATGCAGTATGCGCATCTCCTCCGTATGAATACAGCAAGACGTGGAGTTTCTTCTGCTTACCAACTTTCCTCAAATCTGGATATATTTCAAATAATATATCTTCATCTATGGACTGAATTGGAGGAATAATAAGAGGATATATAAACCCATCAACAGAATCGGTAAATTTTACAATTGCCTTCTGTAAATTTGAAACAATTGTCTGCTTCTCCTCCTGCTTTTGTTTTTTGTTTTCAGATTCTTTCATAATTGTGTTTATTAACTTTTAACTCTGACCTTCCCACTCAAAAGATCTTGCATGAGGCCTTTTTTGAGAAGGATTAGTTTGTCTTTCAATTTCTGATTGACTGAAATCTTTTTGTCGACTGCGGAAAGAATTTCGGCAATTTTTTGCTGTTCATCTGTAGGGGGTAGGGACACAACAACCTCACGTAATGCAGGACCATTGATTGCGGTAAAGGTTGATCCTTGTGCTTTACTATTTAGTTCGTTCTTGAGAGACAGAAGTAACTGAAATAGAAAGTCCTGCACAGCCACTTCTTTCTTGGCACGTACAGCTGCAAGTCCTCGGCCAATACATGCTCGCATTTCATTTATAGCGACGTCACCTACAGGGGCACGCACAGACAGTAAAACATCGTCCGGCTCGGCAAATTTCGACGGCTGATCTGTCCAATATCTGACCCGGGTTTTATATGAGGGAGTAAAGTCAGCCTTGCCCTGAAAAAATGGAGTCCCTACTCCGTCTTGATTGTACGAAGATGAAACGGGTGACTGCCCCATCACAACTTCAGCAACATCTTCGAGTTTTACTCGCTGCCACCCCTCTGGAATCTCCCCAACCTCTGTCTTCTTAAACTTCGTGTGTCCGATGCCGCGGGTGAAAAGCTGCTGCATCAGCCCGCGCTTGAGTTTTTCTGTTGCAGAAATAATCTCATCAGTTCTCTGAATTTCCTCATCCACCGCCCCCAAAATCTCCGCAATCTTTTTTTGTTCAGGGAGTGGAGGCACGACTACATCCATGTTTTGATATTGTGAGATGTAGTACCGTTTGTGGTTTCCAGTTGGGAAGCTAACGGATTTCATTTTTTCATAAACAAAACGTAAATCTATGTCTGAACCTTTTTCTTTAAGGATTTTGATAGCGGACGACTTTATCTTAAAAGGAAAGTCAACGAACTTGCTATCCGTCGTAAAGTCATCAAAAATGATTGCTGGAATATTTTCATAAACTCCATCTTTCTCATCCGTGTACCCCAAAATAAAAGATTTGTTAGCAGTAAGAACTGGTATCCCGCTACTGATGTACCGATCGCTCTCAACGATGTACTTGTCGGGCCGTTCGTAATCAAGCAGATCCTTGATCTGTTTTTTTTGCCATCCTTTCGGAATATTCTGTTTTGCTTTAGTTGTTATCATGATTGTTTGAATTGGTGCCGTCTCTTTCTTCAATCTGTTGTTTCTTTTCGTCTGGCAAACTGTCATAAATTGCTTCCACCTCTTTCGGCTCTGTGATCATTTTTTCAGCAATCAAGTTCACAAGTTTAAAGAGAGCCTTTGCTGTTTCAATATCATCACGAATGTCTATCTGCCCCGGATGTACTGAATCATTCCCAATCACACGCACTACATCGAGCGACTTTTGCACGGCAGAAGGTAGTCCTTGGGATACAAGATTCTTAATGTCAGTGTTGATATTTTTACCTTCTTCGCCGAGCTCCCTACACAATTTTTGGATTGCCAAGCGAAGAAGGGCAGCCGCTCCGCGTGGCGACTTCTGAAGAATAGATGCTGCTTCTTGATAATCTGCTTGTATATCTTCACTCAAATCCTGATTTGGTGGCTGTACACCTTCAAAGTCCGGATAGACCATTACTCCGTCATACCAAACGGAATACTGGTTACAATGCATACACGCCGCGGCTTGTACTTCCCTGAAGTAAAAAGTTTGATTGTGAAACTGCCTCAGACTAGTCCATACCTGATTTGCATACACATTACAAAACGGACAATGGAATGCACTCTTTTCATATTCTGCTGGCGTGTATTCTTGTTGCATATCTAATACTTTAATTCTTTAAGATATCCCTCGACTTTTTTATCTACTTCCACGCGTTCCTTCTCAAGTGTCGCGAGTTCTTTTCGCACAGCGGAAACATCTATCTTTTCCTCTTCTTCGCCGTTCTCGATGTAACGCCGGACATTGAGGTTGAAGTCGTTCTCCTCAATTTCTTTTAGGTCAACAACGCGCGCGTAGTGCTCAACATCTTTGTAGTCCTCAAAGGTCTTCACAATCTTCTGGATATCTTTCACGCGAAGGGTGTTCTGATTTTTTCCTTCGGAGAAATCTTTTTCAGCATCAATGATGAGCACCTTATTTTTATGGCTCTCGGGCTTGTTCTTATTAAATATGATGACTGCCGCCGGAATAGCAGCCCCGTAAAATAGTTTGGACGGAAGCGCGATGACTGCCTCAATGAGATCGTTTTTGAGAATCTGCTCGCGAATGCGCCCCTCGGCACCACCTCGAAAAAGAACCCCGTGAGGATTCACAACACCGGCGCGACCATTTGAATTCATTGATTTTATAATATGGAGAAGAAACGCGTAGTCAGCAGTCTTTTTCGGTGGCATATCGTACCCGTCACGCCGACCGTATTTATCATTCTTAAACATTTCATCCGTCCAATCATTGATAGCAAAAGGATAATTTGCCACAACAATGTCGAACGTCTTGAGAGAGCCGTCCGAATTGAGAAACTTTGGATTAGCAAGCGTGTCACCGCGCTGAATGTCGGCACTATCAAGTCCATGAAGGAACATGTTGATCTTGGCGATAGCGAATGTACCGAGGTTGATTTCCTGACCGTACAGATAGAGCGTCCGAGCAACAGAATCGCCCTCTTTCTCACTCAAGTGATGAAAAGATTCAAGCAGGAAACCACCTGAGCCGACGGTCGGGTCGTAAATGTGATCTTTCTTGTGCGGCTTGAGAATCTGCACGATGACGCGCTCAACCTCGCGAGGTGTATAAAACTCTCCGCCTTTCTTCCCCGCATCAGCCGCAAACATTTTGATGAGGTACTCGTACGCATCACCGAGAATGTCAGAGCTGATGTACGTGTCGCCGAAGTTATACTGTGAAAAATGGTTTATTAAACGCTGGAGTGTCTCGTCTGAAAAACGGTCTTTATTTGCAAAATCAAGATCATCAAAAATTTTGTCGAGTTTCGGGCTGTTGGCATTCGCAAGTTTTTCAAAAATCTCATTGAGCTTCTGGCCGATGTTTTCTGCACGTTCTTCAACTTCCGACCATCGGCATTCTTTTGGCACTTGAAAACGGTGATTGTAATCAGCTCGAGCGATGGAGTCGTCATTGTATTCCGCCATTACTCGCGCGTATTCCTCATCCCACACGTCACTGATGCGTTTAAAGAAGAGGAGGCCAAAGATGTACTTTTTATAGTCAGCACTATCAATTCCGCGTGCGCGGAGAATGTCAGCACTCCGCCATAAAAACTGCTCAAGCTGGGGCAGGGTGAGTTTACTTCCCATGCGATCAATAACCGCCTGGATGTCCTGCGGGCGATATTTGCGATCTTTCCGCTTTCCCACGCGCATTGGCACTAAAATACCCTCCTTTTCCCAGTTGCGAAGAGTGTCCGGATGAATAGCGAATACATCAGCAACCTGCCCGATGGTGAGCAGCTCTGGCATATCCTTGAGTTTTGCCTCTATATCTTTTCGCATAGCAATACGCTTCATCCTATCATCACGTAAATAAAAAGTCAAACGTTCATAGGTTTTCATAGGTCTTTACCCTAACTTGCCTTGAAAAATAAGGGTAATTTGGGTTATCCACTTCTTTTCTGGACTTATAGAAACGGTTCCGGTATGTGTTGTGTGTATGCACATCACGAACCCGCTAGAGATGGCATCTGACGCCCCACCGGTCGAAATACCGGCCAAATACTGCCTCTATGCGCGTAAATCGAGCGAGTCGGACGAAAAGCAGGCTTTATCCATTGACGCCCAAATCAAAGAGATGCTTCAGCTGGCCCAGCGTGACCAGTTGGACATCGCTGAGATCAAGCGGGAGTCGCATTCAGCAAAGGAGACATCCGGCCGACCAGTCTTCAACGAGATGATCCGAGAAATCGGGGAAGGTAAATTTAATGCCATACTCGCCTGGCATCCGGACCGTTTATCCCGCAATGCTGGCGATCTTGGGAAAATTGTTGATCTCATGGATCAACAGAAGATAGTGCGGGTACAAACGTACGGGCAGTCATTTACAAATGCGCCGAGCGAGAAGTTTCTCTTGATGATTCTCTGCTCGCAAGCAAAGCTCGATAACGACAATAAAAGTGTGAACGTAAAGCGCGGCTTGCGATCACGTCTTGAAATGGGACTCTGGCCAGGACCTGCACCAACGGGATATCTGAACCACCCGGACAGAACGAAGAAGTGCCACGTTGTTCCAGACCCACAACGTATTCATGTCATCAAACTTATGTTTGAAAAAGTGGCGTATGAGAAGTGGAGCGGGCGGCAACTGTTCTGTTGGTTGCGCGACGATCTTAAGTTCAAAACAGTAGGCGGGAAACCAATGGCGCTCAGCAACGTCTTTATTATTCTACGGAACCCCTTCTACTGTGGACTGATGGAATACCCAAAGAAAAGTGGCAAGTGGTATGTGGGGCAACATGAACCGTGTATCAGCCAGGAGCTATTTAAGAAGGTTCAGGAGAAACTTGATTCCCATAAACCGCATGGCGGAATGTACAAAGAGTTTGCATTTACGCGCCTTATGAAATGCGGGCTATGCAACTCCGGCGTAACAGCCGAAGAGAAATTTAAGGATCTCGTTGGTGGAGGCACAGCAAAGTATATCTACTATGGCTGTACGAAGTTCTACGATAAGCACTGCAAGAACACATATCTTCGTGAAGAGAATTTAATCAAACAGCTCGTTGAAATAATAGACAAGGTGGATTTGGATAAAATTGGAGTAAAGAAAAAACTTGAAAAAGAGCTCGGCCGCCTTAATCAATTTCGCGAGAAAGTACTTGGGCTAACTAAAGAAGAAATTGAAACGCAACGAAAGACCGACGTCCGTGCGTATGCCAAATACCTGCTCAAAGAAGGAACGTTGGAAGAAAAACGTGAACTTATGCAGTCGTTTAAGAGTAGGCTGACTATGATTCACAAGAAGATAGTCTTAGATGATTGATTAATGTGGGAGTTCACAAAACCACACTTCTTGATTCTGAACAGGCTCAATAATATTTGAAGCATGCAAACCGGCAGCTCGATCCCTTCGCTCTTCAGGAGTCATGTTCTCAACTTCTTCCCAAATTCTCCAACACATAACATAAGCCAGCCAGCGGTGGTTGCCGTCCAAGATATCGTAATGATCGGGCTCGTCTTCAAATAAAATAGGTGGTTCAGGAAAAACACCAGTTTCCAACATCTGCTTCAAGAGATTGAGGAACTTATTCTTTCCTTCTTCACCTAGTCCGTGACTATATTCGTTTTCCTGCCCCAGCACAAAGGCATTGAACATCCCTCGTGCTTTTTCATAATATGTTTCCGAGTGATTAATTGTAGCTAAATCTGTTTGTCGCTTGCTCCAAATAGTAGATTCCCAAAATGTTATCGGTCTGCCAGCTAATATGTTCGCCCATCTCTCATTATTACCAGGTGGCCAACCAAGTTTTTTAGCATACGGTAAAAGCCATAAATCAATTGGCTCCTCAGGAAAGTTCGGGAGGACATGCTGAATCTGTTGTCGCAGTTCTTGATCTGACATTTTACTTAACTTATTCCCAAGCTTTCAAAAATTCTTCAAACCGAGCAACAGCATCCTCAACCTTCTCATATTCATCATAAGCCTTTCTTGTCCCAACGCTACCACCGTCTTCTCTTTCCCTGCAGTCCCAGCATTCAAATACAAACTTGTCGCCATCCTTATATACTTGGTAATACCGAAAATCTCCGTTCTTATCTATAGAGCTTTCATAGTATTTGATTGGATTGGAGTGCTTCATATTTTTTGATTATAGACTGCCAAAAATACAAAAACCACCCTTGGGTGGCTTTTGTATTTGGCTACCGCACTCAGCGGGTATGCAATGTCGGAAGAGAATTGAGACCGTAGTAACCCTCTTAGGTCATCCGTACGATGTCCCAACTTGCTGGGGGACAGGGATTCGAACCCCGGTGACAACTTTCAGAGAGTTGCATCCTACCGCTAGATGATCCCCCAAGAGAACAGTTGTTAGTTGTTAGCTGTTAGACATTAGTCGTTAGTCAAAAACTAAAGGCTAAAAACTAAGCACTAATAACTAAATCGATGTGAGTCACATCGATACGTACAATAGCCGAAAAAGGTACGTTTTTCAATGAAGCTTGTTTCTGTCCAGTAGCGCAGAAAACTGTTGCTGTACCTTTTGTAATTTTGGTGCAATAACAATCTGACAGTACCCCTTATTTTTATTTTGAGCGTAATAGTCTATGTGTTCTTGCTCTGCCGGATAGAATGTTTCAAATTTTTTAACTTCAGTTACTATCGCATCCCCCTCATCGGCAGAGTCATTTAGCTCTTCAATAAACTTTTCGGCAACGGCCTTTTGTGCAATGTTTGTATACAAAATAATAGAACGATACTGTTCGCCAATATCGTTTCCTTGCCTGTTTATTTGCGTAGCGTCGTGCGCTGCAAAAAATACAGTCAGTAAATCGTGAAAAATAATAACATTAGGATCAAACTCAATTTTTACCACCTCGGTGTTCCCAGTATCGCCGGCAGACACACTGCTATACGTTGGATTTGCAGTATGCCCTCCGGCGTACCCCGGCTCTACAGAAGTCACCCCCTTGAGCATCTTAAAAACCGCCTCGGTGCACCAAAAGCACCCCCCTCCCAATACTGCCGTTCCTTTCATAGTGTTTGTGTGCATCATACTACTTATCTATAGAACGCGAGGGCACACCCTTCCGTCTTTAGTAAGTTCGGTATGCGTTACCTCTGCTGATACAAATCCGTCTTTTGAAAAGAGCATTTTGACCATCATTCCTTTTGTGACCTCTTCGTTAAAATACTGATCAAAAACAAAGTTTCCTAACGAGTAGTAAATCGGTACCTGTTTGTATATTTCATACTCTTGCACTATATGTGGGTGTGCCCCAACAACAACGTCTGCACCAGCGTCTACAAAACGACGTGCCAATTCTTTTTGATTGTCTGTCGCAGGCAGGTACTCTTCTCCCCAATGAGCAAACACTATTGGGATGTGTGTCAACGTATACTGCCGAATGAGTTTTTCTGCTTCATCTACCTCA
>Ga0210057_1008019_pt1 | contig 12608 bp, 9 predicted proteins | sample CryGeyCG2114_010_2_FD_183968 | JGI IMG/M metagenome (GOLD analysis project Ga0210057, IMG submission 183968) | Groundwater microbial communities from aquifer - Crystal Geyser CG10_big_fil_rev_8/21/14_0.10 (SPAdes) (version 2) | ecosystem: Environmental > Aquatic > Deep subsurface > Groundwater ... | reverse complement strand
TGAGAACAAGAAATTGTCCGCCGGTTATTTATTGCAGATTGTACAACCATTGGTAAAGGCGAAACTAATCAAGAGTAAAGAAGGCAAGGGCGGCGGATACCGTTTAGTTAAAGACCCGAAGAAAATATCGGTTCTGGAAATTTTGGAAACTCTAGAAGGTCCTGTTAACGCAGTTAAGTGCTTAAATAAGGACCATAAAAAATGCCCGGCTTTTTCCGTCTGCGACGCTAAGAACATCTGGCCGGTAATTTTAAGGGATGTGCGGGAGGTTTTAAAGAAGAGAAAATTGGGAGATCTAGTATAATTTTCAAACACGACAGCGATTAAAGCCAATTATTTGATAATTGGAAATTTTAAGATTATGTCTAAACAAAATAAAATATATCTAGATTACGCCGCCACGACTCCGGTTGACCCGCGGGTGGTAAAAGCGATGCAGCCGTATTGGTTTGATAAATTTGGCAATACCGCCTCGCTTCATTCTTTTGGAATTGAGGCAAAAGAAGTGGTTGATAAAAGCCGTAAAATTATCGCGGACGCGCTGAAAGCAAATGTAAAAGAAATTTATTTTACTTCTTCCGCGACCGAGAGCAATAATTTGGCGCTTAAAGGACTGGCTTGGGCCAATCCTGCAAAAAAACATATTATTGTTTCTTCCGTTGAACATGATTGCGTTTTAACGAGCGCCGCCTGGCTGGAACAGCAAGGTTATAAACTGACGGTTTTAAAAGTAGACGAATATGGGATGGTAAAACCAAAAGATGTGGAAAGCGCGATTACCGAAGATACACTCTTAGTTTCAATTATGCACGCCAATAATGAGATCGGCACGATTCAGCCGATTATCGAGATTGGAAAAATCTGCAAAGACAAAGGCGTCCTATTTCATACGGATGCGGCGCAGACGTTTGGCAAGTTACCCGTTGACGTTAACCGAATGAACATTAATTTATTGACCGCGAGCGCGCATAAGATGTATGGGCCAAAAGGCGCGGCGCTGTTATATGTCCGCACGGGCGTAAAAATAAAACCGATATTGCACGGTGGCGGACACGAAAACGGTTTGCGTTCGTCAACTCTGAATGTGCCGGCGATTGTCGGTTTTGCCAAGGCGGTGGAGATTTTGAATTTACCGCCGGTAGAGACGTTGCATTGCAACGTCTCTACGATGGCGAAATACGAAAACGACCGGCTAATAAAATTACGCGATAAATTAATCAAAGGAATTTTAAAGAATGTGCCGGACGTAAAATTAAACGGCCATCCAAAGTTGCGCTTGCCTAATAATATAAATTTTAGATTTAAATATATTGAAGGCGAAGGGATTATAATGCTGTTAGATTCTTTAGGTATTGCCGCCTCTACCGCGTCTGCCTGCTCTTCGCCAAAATTGCAGCCCTCGCACGTTTTGCTCGCCTGCGGTTTGCGCCCGCAGGACGCGCATGGCTCATTGCGCTTATCACTAGGACGGTGGACGACAGAAGAAGAGATTGATAAAATTTTAAAGATACTGCCGGAAGTAGTGGAGAGGTTGAGGAAGATGTCGCCATTTAAATAATCACCCCTCCCGCCCTTCGGGCACCCTCCCCTTAGCAAGGGGAGGGACGGGGCGGGGTAAAATATATGTATACAAAAAAAACATTAGCCAATTTTACCAATCCCAAAAATTACGGGAAACTGGAAAATCCGGATGGTATCGGCAAAGTCGGAAATATTGTTTGCGGCGACGTGATGTGGCTTTATATTAAAGTTACCAAAAACAAAATAACTGATATTAAGTTTGAAACCTTCGGCTGCGTGGCGGCGATTGCCACGAGTTCGGAAATAACCGAACTGGCGAAAGGCAAAACCATAGCTAAAGCTTTGAGCATCAGCAAAGAGGAAATCGTGAAATCTTTAGGCGGACTGCCGCCGGTTAAATTACATTGTTCGGTTTTAGCGGTAGACGCTTTGGAAGAAGCGATTTACGATTATTTGATTAAAAATAAAATGCCGATTCCGGTTGAACTAATAAAAAAGCACGAACGGATCGAGCAAGAAAAAAAGATAGTGGAATGTAAATATAAGGATTGGACGGAGGCGGAGGCGCGAGCAACAAGCAATAAAAATAAATAAAAAGTAATAGAGATAAAAACCCCGAGCGTGCGAAAGCTCGGGTTTTTGTTTATCCAGCACCGTGCCCGAATACCCTGCGGTCTCTGCCGCAGGGATGAAGGGCTATCATCATTCTTGCCGCAGGGTTTAATACCCTGCGGTCAAGGTGCTGGATTTATTATTTTTTGTTTAAATTTAATTATTTAATTCTGAATATTCTTGTCCCGTTTTTGTTTAATTTTATATTTATAATCAGCGCGTCTTGAGGCAAAATTGATTTTACTTTATCCGCCCATTCAATCACCGCCACTGTTTTATAGTTATCAAGATATTCTTCCGCGCCCAAAGCCTTTAGCTCTTCGGCGGAATTAAGACGGTAAGCATCAATGTGAACGAATTGGCCCCCTCCTGCCCCTCCCTTAGCAAGGGGGAGAGATTTTAGCGGGTATGTTTTCATAATATTAAAAGTGGGGCTGTTGACTGTATTTTTTACCCCCAGAGCTTTGGCCAAGTATTGAATAAAGGTTGTTTTGCCAGCGCCTAAGTTGCCGATAAAGCCGATTACTTCCCCGCCACGAAGCTGGCCAGCTACTTTTTCAGCGAGTTTTTCCGTATCTTTTAGGGATTTTATGGTGAATTTTCGCATAAGTTTATAATTCAAATCTACAAAATTAACAGAGTGAATTTAATAAAAGTAAATTTGGTTTGTAGCTATTTGAGGCATTTGGATTCTATTCGCAGATTTGGATTATTTTATAACTGTTTACTATACCACATTTGCCTATTTTTGGAAACTTGTGGCTATTTTTAAAGTTTTATATAATAGCATTATCCTTTGGGGATATATTGTATTATTAATTAAATAAATTAAATATTTTTATGAAAAAATCAATTATTTTAGGAGTATTGTTAATTTTTGTATTAGCTGGCTGCGCTTTAACAAAAAATAACGAAGTGGCTGGCGTAAAGATACTTAACATAGAGGAGGCCAGCGCCAGAGCGGAAAAATTTATCAATGATAATTTAATGCCCGCCGGGCAAACAGCCACTGTCAAAGAAGTGGTGGAAGAAAACGGACTTTACAAAGTGGTAGTGGACGCCGGCAACGGGCAGAACATTGATTCGTATATGACTAAGGACGGCGGAACTTTTTTCCCGCAGGCCATGGATACGGCAAAGACAACTCCGGATAATTCAGATAGCGCAAATCAGCCGGTTGCCCAGGAAGCCGCTCCCATAGACGGGGAAAATGAATATGTAAAAGGAAATAAAGAAGCAACCGTGGATGTAATAGAATATTCCGATTTTGAGTGCCCCTATTGCCTTCGGCACACAGCCGCCATGGACCAGATTTTTAACGACTATAAAGATAAAATAAGGGTTGTTTTCAGGCATTTTCCTTTGTCTTTCCACGCCGAAGCGCAAAAAGCGGCTGAAGCCTCGGAGTGCGCCGGCGAACAAGGAAAATTTTGGGAGATGCACGACAAAATTTTTAAAGCTAATGAAGCGAAAAATATGAGCGTCGCGCAATGGAAAACAGAGGCGAAAAATTTAGGCCTTAATACCGCGCAATTCAACGCTTGTTTGGACAGCGGCAAATACGCCGATAAGATAAAAAAGCAGACAGCCGGCGGACAAGCGGCGGGAGTCACGGGAACACCGGCAACTTTCATTAATGGCCAAATGTTTTCCGGAGCGGTCGGCTATGATACCTTAAAACAAGCAATAGAAAAAGAACTATCTAAATAAACCCCTCACCTCTGTCTTACCGGCAGGCTCAGCCCCCTCTCCCTTAAGGCGAGGGGGCTTTAAATTTTAATATCCCCTCTCCTTTTGGGAGAGGGGATTAAGGTGGGAGGTTATCTGTTTTTTTCATTGGCCGGGTGCTCATGGCCGATCTCCTTGCGGTGTTCAAGATAAGCGAGATGACTTCGTTTTTCCTTGGCGTACTCTGATTTTTTAAAGCCAAGCTTGCTTATCATGCGCGAGGCGTACTGTCCGCCCAGGAAGTGCGGGAGAATAACATAAGAAGCGCCAAGCTCGTAAAGATTCTCCGCATCTTTAATATTGTGAGAAATAGAGACAATTATCGCCTGGCTGTTTTTCTCCCTTATTTTTTTGATTATTAAAGCATTAGTCCTGAATTCCGGAATAGTGGAAACGGACATTTTTATTTTTTCTAACTGTAATTCGTTTAAGAATTCAACATCATCGGCGTCGCCATAACAGCGGGTAATATTTTTTTCCTCCAGGTATTTTATAATCCGCGGATCATAATCTATTACTATAAATTTCTTTTTTAATTTTTCAAATGAATTAATAAAATCGTAGCCGATGCGGTTATGCCCGAATAAGATAATGTCGTAGCGCTCCCGCAAAGCCGCCGGTTCTTCGGCGTTTTTTCTTTCAAAAACAGACAGCGGCTTTTGGAAAAGATTATATATTTTTTCAGTATACATTATTAAGTAAGTGGATAAAGTGATAGTTACTAAGCCGATAAAGGTAATTAGCGAGAGAATTGATTCGTTTATCTGCCCGACGTTTACACCCAGCATGATAAAAATCAAAGAAAATTCACTTATTTGGGCGAGCGTTATTCCGGTAGAAAAACTAACTTTCTTTTTATAACCCATCAGGCCGATAACCGCGGTTACAATAAAGGGCTTAATTAATAGAACAAACAGCGATAATAAAACAGTCGGAATGATTAAAAATTTGATATCAGCAAACGCCATTTTTGAGCCCAGCAGGATAAAAAACAAAATAATAAAGAAGTCGCGCAGAGGCTTCATCCGAGCGCTTATTTCCAAATGGTATGGCGACATTGACAAGGTTATACCGGCTGCCAGCGCTCCTATTTCAATGGAAAAGCCAAAGTAATTGAACAAAGTCGCAAATCCCAGCCCCCAGGCGATAGCAAAAAGAAATAAAAATTCTTGAGAGCGGGCAAAAAATAAACTTAACTTAGGCAGGACGTAAACGCTGAGAAAGCCGGCTAGTATGATTAAGGCAATCCCTTGAACGGCAATAGCGCCGACAAGACTGGCGGCCTGCCGCCCGTTAGCCATGGCAGATATTATTATTAAGGCCAGCATGGCCACTATATCTTGCACTAGCAGTATGCCCAAAGATATTTTGCTGTATATTTTTTGCAGATCATTTTTATCCGACAAAAGTTTAACGATTATAATAGTGCTGCTGAAAGCCAGGGCAATCGCGATATAAACGGCGGATAGATGGGAAAAATAAAGCAGGCGGCAGGCGCCATAGACTGCCAGGGATGTTAAAAATATCTGGATCGAGCCGGCTATTATTGAAACTTTGCCCACCTCTTTGATTAACTTGGGGTTTAATCCCAGCCCGACTATAAAAAGAAGCAGAGCTATTCCCAATTCGGAAAAAACATTTATTACCTCTTCAGTCCGAACAATATTAAAAAAATAAGGGCCGACAATCAAGCCGGTGATGATATGTCCGATAACGAGCGGCTGACGCAACAAATACATAACGCCGGCCATGGCGGCGGCGATAGCGATGATTATGCTTATTTCGGCGAAGACAGACATTATTTTAATTAATAAATTAAAAGTAATAAGTTAAAAATAAATTTAATTTATATTTATTAAAATTTATTATAACATATTTTACTTGAGTTGGATATTATAAAAAAAAGCCAATTGTGTTTAGGCTTTTTATTCTCCGTCAGTAATTTCTTCGGGTAAGCGGGGCACAAACATTTTTTTCAAAAAAATCGCAAAAAGGAGCAATAAGGAAGATGATAATGAGAAATATGCAAATTTGATATTGAAATAATAGCAAAAACAGAAATATTAGTCAATAAATGTTTGACATTTTCAAGTAGCCGTGATAACATATGAACAACTGATGGTGATGATAAAAAGCTGGTTGTTTTTACAACGAGCTTTTTTAACACTCACAAATTATAATTTTAAATAATTAAACATTTAATTATATGGCACAAAATGAAATCGCAGCAGCGACTCGCGCCATCTGCGAAGAAAAAGGAATAACGCTGGAAGCCGTAGTGGAGGCGATTGAATCCGCTTTGGCGGCCGCTTACCGCAAAGACTTCGGCCAAAAAAATCAAAACATTAAAGTTGATTTTGATTTGGAAACCGCCAAGTCCAAAGTTTATGATGAAAAAATAGTAGTGGAAGATATGCCGGAGGAAGAGGAGGGAGAACAAGTAACAACTGGCGAACAAGGAGCAAGCGAGAAAGAGGCGGATGACAACAAAAAAATAAAAAAACTCTCCGCAAGCTTTGCAAATTCGGCGGGCGGGCAAAAGAACAAAAAACAAAAAAACAAAAAAGAAGAGACGGCAGAAGAAGCAGGCAAAAAAGAAGAGAAACAAGATGCGGAAAGCTCTGATAACCCTAATGAGGAAGAAGAGGTAAGGCGTTTTAATCCTCGTTCGGAAATTCAATTAACTGATGCTAAAAACTTAAAGAAAAGCGCCAAAGTAGGTGATATTATTAAGACAGACCTTGAAGTTCCGGCGGAGTACGGCCGGATGGCCGCTCAAACCGCGAAACAGGTTATCATCCAGCGCATCCGCGAAATTGAGCGGTCTAATCTGCTTAAAGAATTTAAAGAGAAAGAGCATGAAGTTTTAACCGGCGTGGTGCAGAGGCGCGAAGGACGGATAGTGCTGGTTGATTTAGGCAGGACCGCCGGAATATTAACAGCCGATGGGCAGGTCCCGGGAGAGCGTTATGAGCCGGGACAGCGCATTAAGGTTTACGTGGAAGGAGTAAATACCACCGCTAAGGGGCCGGAGATAATTTTATCCCGCACCAGCGATGAAATCGTGCGCAAGATATTTATGCTGGAAATTCCAGAAATTTCCAACGGGTTGGTAGAAATAAAAGCGGTTTCCCGTGAAGCCGGTTCCCGTTCTAAGATTGCGGTGTACGCCGCCGAAGATAATGTTGACCCGATCGGTTCCTGCGTAGGCCAGCGCGGCGCGCGCATCCAGACAATTATCGGCGAATTAAGCGGAGAAAAGGTGGATATCATTGAATATGACGAGGATCAAACTAAATTTATCGCCAATTCTCTGTCTCCGGCCAAAGTTTTGAAAGTGGAAGTTAATGAAGGCAAAAGAATCGCCACCGCCATGGTTGCCGCCGATCAGCTGTCTTTAGCCATTGGCAGGGGCGGGCAGAATGTCCGGTTGGCGGCCAGATTAACCGGCTGGAAAATTGATGTGAAAGAAGCAAAAGCAATCATGAAGCCTGAAAATGAGAAGTCTGAAGACGAAGAAAGCAAGAAAAATGAGGCAAGAAGCACGAAGTCAAAAATTGGAGACCAGAAGCCGGATATTAAAGATGAGGACGAAGTGAAAAATGGAAAAGAAGAAGATACTGACAATCAGCAAAAAAATAGAACTGAAAAAATATTATTCGGCCAGCCATCCGCGGAAAATTTAGAGAAAACGAGTGATCAAAAAGACACGATAAAAAGCCAGAAGAAAAAGCCGGCGAAGAAAGGAGGCAAAAAAGAAAAATAAATCTCAACTTCTAAACTGATAATTAATAACTAGCAACTAATAATAATTAATAACCAATAAATAATATGCTGTATATTTCTATCATAATTTCCATTTTATCGTTAGGATTTTCTTTCTACCTGATTTCTTGGATTAAAAAATGCCCGCAAGGCACGGAAAAAATGCAGGAAATTTTTAAGATAATTAAAGAGGGAGCGAACGCTTTTTTAAAAAGACAATATAAAACTATCAGTGTGATTACGGTTGCTTTAGCTTTAATTTTATTGGTAGTTTATGGAATTAGCGGAAATTGGATTTATGGATTTCAGGTTGCAGCGGCTTTTATATTCGGGGCTGTCTGTTCCCTCTTATCAGGGTTCATAGGCATGTGGATTTCCGTAAGATCTAATATTCGTACCGCCGATGCGGCGCAAACAAGCTTTGCCAAAGCGCTGAAAATCGCTTTCCGCGGAGGCGCTGTTTCAGGAATAACCATTGTGGCGATGAGCCTTTTGGGAATCAGTGCTCTTTATCTTATTTATGATTTTTTAGGGTATGAAATAGTCAAAATCCCTTCGTTGATTGTCGGATTCGGTTTTGGAGCTTCGTTAGTCGCTCTTTTCGCCCAGCTCGGAGGAGGAATTTATACAAAAGCTGCGGATGTCGGAGCGGATCTTGTTGGAAAAATTGAAGCCGGAATACCAGAAGATGATCCGAGAAATCCCGCTGTTATTGCCGATTTGGTCGGAGATAACGTAGGAGATTGCGCCGGAAGAGGGGCGGACCTTTTTGAATCAACAGCCGCTGAAAATATTGGAGCCATGATATTGGGAGTCGCTTTATTTCCGCACTTTGGAGTCGCGGGGATATTTTTTCCCTTAGTGGTCCGCGCCTTCGCGCTTGTTTGCAGTATTATTGGAATTTTGGCCGTCAGGGCGAAAGAAACGGATGATCCGATGAAAGCGATGAATAAAGGTTATTTTATTACAAGCGTTTTATCTGCCATTGCCTTTTATTTTGTTACAATGGAAATGCTTGGCAACATATTATTTTTTTATGCAGGGCTGGTTGGCATATTGGCAAGCATTGCTTTTGTTTTTATTGCTCAGTATTATACGGAATCAAAATATAGGCCGGTTAAAGAAATCGCCCAGGCATCAACGACAGGGCACGCGACAAATATTATTACAGGCTTTTCCGTCGGATTGGAATGCACCGCGGCAACCGTGATAACAATTTCTGTTGCCTTAATAACTTCTTTTAAACTAGGAAACCTAACGGGTTTCCCCGGCGGAGGGCTTTACGGAACGGCGGTAGCGACTATGGGAATGTTGGCAACAGCTGCTTACATTTTAGCCATGGATACTTTTGGCCCCATTACCGATAACGCCGGAGGAATCGCCGAAATGTCCGGAGCTACGGAAGAAACCAGAAAAATAACGGATAAGCTGGATTCCGCAGGAAATACGACAAAGGCCCTGACAAAAGGATACGCCATGGGTAGCGCGGCCTTAGCGGCATTTTTGCTTTTTTCTTCTTATTTAGAAGAGGCAAAGTTAACAGTCGTAGATTTGGCAAAAGTGGAAGTTTTTGTCGGCGGTTTTATCGGCGCTATGCTGGTTTTCCTTTTTAGTTCTTTGGCTATAAGAGCAGTGGGAAAGGCGGCTTCCTATATAATTACAGAGGTTCGCAGACAATTTAAAGAAAATCCCGGCATTATGGCGGGCACGAGCAAACCGGATTATGCAAGGTGCGTGGACATAACAACCAAGGGCGCTTTAAAACAAATGGTATTGCCGGGAGTTTTAGCCGTAGTTATTCCGATCGCAACGGGGTTGATTTTGGGAGCGGAAGCTGAAGCAGGCCTTATTATGATAGGCACGATCGTTGGAGTCTTGCTGGCAACAACAATGAACAATGCGGGCGGGGCTTGGGATAATGCGAAAAAGTTTATTGAAGCCGGAAATTTGGGAGGAAAAAAATCTTTTGCCCATCAGGCGGCAGTTACAGGTGATACTGTCGGAGATCCATTTAAGGATACAGCCGGTCCATCGCTGCACGTGCTGGTTAAATTATTAGGCACCCTTACATTAGCATTAGCACCTTTGTTCATATAATAAAGTGCATAGCTCCGTTGCCGGTACTGTAAGCCAGCAGTTAAATTTGTAGTAAAAAATAATTTATGAATGTACAAAAAAATAAAATACAGGAAGAACTGGAAATTACCGTTGAACTATCGGTGGAAGAAATGAAGCCGCATATCAAAAAAGCCTGCGAAATTATTTCCCAGGACATGAAAATTGAGGGATTTCGTCCCGGGCACGTGCCTTTTAATATATTAAAGAACCAAGTGGGCGAGATAACGATTCTGCAGGAGGCGGCCAATATTGCGGTTAATAAAACCGTGGCTGACGTCATAAAAAATAATATCGCCGAAGATGATAAACCGATCGGCCAGCCGCAAATAAGGATAACCAAAGTGGCGCCGAACAACCCGGTTGAATATAAAATAAATGTTTCTTTAATGCCGGAAGTTAAGCTGGAAAAATACAAAGATCTGGGAATCAAAAAGGAGGAAGTAAAAATAGAGGAAGCTAAAGTTGACGGAGTAATTGAGGACTTGCGAAACATGCGGGCTCAAGAAAAAATAAAAACCGCGGAGACGCATAGCGATGTGTCCGCGCAGGACGGAGATAAAATATTAATCGACATTCAGATGTTTTTAGACAAGGTTCCGATTGAGGGCGGCCAGGGCAAAAGCACAGCCGTGCTGATCGGCGGAGATTATATTATTCCCGGCTTTGACAAACAGCTGATTGGCGCCAAAAAAGCGGAAACAAGGGAGTTTAAATTGCCCTACCCCAAAGATCATTACCAAAAGAATTTATCCGGCAAGCTGGTGGAATTTAAAGTTGACATTAAAGAAATTTATGAGCGTGAGGTGCCTAAATTCAACGATGAGTTTGCCAAGAATTTAGGAGCGAAAGACGCTGGTGATTTAAAGAAAAAAATCAGGGAGAATTTAGAAATTGAACAGAAACAAAAAATTGGGCAGAAGACAATGCTCTTAATATTCAATAAATTATTGGACTCCGCCACCTTCAGCCATGTGCCGGAAACGATGGTCGAGACCGAAGCGCGCAATATGGTTCATGAATTAAAGCATAATGTCGAACAGCAGGGCGGAAAGTTTGAAGATTACCTGATGCATATTAAGAAAAACGCGGCAGAGCTGGAAAAAGAATTAAAACCGGAGGCGGTCAAGCGGATAAAAACTTCCCTGATAATCAGCAAAATAGCGCAAAAAGAAGGCATAAAGGTAGAGGAAAAAGAGCTGGAGGAAGCAGTGGAAAAACAACTGGGAGCTTATAAAGATATGCCGGAAGCGAGAAAAAAATCCGATACTCCGGACTTTAGAAATTATTTGCAATATAATATGTTGAACCAGAAAGTAATTGATAAGTTGAAGGAATGGAACGTCGTTAAGTAATTAAAAAAATTGCCATTTCCGCGAAAACGGAAATTATAGTGTGTCCACAAATAAGACGTATTTAATTTTTTAGATTCCAGCTTCCGCGGGAATGACAGAAAAATGAATGAGAAAATTAAAAAGACAATTTTATATTTTTTAGATAATTCCGGGAAGCACGCCAGCTATGGGGATATAATAAAATATTTAAATGACGAGATGGGAAATTTGGACGATAAAGAAATCAACGAAGCGCTGGCGGGGCTGACCAAAGAGAATAAAATTATTTCCCATATTTCCGTTAATAAGGAAAAGAGGTATGAAGCGGAAGTAAGGCGTCATTATCATTTTATCTGCAACAATTGCGGGGCTGTTAAGGATATTTTTATGGAGCAAGGGGCGGTTAATATGCTCTCTGACCACGCGCAGAAGATAGCGAAGTCATTTGCCAGAGTAGACAAGATTAATATGAGTTTTCAGGGGATATGCCATCAGTGCCGAGATAAATAATTGAATTTACCCTTTACAATTTAGTTTAAATAGTGTAAATTATTTAAAGAAGTTGCCATAAAGCGGCTATTTTTAATTTTAACAATCAGGGCGACGAAGGGCCCATAGCTCAGTTGGTTAGAGCACCGCCCTTATAAGGCGGGGGTCGATGGTTCGAGTCCATCTGGGCCCACATCTTTTACAAAGCAAAAGAAATAACAAATAGCAAATTCCAAAAATAACGAATGTTGTTTAAAAATGAAGCGGGGTAGAGCAGTTGGCAGCTCGCCAGGCCCATAACCTGGAGGTCGTCGGTTCGAGTCCGACCCCCGCAACAAAAAGCCTCGGTAGCTCAGTGGTAGAGCAAAGGACTGAAAATCCTTGTGTCGTCAGTTCAATTCTGACCCGAGGCACCAACCGCCGTACATCGAAAAATGGGCAATTAGCTCAGTTGGCTAGAGCGCGTCCCTGATAAGGACGAGGTCGGTGGTTCGAGTCCACCATTGCCCACCAGAATAGAACTAGACGGTTTTTTAGAAGCCAAAATGCGGGACGCGCGAAGCGCGTCCCAAGGGTTCCCGCCGAATTTCCCAAACGAATTCAGAATTTTTGGCGCGCTGGCGCGCACTAATTTTTCGCCAAGAGACAGGTTCGAGCCAAAGATTTCTTTGGCTTTGACCTTTTTTACAAAAAGGTCATCATCAGAAGCAATTTTGTCCAAGGATTGTGCGTCTTTTATCCATTCTTTCATCGGTTCGAGCCAATCATTCTGTTTGTGTGAAAGAGAGGTCATTTCTTCTTCGAGCGACTTCTTTTCAGATAACAACTTTGCTTTCCGATTTCGATAATCTTGTTCGTCAACAACTTGGTCTAAATATCCCGTAAGAAGTCGCTCTAGCTTTTGTGAAATGACAGATAGTTTTGTTCCGTTCTCTTTTACACAAGCAGTCAAAGACGGGGCGGAATTGTTAAAATCCTTTTCTGCCATTTTTAACAATTCTTCCGCCCAGTCTTTGGGCAAAGAAACTTTTTGAATTTCGGATG
>Ga0210057_1008018_pt1 | contig 12608 bp, 13 predicted proteins | sample CryGeyCG2114_010_2_FD_183968 | JGI IMG/M metagenome (GOLD analysis project Ga0210057, IMG submission 183968) | Groundwater microbial communities from aquifer - Crystal Geyser CG10_big_fil_rev_8/21/14_0.10 (SPAdes) (version 2) | ecosystem: Environmental > Aquatic > Deep subsurface > Groundwater ... | reverse complement strand
TTTACTTGAAGCGGCGCCTGATCCAGAGCATTTTTCACATGTAACATAATTGTTGATGGAGACCTTCTTTTCGCATCCTTTAACAGCTTCTTCAAATTTAATAGTGAGATGAAATTTTTTGCTTGCTCCTTTCTGAGATCGACTGTGGCTGTCAGAGCTTTCAAATCCAAAAAAGGAGTCAAAAACAGACTCTGTCCCACCACCGAATGCTCCCATAAAAGTTCGAAGAGCTTCTTCCATAGATGCGAATCCATGTGAGCTGCCAGCTCCCATAGAAGCATTTAGTCCTTCTTCACCGTATTGATCATAAAGCTGTCTTTGCTTGGGATCACTTAATACTTCGTATGCCTGAGAGACTTCTTTAAAATGAGCTTCTGCGGCAGCATCCCCAGGATTTTTGTCAGGGTGAAACTTTAGCGCTTTTTTTCGGTAAGCTTTCTTGATTTGTTCCTGCGTTGCATTGCGCTCTACGCCCAAAATTTGATAATAGTCTTGCATGATGATAGTCTATATTTTTAGCTCGTGATTATAACAAAAGAGGAAATTTTTTAGCAAATAAAGTTAAAAAGTGCTAACTGAGCTTAGTAAGACTTTCTAGCTGCGTTTTTAGCTCTTTTTAAAGCGGCTTTAGATTTAGCTCTTTTTTTATCAGAAGGTTTGTCGTGATAGCGGTGTGCTTTATTGCATTTCATAACGCCTTCTTTATCAAGTTTTTTCTTTAGGGCACGTAGGGCTTTATCTATTGGTTCTCCAATTCGAACTTTAACACTCGACATAAGTTTTTAGTACTCCGGTTGTTTTTTGCACAAAATAATAATTAATTAAGTTGTTTAGATCAAGAGCCTCTCAAATACAAGATTTCTAGATCGTCTAGGTTGGTAAATTTTTTATTTAACCATTTGCCCCATAAATAATGAGATAAGAAGTCAATATTGGGCTTCAAAGACATCCAGCGGGCATTATTATGGTCTATTTTTTTCTTTAATATTTCTGTTTCACAAGAACAAAGAATTGTAGGATTTTGCATGTTTTTTTGAATAAACTGATCAATTTTTGACAAGTATGGGCCCTTAAAAGAGGCCGAAGGCCCTTCTTTTTTCCCTTCTAAAACAAAAATTCCATCTATTTTCGCATCCAAAAGTATAAAAAAACTGCCGGATATATCTGGTGTAAAAGCTTTAAGGGATGAAAAAGTAATAAGAGGAATGTTCAAGCTATAACACAAAGATTTGGCTATGGTAACTGCCACTCTAGAACCAGTATAAGATCCAGGACCAATACCTGTACAAACAAAGTCAATAGAAGAAGGATCAGGGAAAAAATCAATTATAGCTTTAAAAGTATCGTTGGAGAGCTGTCTTTTATTTTCAAGAAAGACATGTTCATTGACTTTTCCATTTTTTAGAACGGCAATAACAGAGCTGTCAGTGCTAGTTTCTAAAATTAAACCTTGATGATTCATGGTAATTTAAATTATGGGTTGATACTGTTTATTTTATAGGGGAGATTATATCATAAGAAAGTGCTTTTTCAAAGCGAACATATTGCATAGATTTGTTAACACTTGTTAAGGTATGATCCTTATTTATGACTTTTATGCTATTGTGAGGCTTAATTTTGGACGAAAAAAATAAAGATTCTAAACATCCCGAAATAGAAATAGAGAAAGAAAAACATCTTCCCCGTATTGCTCCTGTATTTCCTGAGGAAGTTTTTATTATACCGCTTACAAGGCGTCCTTTTTTTCCTGGAATGGCAGCTCCTATTATCATTGAACCAGGTAGCTATTACGAGGCCTTAAAACAAGTTTCAAAAACCAATCATAAGTGCATGGGCGTTTTCTTAACCAAAGATGAAAATGCAAATATTTATAAGCTTGGCATTGATGATATTTATCATGTGGGTGTAGTTGCCCGTATCTTACGAATAATTCCGTTAGAGCAAGGTGGAGCTCAAGTTGTATTAAATATGGAAAAGAGAATCTCCATCAAAGAAGAGGTCAATGAATTATCCTTAAAAGCAAAAGTAGAATATCATGATGACCTGCCTCCGGATCATCTTTCAAAAGAACTTAAGGCTTATTCCATTAGTATTATTTCTACTATTAAAGAATTGCTCAAACTTAATCCTCTTTTCAAAGAAGAACTGCAAATTTTTCTCGGACACTCTGACTTTACGGAACCAGGACGGCTAGCTGATTTTGCTGTTGCCTTAACTACAGCAACAAGAGAAGAGTTGCAAGATGTCTTAGAGACATTTGACTTGCAGCATCGCATTGATAAAGCCCTATTACTTTTGAAAAAAGAGCTTGATCTCAGCAAGCTACAAAGCAATATCAATCAAAGGATTGAAGCGAATATTTCCAAAACACAACGTGAGTTTTTCTTAAAAGAGCAGCTAAAAGCAATTAAAAAAGAACTTGGCATGGAAAAAGATGATAAAAGCTTTGACGTGGAAAAGTTCGAAAAGCGCTTGGAAGAAAGAAAAGTTCCTAATGATGTGATGAAAGTAATCCATGATGAAATGGAAAAATTAAACTCTCTGGAAATACAGTCTCCCGAATATTCTGTCAGCCGTAACTATTTAGACTGGTTGACTGTAGTTCCCTGGGGCATGTTGAGCAAAGAAAATGACGACCTCGAAGTTGCCGAGAAAGTTCTAGAGGAAGATCATTACGGCTTGAAAGACATTAAAGAGAGAATTTTAGAGTTTATTGGAGTGGGTAAGCTAACAGGGGGCATAAAGGGGAGTATTATTTGCCTTGTTGGTCCTCCAGGAGTTGGTAAAACTAGCATTGGAAAAAGTGTTGCCAGAGCCTTGAATAGGAAATTCTACCGCTTCTCAGTTGGTGGCATGAGGGATGAGGCGGAAATTAAAGGACATAGAAGAACTTATATAGGTTCTATGCCAGGAAAAATGATTCAAGCGCTGAAAAGCACTGAAACGATGAACCCCGTGATTATGATTGATGAGATTGATAAAATGGGCATGAGCTATCATGGAGATCCAGCATCAGCTCTTCTTGAGGTATTAGACCCAGAACAAAATAAAGACTTTTTAGATCATTATTTAGATGTTCCCTGTGATTTATCCAATATACTTTTTATGGTTACTGCAAATATTATTGATACAATTCCCGAACCATTAAAGGATCGTATGGAGATCATGCGCCTTTCTGGATATATTCAAGCTGAAAAAGTTGAGATCGCAAAAAAATACCTTATTCCTAGGAATCGCAAAAAAATGGGATTAAAGGCTACACAAATACAATTTTCCAAAAATGCCGTAGCAGGAATTATTTACGGGTATGCCCGTGAAGCTGGTGTAAGGAATTTAGAAAATCTGATTAAAAAGATTTTAAGAAAAATAGCCATGAAAGTTGCAAAAGAAAAAGATCCAAAGAAGATAGAAAAGACGGTTATAACAGATGAAAACTTAGATGAATATTTAGGAAAACCCATCTTTACTTCTGATCGTTATTATGAACACACCCCCATTGGAGTATGCACAGGTCTTGCTTGGACATCACTTGGCGGAGCAACTCTTTATGTTGAAGCATCCCAGTTGCCAGCAGACCGAACTGACATGAAACTCACAGGTCAAGTAGGAGATGTGATGAGAGAGTCAGCAATGATTGCATGGAGCTTTGTGCATAGTAATTCCAAAAAGTATGCACCTGACACTGAATTTTTCCCTAAAGCCCAAGTTCATATTCACATTCCAGAAGGCGCAACTCCGAAAGATGGCCCTTCAGCTGGAGTTACCATGGTAACATCTGTGTTGTCCCTGCTTTTAAATGAAAGAGTTAGAGACGATCTTGGAATGACAGGAGAAATAACCTTAACGGGTAAAGTTCTTCGTATTGGCGGGGTCAGAGAAAAGCTTATTGCTGCGAGAAGGTCACACTTGAATGTGTTAATATTTCCTAAAGAGAATAGGAGAGATTACGATGAGCTTCCAGATTACTTAAAAAAGAAAATAGAAGTCCATTTTGTGGACTATTATGATGAGGTCTTTAACATTGCTTTCCCCAAAAGAAAAATTAAGGTTTCAGCAGAAAAGCCAACAAAAAAGGCTGCAGCCAAATCAGCTAGAAAAAAAAGTCCAAGAGCTAAAAAAACAAGGTAATACCATTGTTACTGTAAACGGCTCGTTTGATTTGCTGCATGCAGGCCATTTGCAACTGTTATATGAAGCATCTCTGCAGGGCGATATATTAATTGTCGCCTTAAATACAGATGCTTCAATACGAGGTTACAAAAGTGAGAAAAGACCTATTATAGAACTTGAGTATCGTCTGCAAATGATGAGTGCCTTAGAGTTTGTTGGTTACGTTACTTGGTTTGATGAGTTAGATCCTCGCAATCTACTACAAAAGATTAAGCCTCACGTTCATGTAAATGGGGCTGAGTATGGTAAAGATTGTCTTGAAGCTACTACAGTAGTTGCTAATGGTGGGAAAATACATATAGTGAAGTTAATCGATGGATTATCGACATCTAAAATTATAGAAAAGATCAAAACATGCGAATAGTTGGAGAAATTGTCAATCAAGACTCTGCGAGAAGGTTTTCTTACTTTTTAAAAAAACAAGGTATTGAAAACAAAGTAGAAAGTGAATCCCATGATAGCCACGATGCTTATTCAATATGGGTGTTTGATGAAGATCAGGTGGAAGAGTCAAAGCAATTTTTGTCTGAATTTCAAAAAGATCCTCATAATGAAAAATATGAGGCTCCAAAAACGCCAAATAAAAAACTGCATCTTATAGAAGACGTTCGTTTAGCTCGTCCAGTAAAGAAAAAAAAATCAGAATATTTTCTTACTTTATTCTTTATTGGAATTTGTTTTTTGATTTATGGCCTTAACCTTTCTCAGGAACTTTCTTTGAGTCAAAAAGAAGGTAAACATATGGCTGTTTTAATTACGCCTATTCAGCTCCTGTTATTTTATGATGTTACCCAACCTGTTTTAGAAATTAAAAAAGCAGTAGAAGAATATCCTGTTGAGGCTTTAACTGTTGGCGAAGTACCTGCTGAGCTAGCAAAGAGGCTTAAGGAAATTGATGAAATGCCCCAGTTTAGGGGAGTTTATGAGATTTTACTTAATAAGGTAAAAAATCAAAAAAAACTGTCGTCTGGTCCGATGTTTGTAAAAATTCGAGAAGGTCAAGTTTGGCGGCTGTTTAGCCCATGCATTTTACATACCTCACTTTTACATATTATTTTCAATATGTTGTGGCTATGGGTTTTAGGAAAACAAATAGAAGAAAGGGTTAAGCGATGGAAAATTGTCCTATTCATTTTATGTGCAGGCATTATTTCTAATACGGCGCAATATTTAGTTAGTGGCCCATTATTTTTAGGATTTTCTGGTGTTGTCGTAGGGATGGCGGGCTTTATTTATGCAAGGCAGAAACATGCTCCTTGGGAAGGATATCCTCTCCAACGGTCGACCCTTCTTTTTCTAGGTATTTTTCTAGTTGCCATGCTGGGGTTGCAAGTTGTTTCTTTTTTCATTCAAACATTTATTGAAGACTTGTTTATTTTTAACATTGCTAACACGGCACACATCGTAGGTGGTATTGTAGGGGTTTTATTAGGAAGAAGTTCTTTTTTTGCCATGGAGGCTAAATGAGCCTAAGGGATATTGTTATTCTTGGGTGTTCCTCACAGCAGCCAACTAGAAAAAGAAACCATGGGGCTTATCTATTTCGCTGGAATGAGCAAGGGTTACTTTTTGATCCAGGGGAAGGAACACAAAGACAGTTTATTTTTGCAGAAGTTGCTCCTACAGTAGTTAGCCACATTTTTGTCAGTCATTTCCATGGAGATCATTGTCTAGGACTAGGATCTATGTTAATGCGCCTTAATCTTGACAAGGTAAAACATCCCATTCACTGCTTCTATCCTGCTAGTGGAAAAAAGAACTTTGATGCACTTAGGTATGGATGCATTTACCATGAAAACATTCATGTAGTTGAACACCCTGTTAAAGAGCCGGGCTTTGTATACAAAGATGACAAATTTTTGGTAGAAGCCACTTTTTTAGAGCACGGCATTGATAATATCGGTTGGAGAGTCACAGAGCACGATAAGCTAAAATTTGATAAGGCTAAACTTCACGAGAAAAAAATTAAAGGGCTTGATGTCAAAAAACTAGAACACGATAAGAAAATTACGATTGATGGGCAAGAGATTTATATAGACGAGGTCAGCTGGATTGAAAAAGGAAAAAGTATAGCTGTAGTTATTGATACTCGATATTGCGAAAATGCCATTCAAATTGCAAAAGGGGCCAATGTATTGCTTACAGAAAGCACTTATTTAGACTCTCACAAAGAACTGGCTAGGAAATACCTTCACATGACGGCCAAAGAAGCCGCAACACTTGCCAAAAAAGCGGAAGTCAAAAAGTTAATTTTAACCCATTTTTCTGCAAGGTATCGAGACTTGAGCCTTTTTGAAGAGGAAGCTAAAGAGATATTTCCCAATACCTTTGTAGCAGATGATTTTAAAAGGTTTACTTTCTAATTTTTTTAAAAAAGTAGAGCCTGTTGTCTTCGTAAAGGAGGCGGCGGCGGTAGCAGCGCATCGTTATCAGGATGTACGTCTACTTTTGCTTGCAAAGCTTCAGACAAGTCCTGCAGTTTAATTTGAGTGCCTCGTAAGGAGAAAATCCTTAAATTTTTTATCTTTGCTAAAGATTCTGGAAGATCTTTTAACTCAGGGTTTCTTGCGAAATTTATGATCTCCAAGTCTTCTAATTTATCGAGCTCTGCAGGAATAGAAGTTAAATTATTATCATCGATGTAGAGAGCTTTTAAATTTCGCAAAACAGTTATTTCTACTGGCAGCTCAGTTAGTTTGGCTAATCCTCCCGTTAAATTTAAATGCAAGATATCAGTAAAATGTTCTTGTCTTTCAAGCATCCATGTATTTAAATCCTTAAATATACGAATAAAATTCCCTGAGCTCTGAATTTTTTGATATTGTGGAGTTTGTTCGTAGTCTTTTCTTTCTAGCTCAAGATTTCGATTTTTCTTTAAAACAGCTTCCCAAAGTAGCTTAATGTTTTTTCCTTTCTCTAAAAGAACTTTTTGGGCAGTAATAAGGTTCTCCATGTCAAATTTTTGAGTGTCTAATTTACAGAAACCATCTGCAAGCATTCCGGTTTCCCTCCACATCTTTTGTACTTTTTGATCAGTTGCAAGTATTGGATCATCCATGATTTCAGGATATAATGATTCTAAAAAAGGCGCATTAGAAATAGAGGTAGCAGCTGCCATAATATTTTCCTTTGTAAGCTTGTTAATTAAAATTATGGTGCGCAGTTTATACTAAGAAGCTTTTTTCAAATAGTCTGCTAAGTGACGTATTAGTTGATCAAGGCCATGAGAATCTTTTTTCACTAATTGAGCTATAAACTTCTGTAGCATGCCAACTTTTCTAAAATGCGTTTCTTTTAATGTGAATAAAATTTCGCTTAAGGTTTCATTATTTTCAGTCGCATTTTTAAACCAGTTGTTTACAGCTTCTAAAGATTTTGGGAAGTCTTCGGACTCATGAAGCTGATCCATTAGATGGTCCAAATCAAGCGCATTTTTAGCAAACATGGAAAGCCACGCTTGAGAGGTTGCTAATTTTGGATCTTTTTTAAGCTCTTGCAAGTCATTTAAAACTAGAAGAGCTTTTGTTTTTGGATCGGGGGTAGGGTATTTGCCCGGCCAGCCGCTTATTGGTGGAAACTCAGTCATAAAAGCATTCTCCTTCTTTTTCTTTAATAATCTTAAACGGCAAAATTTATCGAGAAAATTTTCTTTCAAAACTTTCTTGGAAGGAAAAATCTTTTTTAAAAGATCCTAAATAGGCACTGGTAATAGTGTTGGAGATATCTTCAACACCTCTTAACTTTACACAGTAATGTTGCAAATCTAAATAAACAGCGACATCATTTGTTCCTAACACATAAGAAAGACAGTCTGCAATCTGCATAGTAAGCCTTTCTTGTAGCTGTGGCCTTCTAGCAAAATAATGTACTATTCGATTGAGTTTAGATAGACCTATGATTTTCTGATTGGGCATATATGCTATGTGAGCTTTACCAATCATGGGTAAAAAATGATGTTCGCAAATACTATTAACCGAAATGTTTTTTGTAAAAATGGGGCTATCGGTATTAGTAATAGAATCTGCATTAATAAATGTTAGTTTGGGAAAAGCTTCAGGTGTCATACCAGAAAAAAGTTCATCGACAAACATTTTAGAAATTCTTATAGGACTTTTAGCTACTGAATCATTTTCAAGGTCTAGACCAAGGATTTCTAAAATGGCTCTAAAGTGTTTTTCGATTAATCGTATTTTTTTTCTATTGGATTCCTGAACTTTTTCTGTAAAAGGAGAAGGATAGGATGTCGTTGTCGCCTTCTCGATGTTCAGATTCTTTTCTTTTAAATAAGATTTAATTTCTTCGATGATAGCTTTTTCGCTCATAAAAATCTCAAAGCATGTTGACGTCTAATTTCGTTTGCTGCGATAGAATAGGCGCAAGCAATATTAATGGAGTTTTTTTTCCCAAATAAAGGGATTTCTACGAGATAGTCTACCATAGAAAGCATCTTGTCAGAAATGCCGAACTCTTCATTGCCTAAAATTAATGTGAACTCTTTCGGAAAAATAAAGTCAGTGACATTTTCAGCATCTTCACTAGTTTCCAAAGCAATGAAAGGCCTAGGAAGATTTTCTAAAGAAACATTCTGAAAGCAAGGAACAATTTCAGAAGAACCCATAGAGGTTTTTTGCACTTTAGAATTGTCTGTGAAAGGAGTTTTTTCGGCAAAGTATAACGAGCCGATTCTAAGAGCTTCTGTAGTTCTCAAAATGCTTCCTACGTTATAAGCCGAACGGACATTGTCCAAGTAAATAGCAATATTAGAAAAATCTGTTTTAGGAACGTGATCTCCCTTTCTGATATGAGGAAGTAAATTATGTTCTTTTAATTGAATGTGCGCTTGCGTTAAATGCCAATGGTAACGATCAGATAAAAGTTTGAGATCGTGTACTTTAGTAAACTCATCTAGATGCATCCATTTGCAATAAGTTAAGTAAGTTTCATGCAAAGAGGCGATATCAACATCTTTTACTAAAAGTTTTTCGTAAATTTCGCGAAGGACTAAAGAACATTTTTTGTGCTTTTGTTTTAGTTCTAATCTTTCAAACTTTGTTTTCTGAAAAGTCATTATTGTTTTTGCTTTAAGTATTCTTCTAAAGGACCTGCAAAAAAATGTAGGCCATCATTTTCCAAAGCGATAATTTTAGTAGCAAAATTGTTGACTAGGTTCCTATCATGTGATGCAACAATAGCGGTTCCTTTATAGTCTTCTAAGCCCCAAGCTAAAGCTGAGACAGATTCTAAATCTAAATGGTTATTTGGCTCATCTAAAATAATGGTATTTGGGCTATTTAACATTAGTTTGGCTAATAAAAGGCGAGCTGTTTCTCCCCCAGAAAGAGCTTTTACTGGTTTAAAAGCATCGTCTCCGCCGAATAATAATTTTCCAAGTACTCCTCTTACATCTTGATCGTAAAGTCCTGGCTTTACATTTTTAAGCCAGTCAAAAAGGGAAGTGTCTTGCGTTTTATCAACCATCTCTTCATGATTTTGAGGGAAGTATCCGATATCAACTTGGTGTCCAGCAATGATTTGTCCAGAATCCGGTTGGTAAATCCCTGAAAGTAGCTTTAATAGGGTAGTTTTACCTTTTCCGTTACTTCCTATAACAGCAATTTTATCACCTCTTAAGATTTCAAAAGAGGCATTGTGCAAAACTTTTTTATCATCAAAACTTTTGCAAAGTTTTTTGACATTGAAGACAACTTGGCCTGAGTTTGTTTCAGGCGTTGAAAAACGGATATAAGGCCTTTGAATATTAGACTTCTTGAGCTCTTGGGGTTGAAGTTTTTGAATTTCTTTAACCCGAGATTGTACTTGAGACGCTCTTGTTCCAGCTCCAAATTTTGCAACAAACTCTTTTAATTGAGCGACCTTTTTTTCTCTTGCCTTGTTTTCCAATTCAGCTTTTTCTCTGACAGATGTTTTTGCTACTAGCATCTGATCATAGTTGCCGGGATAGGTGATAACTGTTTCATAGTCGATGTCAGCAATATGAGTAGTGATGGCATTTAAAAAATACTTGTCGTGAGAAACAACGATAAGAGCACCTTTAAAATTACATAAAAATTCTTGCAGCCATGTGATAGACTCCAAATCTAAATGGTTTGTTGGTTCGTCTAAAATAAGAGCTTGAGGGTCTCCAAATAATGCCTGACATAACAAAATCCTAAATTGCCAGTCGGTTGGAAGGGAGTGCATTTTTTCTTCATGGGCATCTTTTGGTATCCCCATTCCAATCAGAAGCACTTCAGCATCAACTTCAGCTGTATATCCATTCTCATCTGCAATGATTTCTTCTAAGTCACCAAGGCGCATCCCTACTTCGTCTGTCATTTCTACTTCATATAACCTGTCTCTTTCAGATAAAGCATCCCATAAGCGAGCATTACCCATAACGACAGTCTCTATTGCAGTAAAATCAGCGAACTCTTCGATATTTTGTTTGAGGTACCCTACTTTTTCGGGAAGAGAGACATGCCCTGCAGTAGGAGGTTCTTGTCCCATGATAATTTTTAGAAGTGTAGATTTTCCAGCTCCGTTAGGTCCTGTTAAACCATAACGAGCTCCTTCGTTAAAGGTAACGGTTACATCATCAAATAGAACTCTTGTTCCGAGCTTTTTAGAAAGGGAATCTAAAGTAATCATTTATTTTTTTAAATTTTGCTTTTATTGGAAAGAATTCTAACATAGCTTCTTATGAAAAACAAGCCCCTTACTAGAGCGGATCCTTTTAAAATCAAGCGTAAAAGAGATTTAATCGAATCGGCAGAAGACTATACGGAACTTATTCAAGATCTAATCAGGAATAAAGGAGAAGCCAGAGTTTGCGACCTTGCAAAACATCTTGGAGTATCTCATGTGACTGTAATTAGAACTTTATCTAGATTAGAGCTTGAAGGATACTTAAAAAATCAAACCAGAGGGCCTATTTTTTTAACAAAAAAAGGGGACAAACTAGCCCATCAAAGTAAAAAAAAGCATGAAACCCTTTTAAAATTTTTACTTAAACTAGGTGTGTCTCAGGCTACTGCAGAAAATGATGTAGAAGGTATTGAACATCATATTTCTCAAGAGACTTTGTCAAAAATTTCTGAATACTTACAGCAAAGTTAAAATTTTTTTAGAAAAAGTAAAAATATTACTTGTTTTATCTATGTAGCTCATGCTACATAATTCGCCGTTTTTAATAAGTATTGTAGCTAAGGCTACATTAAGGAGTAAAAAAATGTCAGTAGCAGATGTAAAATTAAGAGAAGTTTTTCAAGGGGATATAGAAGGGCAAAATTTTAATGTTCACAAGACGCTTTCCGAGTTATTCAAAACGGTGGAATCATATAGTTCACTAGGTCTTATTAAGGAAGGATGGGATGTAATTACAAAAGGAGCTTCCACATGGAAAAAGTGTGCTTATAAAATAGCAGGCTTTATGAATGGAGTTTTCACGACAGGGTTTATGGGAGGATCTGCAACCGCTGCCTACTTAGCATATTTATCGACTTTACAAGAGCTTAAAGAACTGGGAATATCCCCAGTGCAAGGACATATTTCCGAATGGGGTTCCTTATCTTTTTTTGTGGGCAAAGCTGTGTGGAATATACTAAATAACCTGCAGGCAGCTGGGGCTTTAGCAAAAATAGATAAGCTTTTTCAAGTTCATATTTCAAACGTAAATATGCCAAGAGAAGACCGCGAAAAAATATATCTCGAAAAGCTGCAGTTAAAAGAAAGGTATTTATACAATTCATTTTTTTCTCTTAGTCATTTTCCCGATCCTGGAGAACTTAGTGATGTTGATGATAAAGAAGATTTACTCAAAATAGATACTGATTTACAAAACTCGTATCAAGAAATTAAAACAGCAATAAACCAATCCTTTTTTCAACAATTTAAAACGGGATGGCAGTTTGTTTCATTGAAAAAAAAGATAGCCATTGTTGCTCGAGAAATACTGTTTTTAGGTGTAATTCGTATCTATGTTAGCGGCATAAAAGATTCTACGTTGCAGGGAATCCACGATTATCAATCTGGAGAGATCCCGAGCATACTTGGCCATCCAATAGAGTGGACAGGAGAGGTGATTGGCCTTTTAAATCTTTCATATAATATTGCAATGCAAATTGCTAATATGGGAATTGTGCAAAAATTGAGCTCAACACATGCTAAAAAAATAAAAACAGTAGAAAAACAAGATCCCACTCAATTAAGTCTTATTCAAAGGCTTAACCAAGTTAGGGATGCTTTTTTACAGCGTATTCCACATAGTTTTTTCTTTCCTCTACCTTTACATTTGAAATTCTCAAACCTAACAAATTAAGGCTTCTTTTTTTTTTAAATTTCGCCTATGTTTTGCCAATTTTCAAATTGATTAGGGGAGTGGCTATGCTATACGAAGTTAATCTGAATGAAGAAAAAGATTTTTCTATGATATATCAAAG
>Ga0210057_1008017_pt1 | contig 12609 bp, 12 predicted proteins | sample CryGeyCG2114_010_2_FD_183968 | JGI IMG/M metagenome (GOLD analysis project Ga0210057, IMG submission 183968) | Groundwater microbial communities from aquifer - Crystal Geyser CG10_big_fil_rev_8/21/14_0.10 (SPAdes) (version 2) | ecosystem: Environmental > Aquatic > Deep subsurface > Groundwater ... | reverse complement strand
CCAGTATACAATGTTCATAAGTAACCTAAATGCAGAAAATAAAGTCCTAAAAAATAAACTTAGCGCTTTAGAGAAGAAATAAAATCTTCAAAACTTTCCTTCTTTGGCTTTTTCTTGAATAAAAACACAGCAAAGGCTAGGGCTGCTAAGATAAACAGGAATATTATGGCATATATCCAATTCCTGCTCTTTTTCTTTTCTGGAACAACAGTGCTAATATTAGTAACATCTTTAGTAACATTCTCAATTAACCTTGTTGTCTTGTTTATTACATCTTCCCTGTAATTGATATATATAGGAACCTCAACACTGGCATCCTTATTGCTTAATACCAGCTTGCCTTTATAATCCCTTTCAAGATTTTTATCATTATTAATCCAAAGGTACTGGACAATTGTTTCTCCAGGTTGTATTGCAGCAATATGGCTTATGTTTATCCTAACAACATTATTAAGATTGTCACTCAGGCCAAAATCAAGATTATTAATAGGTGCAGTAAAAAAATTTCTAAATCTCAATGAACCTTCAACACTATCATTTTTTCCCAGGGTGAGGTTTATGAAATCTACAGGCTCAACAAGTTTTATGGCATCCCTTGGAATAGTTATGCTAACATTAACAATAGTCTCATTTGTTACGCCTTCCCTGGTGATGAGTGCATAAATAGGTATGGTATAGCTCAAATTCCCATAGATAATACTTACGGAATTATTTTTAGATAAATCAAGAGAATTAACCCCAATAACCCTGTTATAACCAGGGTCCAATGAAAAGTTACTATTAGACACCAAACCAGAAGAACTGCTTACGCTTATATTAACCCCTATGTTTCCATTGTTTTTCACTTTAAAACTAAAATAATCCTTTGAATCCAATTTTATGAAAGCAGGATCTATAGCTATAATATCTCCCTTAGCTTCTTTTATGCTGAATATTGTAAAATTGCTTCCCTCCAGAAATAATCCATCTTTAATGTAAAAATACTTTCCAACATTAAATGTATAATTTCCGGGTTTTAAATAAGGCAGCTCAAAATAAGCATAATAATAAGTATCACTAGCCTTAAAAAAATAGATAGCCAATGGAACTTTAGCCCCCTGAATAGTATACACCCCAATGTCGTCTAAGGTTATGTCATTTTGTGGCCTATAACTAAAATTTAATGCAACCTGCACAGTCTCTCCCTGCATATAACTATTTCTGGGGATTTCTATCTGTAATTCTGCAACAGCAAAAGAGGCATTTAAAAGAATAAACAGCAGCAAAAATCTTTTCATAATTATTTTCCATGAAGTATTCTCTCTGCTTCCCTTATAGACTTCTCCAACTCGTCCTCTATCTTACCTTCGTACTTGATTCTTTTTGGTGGTCTCTCAGGCAATAAAGGTTGCTTAATCTCTTCCCTGGGTTGGACCTTCAAAAATTCCTCAAAACTTGGTTTCTTTGGCTTTTTCTTAAACAAATTCTTAATATCGCCTGTAAAATCCTTGAACCCTTTGCCCTTTTTAATGTATTTAGCATAATAAAGCAAGAACAATAGTGCCAAAACTAGTATTACAATTATTATTCCTATAACAATTCCGGCTATTGACTTTTTCTCTTTAGCTATGCATTGGTTGTTTAGACATTGCTCATTGCTTGCACAGTCACTATCAATAGTACACCCCTCTTCAAGTTGGCTTATGCACTGCCCAGTTGATATGTCACAAACCTCTCCGCTTGCACAATCATTATCAGAAGCGCAACCTAACTCCTGTTGTACACATTCCCCATTGCTGCAAACTTGGCCAAAACTGCATTCTGCATTTGTTGTACATGAAACAGCTACAGCAGATTTGCAAGTTTTTGTTATGGTATCACAAACCTCTCCGCTTGCACAGTCCTCATTCTTAACACAAGTAACCTCTTTTGTCAAACATACCTTTGTTGTATTATCACAATACTTACCCAATGGACATTCTGCATTAGTAGTACAGCCACTTACACCAGAAACAGCAACCTGCTCAAGCTTGCCGTAAAGTGCTATCAAAACAATAGCAGTGTTAAAAACATCATTATTCCAGCTGTAATCATCAGATCTCTTTTTCTCAAGCCAAATAGTTGCATTATTGTAATAAGCATAATCGGCTGTTGATTGCTTCAATGCCAAAACAGCAAAAGCAGTCCCCTTAACATCATCTTGTAAGCTTCCGCTAGGTTTTTGTTTTTCTTTAAGCCAGTCTGTATAAACAACATTTTTTGTTATGAGGTATAATAAAGAATAATCTATTACATTTGCCCTTATATTGCTTTGTAAATAATTAAGTGTATCTAAATCCTCTTTGCCTAAGTCGCTCATGACCCATGTTGCATACTCTGTTGCTTCATAATTGCAAGTAGTTTGCCCTTTCTTTGCTGGCAAACATGCATTGTGTGTAGAAAGCACTGCCTTGCTTTCTTGAGATTCCTCACCTATATAATAAACATCAGTGCCCTCGCTTGACTTAACATTATAAATAAGAGAAATTATAACACTGCCTAAATTGGTGCAGTCTACATCCATGCTTTTTGATAAAGATGTTGTTATTCCGCTGCATATAATGTTTGCATCAACCCAATCGGAATTTGCCTTAATTGTTTTTTTAACAGTACTTCCGCTGCAGCTTACTTCGCAATTTCCCTCAGTCCCAGAGATTATCTGTAAATAATAAGTTCCGCCAGCAGTAGCTGCTATCTGGCTCTCTTTTAACCATTTAATTTCTTTGCTTACATCCTGTCCAGCCTTGCCCAAAGCTAATGTTGCAAATGCGCTTGTTTTAACATCACAATTTCCTTTTGGCCAGCAACCCTGTGTATCTTCAGCTGCCTTAATATTATTTATTCCCTGCTTTCCATCGTAATTTTTATTTAATAATGCAAGCAAGGCAATAGAATTGTCTATAATCCCCTTATCCCACTTAGCTATAGTCTGATTAAGCCAATTATAACTATTTGTTTCACTAAAGTTACCGGTCTGGGCCAAACTAGGATTAGATAACAGAATGATAAAAACAGTAATTGCAAGAATCTTATAATTCATTTAATCACCTCTTTTAACAAAAAGGGCAATTTATTTAAAAACCTTTCTATTAGTTTATATTATGAATTTAAACACTATAAGGCAAATAGGAATTAAAAACATAAAATACCTCGGCAAAGGCAAACGCTCTGTTGTGTTTATGGGGGTTATGAGTGGTTACAAAGGCAAAAAAATAGCTATAAAAATAGAAAAAGAGGGGATTAGCGCAAAAGACCGTATAAGAAATGAGGCCAGATTCCTTAAAGTATTAAATAAGTACAAAATAGGCCCTAAGTTGATATTAAACAAAAAGAAATTCATAGTTTACGAGTTAGTCAGGGGAAAGCCAATCTCAGAATTCCTAAAAAATAACAATAAAAATAGATGTAGGCAAATATTAAAACAAGTATTAAAGCAATGTTATATTTTAGACAAACTAAAAATAAATAAAAAAGAGCTCCATAACCCCATAAAACATATTATAATAGATAAAAAGCCGGTAATGATAGACTTTGAAAGATGTTACTATACCAAAAATCCAAAGAATGTTACACAATTTTGTCAGTTTTTAATATCAAGAAAGTTAATTAGGGATGGAGAGTTAAGAAGCATTATTAGGAATTATAAAAAATCTTACAACAAAAAAGACTTTAATCAAATTTGTAGCCTAATCTCTGTATAAATTGCATATTTAAGCCTTATAAACTAATTATATGTTATTCCGAACAAGTAGCAAAAGATTTATATAGTAGCAAAAAATTAGTCTAATATGAATAAACTACTAAAATATCTTTCAATAGGCATAACAACCCTGGCCTTAGCTTATGGAACACTAAACTACTACAGAACATACAATTTTAATAAAGTTTTTAAAAAATTAAATTTGGACAAAAATATAGAATATGTTATAGAAAAGGAGAGTCTTCTGGAAAAAATAAAGGATGAAATAAAACATCCTCTTACCCCCCATATAAAATTAATAGTTGATGGGAGAAAAGTTGGTTATGATGGGAGTATAGATGTATTAATCTACAATCCAATTAAACTAACTAAAAAGTATGAAAATATAATGTGTTTTAACATTTTCAATAGATTTGATGAAGGATCTAATCCATATATAGATATAAACTTACTAAGGTTACGAATTAATGCAAATGAAGTTAAGAGAGAAAACAGTATCGGCTTACATAATAAAGAAAGGAATGAGAATATAACAAAATTAATATATAAAATACTTAAAGAAAGGAGTGATAACACAAAAAACAGATTTGAAGAAGAATATATTAAATCAAAAATATATAATTGTATTGCACATGAAGTAGGGCATATAAAGTGTAATAAAAAGAAAGGTAGAAATTGCAGATATGAATTAAGAGGTTTGTTAAATGAAATAATATATAACAATGATTTGGTTAATATTTATGATGTTTTGAGACTAGATGAATTAGTAAGATATATAGTTAACAATGGCTTATCAGAAAAAAATTTATTTGAAAATACAAAAAATATATTAGATGACTTAAAAAAAATCTGTAAAAAGAGGGAAGAAGAAATTGATCAAGCAAGTGATCTTATTAAATTAGTAGGAAAATATTTCAATAATAATAGGGGGGCTAAAAAAGAAATAATAGGTAGTAAATTGGTTAAAAATTTTGATAAAAGTCTTATCTATTTTTTTGAGGGTGCTGATGTTGTGTATAGAACAAATCCTAATAAAAAAGAGAAAGAAGTAATAATTGGAGAGATTGTTAATAAACCAACCCTTAAGCATAAAATAGAAAATAACAAACTAAAAACTATTTTTTATAAACCTATACAAAACGAAGATAAAATTGATGGATTTTTTGAAGATGGAAGAATATATATAAACTTCTTAAAGATAGGAAAGGACATAAATAAAGTTTTGAGATTGGGGGATGATTTAACAAGAAATAAATTTATTAATTATGAGATATTACCTTTTGAAGAAAAGGCAGCAGTTAATTTTCATAGAGAGGTAACAGACGAAAAAAAAGATCTAAAAAATGAATTAGGGGAGTTATACAGCGGAATTGAAGCGTATTTTATAGAACATAAAAATAGTAATGACATAACTAAAGCTTATTTAATCCAAATTGCAAATGCCTCAAATAAATTAGAAATTAATTACATATTTTGGAAAAATTATAGCAAACTTAAAGAATTGGGTATAATCGATAAATTTGAAAAAAATAAATTAACGGAGAAAAAATTATTAAATGTACCATTAGAAGAAATAAAAGACGTAGCTAAAAAAATGTATATAGAATTGAAAAATAAATAAATTATCTACACTTTATATGCCTTTTTCTATCCAACAATTCAAAAAATTAAATTAATTTAGAAATTCGTTTGTTTTTCTAGTTGTTCTTGATGAATCATACATCTTTGTTCTTTCTCGTTGTATCCAAACAAACACGTAGAGCTATCTATTTTAGCAGGTAATCCAAGTTCTTCGCGAAGCACTTTTAGATTATTTATGAATAAAGATTTTGGACCTGTAGTTATATCATAATCAACAATCTTTTTACTCTTTACATCAAAACCTTTAACCTCTAACGAACCGCTGTTAGGATCTACCAAAAGCTTTCTATAAACTAAAACATTATAACCTTGCGCATCTTTTTCAAGTATAGTATCGATTTCATACTCATACAAACCATCTCCCCTTAGCTTAAAATCACCTGGGCTTATTTTTTTAGTATTAACAATAACCTTTCTTCCAACCCCAAAACCATACCCTTCATCAACTTGTATATCTATAATCACATCCCTCTTGCCTTGGCTTGTAGCTACGCATTTTATCACGTCAGTTGCACTTCCTGTAACTAAATCCAAAACAATAAAGCCAGTAGCACCGACAGAAGAACTGCAAAAATCTGTACTTCCATCAGAAAAACTCTTGATAGAAATATCCCTATATTCTGTATTCAAGTTTGAATTAGGATCATTAAGCCTAATAACCGCATCTTCAGTACTGGAATATACTTCACCATTTTGGAATTCTAACTTCTGGTTCCCGCTTGAATACTTAACAATTCCATCTTCCCCTGTATTAACAACAGAAGTCATAGTATCTCCCTCCCTTAAAATTTTAACTTCACCATAGCCGCCCTTTAAAACATAGGAAAACTCTTTGCCTGTATATGGATTATCATCCTCAAAACCCACATAAAAACCATCTATATCTCTTGAACTCATTTCTATCCCATTTGTTCCGGGAAGGATATAGCTTGGATAGCATACATCTTTACAAGGCACAGATCCTTCATTATAAAACATGACACTTTGGTATCTATTTGTCTCGATATTCATTCTTATTTTGTCTGCAAATGCGTTGGTATTCTCTCCGACTATAATCCCCTCCTTCTCCAAAACCACAGATCCTTTAACCACTTTTAGCCTACTATCAACAATAAAATTTTCACCGTAAACTTTATTACCATTAACAGTGATATCCCCGTCCTTCAAAATGTTTATCCTTCTTGGTATAGTCTGCTTTCCTTGTTCTATGATTTGTGAAGTCTCTATTACATCTCCCTCTTTGGCAATAACCTTGACCTCTCCATTTTTATAAATAACTCTTGCATTCTCTGGAACCTTTACAACATCAGTTCCAAAAGCATAACTTCCTCCGCCTTCTTTTGCAGCAAAATCAGCTTCAGTAACCTTACCATTATTGTCTAACTTAATTAATCCCCCTTTCTTTATATTTTCATAACTATAACCCAATCCGCTCGCTTTGTCTTTAATTTTAACATAACCATTTTCTCCAACCATAACAGTTGCAGCACCATTTTCAACAGAGTACTCGCTGTCTGCTATTTTTATTGCATCCTTATCAAATTGGGAATTCATTAAATTGCCTATGCTCTGCTCTTTTCCTATCTTAATGCTTCCACCAATAACCTCTCCATTTTCATTAAGCTGAATCTCATTGACAATTGCAGCACCCTCATCTACATACCCCTTAATCTGATTGGCCATAACAACAGCCTTGGCTGCTTCAGGGCTAACCTCAGCAAGCGCTTGTACAGCTTCTCCAGCAACATAACCAACAACTTTACCCTCAGCACAAACAATAGGATTTGTGATGCACAAAACAGTGCTGACAGCCTTTGCAGCCTCTGGGCTAACAAGTTGTAACCCCTGCATTCCTATAATAGCAAATGCGCTGGCCTTTACATTAACAACTAAAAGGAATACAATTAAGATTGTAATGAATATTTTTTTCATTTTTTATCCTTCTTTGCTAACTTCTTTTTATGAAAGCCCAAACCTGCTTGCAAATATAAATTTGTACTGCCTGTCATCAACGACTGACTTTGGGTCATTGATAACAAATATAAGGTCTTCATTATAACTGTATATCTGTATATATAAATTGCTTTTTATGCCATCATCCACAATGCAGCTCAAACATAAAGTATTCCGGTCGCTTATCTGCCTATCAACAATTTTATTAACAATGGACACCAATTCCCCAACTCTTATGGGAACATCAAATTTGAAGTTGTTTAATTGAAATTTGAAGCCGTCTTTCTCAACATCTACAGGCCAGTTAATATTAAAACCAACCCTATCATTCAACACATCAGCCCCAACTCCAATATCCCCTGACTTAACAATCCGAACATCGCTTAAATTAATTAAACAGTTTCTTGCATTATCTTTGATATAATTCTCAAGCTCTTTCTCCATAATACCGATATCAGGAACTTTATTATCTGAATTATAATTTAAATAAGTTACCTTCAGTCCAAAATAATTTACAAAAGGTTGTTTAACGTTTATATAACCCCCCTGCATTCCTAATAAATTCACAGCATCCTTACTGGTTTCATATAAACAACTTTTGATTAAGTCAGCCTGCGGTTTAAACTCTGGCGGAACAACTTTGGCTCTTTCAGATATACTTTTAAGGAGAGAGCTTAAAGATTCACTTCTAATAAAAAATAAAAATGTGATAAGCACTAATATAACTATTCCAAGAATTATAAACAATGTAACTTGCCCTTTTTTCATTGGAATAATCTTAATTTCAAAACATTTAAACCTTTCTTTTTGATTTAGGTTTCTTGGTAAATAATTTTGATTTTTTTATAGCATATTGTAATGGGTTTTTGATAGTTTTGCAAAAATCATCAGGATAGCATACCTGTAGCTCCTTGTAGTAATTAATATGCGTGTAAGCATGTGGGCAGTTTGGCGGGGGAAGCTGTTGTTTTTGTTTTTTATGCCATTCAATCTGCGACTTTATGTAACCCCATTTCAAAGGCTCATAATTCTTTTTATTCCACTCCAAAAGGAAGCTATCTATATTTTCATTGCTATAACCCACCCCTTTCAAAAAATTAAGCAAAATAAATATCGCCCTTTTCCTTCCATCCTGTTTCATGCCATTGCTCAGCAAATTGATGCAAGGTGGAAAAAACTTTTGAGCTATTGCAACCTTGGGTATATCAAAATCTTTTCTTGTAGTAACTCCTTTTGTCCTATCCTCTTTTTTACTAAATTCAAAAGCCTGTATTACTAACTGTTTTGCCTCGTTCCTGACAACATTATCAAAATCAAGAAAACTAAGATTCACTTTAACATTTTCCGGCTTAGCTTCATTAATATCAAAATCTAAAATATGTTCTGGTTTAATAGGTAAACTAACTAAACCTGTTTTTTCATGCAAAGAATAAGGTGCCCTGAACATATGCCTACTTGAAATAAGCTGTGCATCTATATCAACCTTAGAAAAAGGATCTTTGCCTACCCTTTCCTCAAGGTGCCCTTTTATCATAGTCTTCAAATGTTCAATGATTGTTCTAAGCAAATCAGGAAATAACAAATTTATATCTTTGCCATCAACTGTGTTTGGAAACGCCTCAAAAGGTATTCCTATATGTAACCCTTTATTCCCAGAATATTTTACAGAAATGTTGTAGATGTTATAAAAATATAGAGCATTAACTACCAAAAAAGCAGCTTCTTTGCTGTAATCTACATTTTTTCCATCAATGTCTATTATTAAATCCCAACCCATCCTTAGCCCATCAAGCTCTAATTTACTCATCCCTGCTTTTAACCTCAATGGGTCTTTCCATCTTTCAATAGATATATGAAAGCTTGTAGCCCCATTCTTAGCAAAATCCAGGACATCCCCTTCATATAAAATTACATCAGGCCTCTTGCCAAAATTATCGTTAAATCTTACTCCAACTTCCCTATTCTTAGAAATCTCAACTAATTGCTTTTGTATATCCTTCCTTGAATAAAAATCTAAAGCATTCATAAAAAAACTATATGGCAATTAACTTATAAGCCTTGCGCGTACATGTGCCCTGGTTAATGTTCTCTGCTATGCTCAACTAACGCTTGTTGTAATTCCTGGCTTCTCAAAACTGTATTATTAAACTCATTATCAAACTGTTCAATCAGTCCCTTAAGCTCCTGAATCTGTTTCAAAACCATTTCCTTTGCCTCATCCATGCTTTTCTCAACAACAATTCCGTTTCCGATATTAAGCAGAACCTTCCTGTTATCCTCAAGCTTTCCACTCACAAAAATACCTTCCCCTAACGGAACCAAAATGTCAGTTCCTATTTTAAAATCTCTTATATCTTTAATGCTTTCATCAAGAATTCTAAGAGATAGCATCTGCTGATCTAAGGCATTAAGCTGGTTTGAAAGCTGATTGATATGTGTATTCAAAAGCTGCAATTCTAAATACTTTTGTTGAATTTCCTTTTCGCTCATTTTTTACTTTTGCTTTTTAGTTCTTTTGGTTTTTTAGCTTCTTTAACTACTTTCTTTCCTTCCTCGGCTTCTTTCTTCTTATTTTCTCTCTTAGCTTCTTTTTTTTCTTCTTTTAGCCTTTCTACCTTTTTCTTCTTAAACTTAATTCTTTCCTTAAAAATAATGCCCTCTTTTTTCATCAGTTCAACAACCGTTTTTGTATCTGCCCCTTTTTTTATTTTTATCACTTTATCAACAGGCTCTAAGTGCGATATATTGCATCTCTTTCTTCTTACATCACCGTCTATCAAAACAAATTTATCATCTATTCTATCAACTACAACGCAGTATTTTCCAGCTTCTCTTCCTGCTACCTTTACACAAACTCTTCCTATATCAAGCATTTTCTTTTTGTGAACTTTTTTCTAAAAAGCTCCTCCTCGCTCTTTGTTTTAAAGTCAGCCTCATACACTTACTGCATAAAACACCACCATAAGGTCTAGACGGTCTCTTTTTTGTTTTTGCCATGTTCCTCATTTTATAAGGTCTTTCCCTTAGCACCCCACTCAAACTCTTCCCGCATGCCCCGCATCTTGCTAACTTTGGTTTTCTCTTTCTGTAATGTATGACTGTTCTTCCGCCAGGGGTTCTTACATAAACCCTCCTTAAACTTCTAGACTTTTTTTTGCCCTCTACCATGTTAATACACCTTTAATGCCTTTCTTAATACATAACTGAATATAAAAGTGAATAATATATACCCCCATATCCAGTTATGTATTATCCATAAATTTAAATCAACCCCATTATAAACATTTCTAAGCCAGCTGAATATAAATATTATTGGTACAAAAGTCACTAGCATTGGCTTAAAGCTATGCATCATATACTTCATATTTTTTTCCATAGCCTCTTTCTGCAAACTAACTAACTTTTTAGCATCATTTTTAAATTCTTTCATCTTATTCTGTAAATTTTTAGTATCATCTTTAAGTCCTTTCATAAGCACCTGATCTGTTAAATACTTGTATGCCAAAGTCATAAACAAGGTTAGTATAAACGAAATAAAAGCAATGCCAAAAATAGGATGTATTGCTATGCTCCATCCAAATATCAAATTAAAAAAATTTCCTAACGCCATCTTAGCCCCCCATCATCTTCCTTAATCCAGGATACATATCCACCATATGCTGCTTTGATATATCCTCATACAGTCTATATATTATCATAACAGTCAATAAAATCCCGGTCCCTCTTCCCAAAGCACCTGTAAGATCAGCTGTTGCGGCAAGTAAGCCTATAGTAATTCCACCCATAACTGTTAAAGGGGTTATATACCTTTTTAATAAACTTTCCAAAATCCTCTCATCCCTTCTAAAGCCAGGAATTTGTAATCCCGATGCCATTATTTGCCTTGCTTGGCTTCTTGCATCCATACCTGCAGTCTGCACCCAAAAAATTGAGAAAAGTAAAGAACCAGCAACCATAAATAAAGTAAAAATAACCGCTTTTAACACATCAGACATTCCAAATATTCCTGACAAAATATTATCAACAATGTTAGGCGAAAATAGCCATGCAACTAATCCGGAATTTGGTGTCTGCCCGCTAAAAGTTCCTAGCAATGGATAACCCCAATTCTCCAGAAGTCTTGCCCAAAGTTGTACATTTGCAAGCAATGCAGCAGTCAATATAACAGGAATATTACTTGTATAAAGGAAGTGCAAAGGCCACCTTATTCCATAACCCCTTATCCTACCAAAACTCAATGGCACTTCTATCTTAACAGCCTGGAAATATACAGACATTAAAAATACAGCTATTGTAAAAAATATTGCAAAAAATGCCCTGGCAGCACCTAAGGGGTCTCCACCAGCTAAAGAAATAATAAAGACAAAAAGTTTTCCGACAGGTGCCTGGCCAGAACCAAAAGCCCATGCACCAGCAGTAGTTAAAGGGCTGAATGTTCTTACAATTACTTCAGAAGATACACCAGCTGCTATAAACAAACTTACACCACTGCCGAATCCCCATTTACTTATAACCTCATCCATATACAAAACAAGCATACCGCCAATGAATAATTGTCCTATCAATATCCATTCCATTAAAAAGTATTGTGAAGGTGCCAAAGTTGCTGCTGGCCTTAAACCACCCATAAAAACATAAATCATGGCCTCAAATATTATGAAAAATATAGATAATACCTTTTGCAAGCCCTGAAAATAAAGTCTTCCTTCTTTTGTTGTTAAATCAAGCTTTAAAATACCAGAGCCCGTAAGCAACTGCAAAACTATTGATGATGTAACTATTGGCCCTATACCTAGGCTCATTATGCTGCCAAAACTTGCCCCCAAAATAATGGACAAAAACTCAAACTGCTGTAATGAATTTTCCCCTAAGCCATATAAGGGAATTACCGATAAAATAAAAAAAGCAACCAAAATTATTAAAGTCCATTTTAATTTCGCACTAAAAGATAATTTTTTCTGAATAGGTGGTTGTACCTCTGGAAGATTGGCCAATATGCCAGAAACAACATCCTTCAACATCTAACAGCCTCTCCCCCAATCTCTTTAATATTTTTTTCAGCACTTTTAGAAAAATCTTTACATATAATCCTTGCCTTCTTGCTTATCCTGCCCCCGCCAAGCAGCTTATTATAGCCTAACTTAGCTAAATTAACAACATAAACATCCTTTTCCCTTTGCGCAATAGAATCAAAATTTTCTTCTATAAAAGAAAGGTTTATTGTTCTTATTCTTTCTTTTCTTATGCTATGAAAACCATGCTTTCCAAAATATTGTGGCCCATATTTCTTGAGTATA
>Ga0210057_1008016_pt1 | contig 12610 bp, 9 predicted proteins | sample CryGeyCG2114_010_2_FD_183968 | JGI IMG/M metagenome (GOLD analysis project Ga0210057, IMG submission 183968) | Groundwater microbial communities from aquifer - Crystal Geyser CG10_big_fil_rev_8/21/14_0.10 (SPAdes) (version 2) | ecosystem: Environmental > Aquatic > Deep subsurface > Groundwater ... | reverse complement strand
AAACCGCCACTTTCCCCAGAAAAAGTTCGAATATGCTATTTCTTGCTTCCCGATCATCTTAAAAGAATTTCCGGGATTATCTATGGTAATAACCGGTGGAAAAACCGCATACACCAGGCAGCTTGAGAAATTGGTAAAGAAACTCAATCTGGAGGACAAAATATTTTTTTCGGGATTCGTAGATGAAGAAACACTAGAAAGACTGTACAGAAATGCAGTAGTTTATCAATACACGTCTTCTATGGAAGATTTTGGAATGGGTGTAATCGAAGCAATGGCTGTAGGTACGCCGGTAGTTGCCTGGGATAAGGCGGGACCGTCAAAAATCGTTGTTAGCGGAGAAAGCGGTTTTTTGGCAACCCCGTTTGACTTGGTTGATTTTGCGGATAAAAGCCTGCAGATTATTAAGAATCCGGATTTAGCCGGAAAATTGGCGAAGGGTGCGATAGCTAGAGCAAAACAGTTTTCTTACGGGCGGCATTTGGAAATTTTTGAAAAAACGATAATTGCAAGTGTAGACGGGTAAAGATATGAGTAGAGTCCTGAAAATATCAATAATTACTATTAGCTCGGTTTTGAGACTAGCCTATTTTGTTTTAGCGATAGTCTTGATTGGCTCGGGTGCATACATATTCGGCTATATAATCCTGCACAACCCGATTATGGGTAATGACGGGGCTTTTGCCCTTAGCTATGCGGTCTGGATAGATAAGTACTTTCCGAATATACCGTTTTGGTATCCGCTGCAGGGAGCTGGCATTTCAATGGTAACCGCATACCCGCAGTTTTTTTTCGTTATTTCCGAAATTTTACATAAATGGACAGGGTTGACACTTATCCAAAGTATGGGAGCAGTTCAGTTTTCTACTCTGGTACTGACGAGCCTCGGGATCTATCTATATGTATGGATACGGTTTAGGAACCAGACAATGGCGGTGATTGCATCCCTTCTTTACTTTTTGTCGCCCATGACCTACGTCTGGATAATCGGAGCCGGGTTTTTTGCTCAGACATTTTCCTTCATCTTTGTTCCTTACGCATTACTATTTTTTGATTTGTACCTTGATGCATCGCTTAAGAATAAAAAAGGTTTGATAAAAAGGTTCTATTTTACGGGCAGCGTGGCTTTCATTTGTCTGGCAATGTTGGGGCATCCGGCTACCGGGATTGGGATGCTTATTATTTTCGGCTTGTATGCTGTTTTGTATCCTCTTTTTATAAAAGAGGGAAGAAGGATCGATAATCTCAAGAGGGGCATGATTGCGGTGTTTTGGGTAGAACTCACCAGTTTGTTGTTAGTTCTGTTCTGGTTATTGCCTTTGCAGATATATCAAGGTCATGCAAGCAGGGGAATTAATCCGTCACCAAAGGCAGATCTTTCAACGGTAGCCAGATTTAATTTAAAAGGTACTCTGGGTTTGCCAATAGACTATGAATATACAAACTTTAATATGGCCCCTGCAGTATGGGTTTTGGGAATCTTTGCCGGGATATTCGGCTTCTTCTACAACCGCAAGGCCTTAGTCTTATTCCTACTGGCTGTTTTGGTTATTTACCTTACAGGTTCTTTCCAACTATATACCTTTATTTTTCCTCTTCTACATGATAAGTCCGCATATCTTACTTCTAGATTTTATACCGGATTTACGTTAGTTTTGATTCCAATTTTAGGTGCGTATGGTGCTTATTCTATCGCCAGAACACTTTTTCTTCTGCCGAAAATTGTTACGGATAGACTGGTCAAATTTATAATTGTGAAGTCAGCAGTTTATCAATTCGGACACATGGCGGCGGCAGTTGTTTCGGTTGTCCTGATAGCTGTTGTAGTCTACCAGCTGCGAAATATATATTCGGGAGATAAGAGCCGTTTCCACTACGGACCTGAAAACGGCGGTTACAGCAAAAGAATAGGACACTCAATTTATAATATCTGGGATTACCGGGAATGCGATCCTAACTTGGAAGGAACGGTTAACTGTCCTTTCCCTAAAGGGGCATCGCTACATGAGCAATTAAAACCGGCGAACTGGCCGGTTTTAAAGCTGGGCGATATTCCTGATGGCGGTGCTAGATCTGTTTATGGCGAAGGGGGCATTATGGAAAAAGTTCCCCAAGATCCTTTCACCAGAATAGATATCACACCTAATTTGGGGTCACAAACCAAAAACTGGCCCATCTATAGCGATGTTTCCATAATTAATACTTACAATTTCCAGGCTTCACTGGTCCATGCTATGTGGGGTTATGAACAGGGAGTTTTCTTTTCAAACGTAGGTTTATTTGAAAAACCGATACTGGTAAACGAGCTCGGTAAATATTTCGGTACTGATTATTTAGTTTTAAATCCCGGGTCGGACCCTATAGATAAATTCCGAAAGGCAGGTTGGGAAAAATATGCTGACGGAAAGCCTAATTACGGGTATGAAGTTTGGAAACCGCAAAAATCAACAGGGCTTTACAGCTTGATTACCCAGCCAAAAATACTTTTTATCGGAAGTTTGAAGCTTGGTGCTTACGAACAGCTTTTCAGGCTGGCAAATTTAGGGGCGATTCCCTATGATAGGGCATTTTTTGCGGAAGGAGAATCGGAAAATATCGATGATTATTCTCTGGATAAGCTGAAGGGTTTTGACCTTGTGTTTCTTCACGGTTATACATACAAAAATAAAAAGAAGGCATGGGCTTTATTGGATAAGTATGTTTCGGGCGGGGGGTCTGTTTTTGTCGACAACGGCTGGCAGTTTATAGGCCGTGACTGGGGCAAGGGTCCGGATGAGAAAGGGAAAATTTATCCCGCACAACTTCCTGAGCCGGTACCGGTTACAGAATCAATGTGGGGCCGCATCGGTTCAAGCTGGGATGGTTTTGAATTAAACAAAGAAATAGCTAGCGGGGTCGAACTTTCTAAAGTAGATCCTCCAACTTACGTGGACCAGGGATGGAGCGGTTCTTATTCTGATAAGGAAGAATTGAGGGATGGGGCAATTCCGGTTCTTTTTAATAAGGACGGAAAGGTTCTAATAGGGGCCAGAAAAGCCGGCGGTGGAAAAATAGTTTGGTCTGGGATGAATATTGTCGGGTTTGCTGGGGGAAAGAAAGGGGAAGAGTCGATAAAGTTAGTTAACGCTTTGGTAACCTGGCTGGTTGGTGAAGGCGGTGTTGACGAGGCAGAAAACGATAGGTCTATTGAGGTAAAAAGACCATGGCCGGATAAAATAGAGTTTACTTTTAAAAAAGATTTTGAAAATAAAGGATTTGTTTTCCGGGAGGCTTATTATCCAGGATGGAAAGCTACTTTGATAAGTGCGGGTAAAAAAGAAACCCTTCCGATGTACCGCGGCGGTGTGGGGTTCATGTATGTAAATATTCCAAAAATTATGGAAGGAGAAATAATAGTGTTTGAATACAAAACCCCGATTAGTGTGATTTTTTCTAGGGTGATTTCTGTTCTTACTCTTATTGTTATATTGATATATTTGATGGGTAAATTAAAAATTGACTTTCTTCTGAGACGAGTACCGTCTCTTCCGAGGAGCCGCTTGAAGTTCAAAAATATCCTTGAAGAAGAGGATTAATTGTGAGGATTCTGATTATCCAGCCTTGGATTGACTACCGGGGGGCCGAAACGACGTGTGTTTATCTTGCTTACCATTTAAAAAAACTTGGCCATCAAACGAAAATCATATGCCTCTATAAGGCAGACGACCGGTTACCACACTTGGTTGACAAGGTCGAAGTTTCAAGTCTTCCATCGGCCCTGGCCTGGCTGTGCCGGAAATCAAGATTGTTTTTATTCATATTTGGAGGACCTTTACTTTTTATAAAGGTTATTCTGGCCGGGGATGCGGATGTTCTGAATCCTCACAATTTACCGGCATATTGGATCGCAAGTTTAGTCGGTAGTTTAAAGAAGATTCCCGTGATATGGACAGCTCATACTGTGCCTGCGGGCGTAAAACTTTCCGAAAGCCGCGACCTTGTGGATTATCTGACTTGGTTATTTGGCTCTTCAGGTCTTGATAAGTATTTTGTCCGAAATATTAAAAACATAATTGTGTCAGGAAAGTTTCTCCAAAAGCTTGTACTTGATCGCTATGGCCGCGAGGCGAAAATTGTGCCACTTGGCATAAATCTTGAGATTTTTAAACGAACCGATCGGTTGCTATCAAAAAAAAGATTAGGTTTAGAAAAAGGCCCTATAATTTTAAATGTCGGAACACTCAGGGCGGATAAGAATCAAGATATTTTAATAAAGGTCTTTAAAAAGGTGCTGAAAGATTTTTCGAGCGCGCGGCTCATAATTTGCGGAAGCGGTCCGGGTGAGAAATTTTTGCACAGGGTTACAAGAGATTTGGGTTTGGATAGGGCTGTTATTTTTCCCGGATTTATCGTTCCTAAAGATTTGGTGTTCTATTACGCTGCAGCAGATTTATATGTTTTGCCATCAAAGTTGGAAACGTGGGGTTTGACCGCTTTTGAAGCTTTGTCACAGAAAACCGTGCCTTTAGTTTCACCGATGGTTGGCTGTTCAAAAATATTGCAGCAGAAAAAAATAGGTTTAGTAGCTAGCTCCAGAGTTAAAGATTTAACACTACAAATAAAGCGAGCACTGATGTCGGATGGCATTAAAGAAATGGGAATAAGGGGTTTTAATTTTGTCCATAAAAATTTGAGTTGGGAAAAATATGCCGAAGATACCGAAACGATTTTTAAGGAGGCTGTAAATGGTCAAAAATCCTGATCCTGCCATTTATAACCGAAAATTTTTTGACACCTTTTATCCATCAAAAGGTCCAATTGCAGAAGAAATAGAAGCCAGAGAGAAAAGAGCCCTGGAATTTCTTAAGCCAAGAAATAAAAAACTTCTGGATATCGGCTGCGGATTTGGCGGTTTGGTTTTTAAAGCGGCTGGGATGGGGGCTGAATGCATTGGAACCGATTACAGTAAAGAAGCAGTCGGACTTGCCTTGGAAAAAAAGCGTAGATTGCCGAAGAGGATTGGTTCAAAGGTTGATTTTAGGGTTATGGATGCAATTAATCTTGAATTTAAGGATGAATTTTTCGACGCAGCAGTTTCAATTGATACTATTGAGCATATCTACCCTAAACCTTTGGAAAAAGCTTTTATGGAACTGGACAGGGTAGTGAAAAAAGGAGGAATAATAGTTATTAGGACTGCCCCAAATGTTTTTTTTGAGGCGCCATTTCATATACTGGGCAAGATTATTCTGCGGAAAAAAGAATTGGAAACCGAGAAATACCATGTCAATCTGCATAACGTTATTTCCTTGAGAAAATACACGAAGCTGGTTAACGGTAGAACAAATATTTATCTTTTTAATGACGGCAAACAGCATTTTTCGACAAAGATCGGTCAAATGAAAATACCCGATTTTGTGAAAGCTACCGCGAGAATCATTGATGGTTTGCTGGATTCAAAAATCGGTACGCGGCTGGCGACAGAAAGCCCTCTAAAAGTAGTTCTAGGCAGGGATATATGGATTATCATTCAGAAGTGATTTTAAACTTTTCGCATTCTGATAAGCCAGCGTCCCGGGGGTATAAAGTTGGGAAGATTTGATTCCAGACTATAAAGCAAGGGAAAAAGCCTTCGTGCAAGCGGTTTAGGTAAAGGATTAAGCCAGAGCGGGGTCAGAAGGTCAAGGGGGATTTTCTTCTCTATGGCCAGACCTGATTTTTGGGCTAATTCCTCAATTTCTTCCAGTGTGAAAAAGTGATCAAATGCTGCAAAATTACGGTTAAGTAAGCGGTAAAACAAGTACAAAGGGCCTAGAAATAAGTTATTAAACCTTTCTGCGTTGGTGAAATCAAAAATGACATACTTTTCCGTTACAATTGCTGCGTTTTTGAGTATTGTTTGATGTCTTTTGCGGTTTTTGATGTGCCAAATGACCCGAATTCCGGTAACTACGTCAAATTTTCCAAGTTTTTTGCTTATAGATTCGGCTGTAATTATAAGGGGTTTTGGAAGACTTTTATTACGGAGATATTCTTTGACCATTGCTTTTGAGGGTTCCGTCGGGAGGACGGTTATTCTCAACCCGGTCAAAAATTTTGTGATCCGTCCTGTTCCGGAGCCAATTTCCAATACTTTTTGTGGTCTCGAGTTAAGGAGTTTTTTTAGGGCATGTTCTTCGGAATAATTTTTAAAAAGCCTTGCGTTTGTTGCCGAGCGGAGCCGGTTATAAGTTTCGGAGATTTGAGCATTATCGTAGGGGTTGAGTTTGCCTGCCGGATTAAGTGACCCAAAATATAGTGCAAAAACATCGACTATTTTAAGAAAAATTAAAGCAAAGCTTGAAACAGGGTTTTTTAAAAGAAGCTGCCAGTTTTCAAGGTAAACTTTTAGCCTTCCGGAGACTGTAACCCCTTTAAAGCCGGGATACTTTAAAAGTAGATAGGGGATTGCCTGGCCGCGAACATAGTTTCTGGTAATCATTTCAGATAATTTTGAGACTTCATCAATCGAAACAAAAGGTTTGGTCGAATAAAAAGCGATTTTGGCTCTTTTTAATCTCAAATGGAGTGTCCAATCATCAAGAATATCTACATCCGTATCAAAACCGCCAATTTTGCTGAATAGATCCGCTTTAATGAGTTGGGGGGAAGGAAGGTCGGGGTCCGATATGTTTATCTTCCTCTCTAAGCTTCTTGCTTTTGTCCAGAAACTTTTGGGTTCAACCTTTTCGTGGAGAATAATCGCTTCGGCATTTTTTTCCTTTATCAGTTTTACGCAAACTTCCAGCGCAGTGGTATCCAAAAAGTTATCAACATCAATATGTAAAAGAAATCCGCTTTTGGATTTGGAAGCTCCAAAGTTTCTTGCCTCTGATTTGGATAAATCTTTTTTGATCAAATGGACCTTTTTGTAAGCCGACAATACTTTAAATAAAGAATTGTCGGCATCAGGTGAGATAACTACGAATATTTCTTCTGCGGGATAACTTTGGGAAAAAATTGCCTTAAGGCAATTTTTTAATTGCAATGGAGATGCTTTTTTGGCGACAGGGATTATTACTGAAAAAGTGCATCTTTTCACCGGAATTGAGTATAGCAGATAAAACTTATATCATGAGCCAAGTGAAAAAGTTACTTGTAACCACAAGCTGGGATGACGGAAGCAAAGAAGATTTGAAACTCGCAGAACTTTTGAATAAATATGAAATTCCAGCAACTTTTTATATCTCATCGGATAAATTGTTGGGTGATAAGGGGGTAAGGGCACTTTCTAGAGAATTTGAAATAGGCGGGCACGGATTAGCACATAAAGATTTGTCAAAAGTTAGCCTTAAAATTGCGGAAAAAGAGATTTCGAAAAATAAATGTGAGTTGGAGAATATTACGGGAAAAAGTGTCCGAAGCTTCGCATACCCTCTCGGAAAATTTAATTCAGACTTAAAGCAGATGGTAGGTTTTTGCGGTTTTGAATACGCGAGGACGACCTCTTTGTTTGAACTTTTTATTGGTGACAAAGTGACCGGAGGAACTACGGTGCACGCCTATAATCATAATCCACTACTGTTTTTTAAAGAGGGATTTAATAAGAGGCTTTTTTTTAAACTTATAACAAATTCGAAGTTTTCGCTGGATTGGGAACAACTGGCAATTTTGGCGTTTGAGGAGGCGAGAAAAACGGGAGGAATATATCATTTATGGGGGCATTCCTGGGAGATTGAGAAGTATGATGGGTGGCAAAAGCTTTCAAGGGTCCTATCATATATGAGAAATAACACGCAATTATCTCAGCGTAAAACTAATATTGAAACACTGGGGTTTTTTAGGGCGAAGAAGAAGCTTTACTACGATAAACAGTACAAAAAACCGAGGGATAAAATGGTTTCCGGTTATGTTCAAAAATTAATTTCCGGTTTTGATAAAAAGGGTTTTAGGATTCTGGATATCGGATGCGGGGACGGATATGTTTCAGGTCTTTTTAAAGAAGCCGATTATCTGGGTGTTGATTCTTCCGAGTCGGCAATCAGGCTTGCAAAAAAGAATTTTGCTGCGGAAAACAGAAGATTCGTAGTAAGCCAGTTGTCTAATCTAAAGAGATTAAGTTCGTTAAAGTTTGATCTAATTTTGCTACTTGGAACCTTAGAGGATGAGCCGAATATTCCGCAAATTTTTGGGGGGCTTCGGTCTTTTATAAGGGAGGGAACAAGGTTGATAATTACCCTTCATGACACGGAAAATATTGTTTTTCGGATTCAAGAATATGTCCGTCGGGAGTTTGGGCTGAGGCCGTTTCCGTTCGCTTCCTATTCGATGGATTTCATAGAAAAAGAATTGCCTCTTTCGCTAAGGCCGAAAGAGAGATTTAGGAGTTTTAAGGTTTGGGGATTCGGGAAGGAGATATTTGTTGTTTCGGATTTCTAAAATGCCGGGTTTTTCAGATATTCTTTAAGGTTTTGGGCGTTTCTGTCTTTTTCTGAGAGAGTGGGGTTTTTGACCGGCCAAGCGATATTTAAATCGGGGTCGTTCCAGATAATTGTTCCTTCAGCCTGTGGGTCATAATAACCTGTCTGCTTGTACTGGACTTCGCACCAGTCTTCCATAGTGGCAAATCCGTGTGCAAAACCGACAGGTACGAATATTTGTTTCCCGTTTCTTTCTGATAATTCAACAGCATGATACTTTCCGAAGGTTGATGATTTTGTTCTCAAGTCGACGGCGACATCGTAAATTTTTCCTTGAATACATTTAACAAGTTTGGCAATTGGCGCTGCTGTGTTTTGATAATGCAGTCCGCGAATGACATTACCAACCGAGCCGGAGTGGTTGTCCTGGACGAAGTCGGCACTTAAGCCTACCTCCTCAAAATCCTTTTTATTCCAGGACTCGACAAAAAACCCCCGATCATCTTTAAAAGATTGAATTTCGATAACCAAAAGGTCTTTTAACGGCGTTTTTTCAATTTTTACTTTCATAGCTTTAATTTATTGTACTTTACTGAGAGATTTAATTCTAAATTGTCAGTTACTGTGCGGATGTAGTTGATTCTGATGGAGTTGGTTTGGGCGAAGGTCCGCCAGCTGGCGCAGGGGAAGATAAAGTTGTTTCGTTTATGACTTCGATTTCGGCAATTTCCGTGACTTTTATTAAATTTGCCCCTCTATCGTAGATTCCGGTTACAAGGACAAGTTTGTTTTGATACTTGGAGAGGTCCAAATTAGAAGGTACGTCTAAAAGGACGTTTTCCCCGTTTTTTAGTGCAAGTACGTATTTGGTTTTCTCTCCGGTTTTTGCCATTTTAAGTGTGCCGCTTCGGGAATAGGGTGTGGGGGTTGGTGTTCCCCCCTTCACTGAAGTTTCGGGGGGTAAAGGGGATGTTTGGGAAAATTTGATAAATGGCAGAACATATGAGCCTCTGCCAAGTTGGAATGCGGCAAAGACTAGAACAGGCAGGGCAATTAGAGGTATTGAGAGTTTGATGGCAAAAGTGGTGGTTTGGTGTTTGCGGATTTGGTCCAGCCAATAGAGGATTTTCTTGATGGGATTGTTTACAGTTAGTGCGAGTACGGGCTTTTCAAATTCCGGATTAACGGCGACCCTTCGGCTTTGCTCAGGATCTACGACTTTCTGCGGACCGTCCGTTTGAGTTTTGGCCGTTATGTCAGCCTTAACAAATCGTCCGTGTTCATCGCGTGCGGGCATTGATTTCATTATGCCGCTACATGAATTCTAAAATCAAACATATTGCTTGCATATCGGAGTATAATGCGTGCCTATGAGTAGCTGGCGGGAAAGAATATCCAAGGCTATATCAGATCGAGAGGTTGCAAGAACCCAGGCAGAACAAGAAGCTGCGTTTCTAGCGAAAGATTTGATTGACCAGCAACGAGCATTAGAACTGCAAAAAGTTTCCGATGAGCGACAAACGGCTGCGAAAATAGCTGAGTTGTTGGAAAAGCTGAAGGTAAAGGTTTTACTTCAAAAGACCAAGGATGAAGCGTGGCGCGGGCGAGGAACGATTTCGCGAATTGGAGACAGGGATTTCGGAGGATACCGATTGGCTTATATGTTTAACCTAATAGTTGTCAGTGAAGAGGGGAGCGGTGGTGGAGGGCCTGATGGAGCAGGTACTATGTCCGAGGTGCGGCACAATGGTCTTGGTATAACTTTTACTCAAGTTTCTATCGACTTTGGGAATGTATCTATAGGTGATGGCGAGTTTTATGGAGGGTCGGAGGACATATTATCAAACAAATGGAGAGACTTTGTGAGGAAAGGTGAAGATTTATATCGACTTGGACACATATCCCTCGAAGATGTACGCAGTAAAAGTATAAAGATAAATGAATTTGGAGCAGACATACTTGAGCAGGCACTAATCGAGACAGCTCTTAGAAGGGTTGAAGGATATAGAACTCCGAATGATTTATCAAAAGATAAAGTTGTGAAGCTTAAATAATTGCATAGGTGGCTTATAATAATATGATCAGCTTTTAATGAAATTTTAAGATTGTTGTAAATTATTGATAATTATGAGTCTAAGAGAGCGTGTAGATTCACATAAGAAGGAAGATCCAAGGCAGAATTCATTGCGTATAGGCGAGCGCTATGTTCGGAATATGAGCCCGGATTCGGCAGAAAGAAAGCTTCTTGAACTTGGCTTTTTTGATGTTGTTAGAGACTTGTATGCTATTGATCCTAATATAGTACTTAATAATGTGGACGACGAATCATCTCCAGTAATTTATGGTTTTGCCAAAAGCAGCGATCATAGAAACTTTCATTATCTTCTGTTGTTAAGGTCGGAGGAGTCAATTCGGATTAAAATAGGGATGGGTTATGAGATCAACGGCAAATTTTGCACGAACATGCGTGATAGTGAAGCAGTGTCTTTAAGTGAATTGAAGGATAAGGTTGCACTGGAAGAGATACTTTTTGAAAATTTAAAGGCAGCTGGGTTTTTCCCTGATTTAGAAACAGGGATTGTGTCTAAACCAGTTGAGTCGGAAGAACCGGTAGAGCCGGGAGAATCGGCAAATTACGACCCGGATGACTTTTTTGCAGTGCTCAATATTCACCCTTTTGCATTTAGGGGAATGAGTGATGAACAAGCAAAGGAGTTCATAAAGAAAATGTGGAGGATGGCTGCTGATAGAGCTCATCCGGATCACGGCGGGACAGACGAAGCAATGAGAAAAGTAAATACTGCCAGAGACTATTTCATGGATCCTAAAAATAGGACTTCATAAAAGCTGAAAAAGATTCTTCTTTCGGGTATATTTGCATGGATGGTTACCTCTATCCAGGGAACCGACAAAGATTTCTTTCTGCTGTCGAGATTTGGAAGCTTATAATAGGGGAATTTCACTAAGGGGCTATTGGTCCGTACGATTTGGAACCACGCATTAAGACAGGGTCTTCAATCCCGTTTGTCTGAGCTTCTTTGGCTGCCTTTTCGATTGTTTTTCCATGACCGACGACTTTTTTATAATCAGGAGAAAGTGCTATCCACCCGCTGGTATATTTCTTTATTATCCTGGTCAAATCAATCTGCTTCATAGACTTGAGGATTATTTTAACACGGTCGAAAGAAGCGTATAAGTTGAAGCAATCTTACTGCGGGTCTTCGAAGACTGCCTAACAAGTTGATATGCCGGGTTGACACGGCTTAAAGCCAGTTGATATACTCCCTAGCAGTGAATTTGCCTATATACGGCAGATTTTGTGTAGACTATTTTTTCAATGTTGAACAATTTTTACTTTCAACCCCAGACGGCGCTTTTCGTGCTGTGAAATAGTCTCACAAAGCTTAACAAATAAGAGAGCTTGTTTTTTTCGCAAGCTCGAAAATAAATAAACGACCAACCGCGCAATTTTTTTGCGAGGCGGGCGGGCCCGTAGTTCACCTGGTAGAACACCCCACTTGCACTGGGGAGGTAAGCGGTTCGAGTCCGCTCGGGTCCACAATCTTGACCTTTGGTCAAGGAATAAGTACCAATAAATACCAATTTCAAATGTCTAATTTCAAATTGGAAATTTGTAGTATTGGTAATTATTTGAAATTCCACGCGGAGCGTGGAGGCACCTTAAAAACTGAATATTAGTAAAGCTGCATTTATTTATATGGTAATAAATGCGGTTGTCTTTTCAGTTTCATTTAGACGCTGAACGCTAAACGCTTAATGCTTAACGCAGGATTTTTTTGCGTTGGTCGTATTGCGTTTTGCGATATTAATTAGTGTTTTTGAAACTGGATGAAATGAAATGAGTTGGTAATTTTATGCGTTCAATGGATGCCTAGGCGTAACACACCGAAGAAGGACGTGGAGGGCTGCGATAAGTACCGGTGAGCTGCCGTCAAGCTTTGACCCGGTAATTTCCGAATGGGGAAACCCATCCATTTATGGATAGCCAATTGCGAATACATAAGCTTTTGGTAGGGCACCACCCGAACTGAAACATCTAAGTAGGGTGAGGAAAATAAAACAATTAGTGATTCCCTGAGTAGCGGCGAGCGAACGGGGAAGAGCCTAAACCTTGTCCAAAGGACAAGGAAATTACAATAATCAAGCACCAAATTTCAAACAATGTTTAAATTCTAAATTCAAAATATTAAATTTTGAGTTTTTGAACATTA
>Ga0210057_1008015_pt1 | contig 12611 bp, 7 predicted proteins | sample CryGeyCG2114_010_2_FD_183968 | JGI IMG/M metagenome (GOLD analysis project Ga0210057, IMG submission 183968) | Groundwater microbial communities from aquifer - Crystal Geyser CG10_big_fil_rev_8/21/14_0.10 (SPAdes) (version 2) | ecosystem: Environmental > Aquatic > Deep subsurface > Groundwater ... | reverse complement strand
GGGCGTTACGCCTTCTTTCCCTTGGTTTCCTTGGCTTCCTTGTCCTTGAGCAGCACCGCGTTTACCATGCCGCTCTGCCCGGGGCGGCTGGTGATGCGCGCGCGGCCCAGCTCGGTTTCGATTATGGTGCCCTTGGTCATGATGTTCTCGCGCGCGTAGTGGCGGTTGGCCGGGCATTCGGCCACGTTCTTGATGCGCGACTTCTTGACGGCTGCGCCGTCGCTCACGTTCGCCCACGCGACAACGTCTGCCGCCACCTTGAGGCGGCCCCCGCGCGTGCGGAACGACTTGCGCTTTTCCTTGTCGGTTTCGGCTTTCTTGGTGCGCGCGAAGAACCCGCCCTTGTGGCACAGCCGCTTGTCGCGCGCCGCGCGCTTGCGCGCGCCGCTGCCGCTGGTCTTGGTCTTCGCCCGCTTGTGATATTGAACCATCTATATTTTACCCCCTAAAAACAGGATGAAGAATAGGGGGCGCGCGCGTTTAAAATACCTTCGCCGAAAGCTGGCGGAAAGGGCTGGGAAAAAAGCTGGATGCACGGCACGGCGGCTGCAAATAGTTCCTGTACGCGCTCGAAAGTTCCGCGCGCAGCTTCGCGGCAAGAAGGCGGGTATCAAAGTCTTGCACGCATACGCCGGTTTCGGGGTCTTGCACGCCTACGGTAATTTTGTCGAGTGCGCGGATTCCACCCCTAACGGCAGCCGCAAGTTCTATTTCCCTCTTCTCGCGCGCGAGCCCGTGAATCTGCGGCCTTAAAGAATCCATGGCGCCGATGCGTACGCTGGAATCCTTGTGCGCCAAGTCGGCGAGCGTTTTCTGGAACGTCTCTTCGGAGAAGCGGATTGGTTCGCGTTGAGGCATGGGTTTACTTGTGCGCCGCCCTTTTAAATTATATCCGCGTGGCTGGAACGGGCATGCGGCGCGAAAACGCGTTGAAACTGCTTTTAAATATTCGTTAGTCGTGCTAGTTGCGTAATGCCCCCGGCGCGCAAGGAGAAGGACAAGCAAGAGGACAAGTACTCGCTCGAGCCAGCGAAGCCGGGCAAGGCCAAGGGGCTTTACACCGACTTCGAGGAGGCGCTGAGGCGCGAGCGCAAGGTGGCGGAAAAGGAAAAGAAGGCCGAGAGGCCGCCGTTGTTCCTGCGCGTGACGCGGTGGCTGTACAAGAACTTCAAGTCGTACGGCAAGGGCGCCAAGTTCACGGACGAGGAAGCCCAGCAGTTCGCATTCATGGGCTGGGACGTGACGGCCGAGGAATTCTACGCGGCGTACAAGGCCATTTTCATGGTGGGCATAGCCGTCGGCGTGGTGCTGGGCGGCGCGGTTTACTACATGCTCTCGCAGATGGACTTGGGCACGCCGGGGCTGCTGGTCGCGGGCCTGTTCGTGCTCGCGCCCGTCGTGGCGAGCTTCATCTACAAGAGCTACCCCAAGTCGGTGGTCGAGCGCGAAAAAATGCTTTCGCTGGCGTACATCCCGGAAATCGTGAATTACCTGACGATGAGCATGCGGCTCATGCCCAACTTGGAAAAGGCGGTCGCGTTCGCGGCGAACCACGGGCAGGGCAAAATCGCGGAAGACTTGAAGAAGCTCGTGTGGGACGTGCAAATCGGCAGGTACGGCAGCATCGAGGAAGGGCTCGACGAATTGGCGTACAAGTGGGGCGACTACAACGAGGACTTCAAGCAGGCGCTCATGCTCATCCGCGCCAGCGTCCTGGAAGGCAACGTGCAGCGCCGCGAGGAGATTCTGGAAAAGGCGAGCGCGGACGTGCTCGAGGGAACGCGCGAAAAAATGGACTTGTACGCCCGCAAGCTCCAGCAGCCCACGGTTTACCTGTACTACTTCGGAATCCTGCTGCCCCTGCTGCTCGCGATAATACTCCCGATAGGCGGCAGCATGACGGGCATGGCGCTCGCAAAGCCCGAGTACCTGTTCGTGGGGTACAACATCCTCATCCCGCTCGTGGTCTTCGCGTTCGGCACCATGATAGTCGCGGGCAAGCCGCCGACTTACACGGCGCCTAAGATTCCCGAAGACTTCCCGGGCCTCCCGCCCGTCGGGCAGGCGAAAATTTTGGGCGTGACGATGCCGTTCAGGTGGTTCGCCGTGCTGCTCGTCGTGAGCCTGGTCGCGCTCGGCTATTACGCGGACCAGGGGCTCTTGCAGGGCACGCTGAACGGGTTCGTGGTTCCGTTAAACGACGCGCTGAAATCCGCGAGCGGCGACGGCATCGACTTGCTTGGCGGCGCGGAGGGCATCACGATAGCCGGAACGCTGGGGCAAATCCCGGCTTACGAGACGCCCGGCACGGAAAATTACGCGAGGGAATTGGACAAAATACCGCATTTCACGCTCTTCGACGCAAAATACGACGCCGCCGGCAACGTCGAACGCGAGGCGGTGACGCTGTTCGACAGCCCGGTCTTCGTCGGCCAGTTCACGATTTTCGGCGTGCTCATCGGCATCTCGCTGGCCGTAAGCATCTGGCTTTCGGGAAAATACAGCGCGCGCAAGAAGATGCAGGACGAAATCCGCGCGATGGAAGGCGAGTTCAAGGACGCGCTTTACGTGCTCGCGTCGCGCCTCGGCGAGAACAAGCCCATCGAGGAGGCGCTCAAGAACGCCACCGAATTCCTGCCCAAATCCAGGATTTCCAACCGCATATTCAAGCGCATCCTCCAGAACATCACCACGATGGGCATGACGCTCGACGCGGCAGTGTTCGACAAGACCTTCGGCGCGATGAAGGACATGCCCTCGCGCACCATACAAAGCGGCATGCAGTTTTTGGTCGGCTCCATCGACTTGGGCGTGAACGTGGCGGCAAAGTCGCTCATCAACCTGGCGATGCAGCTTCGCAACTCGCAGAAGATAGACGAGTCGCTGAAGAGGCTGTTGCAGGACGTCACCACGATGCTCAGCACCATGTCCACCTTCGTGGCGCCAATCGTGCTCGCGGTAGTCAGCGCAATGCAGCGGCTCATCGTGAATTCGCTTTCGAGCACGGGCGCCGGCGAAGAACAGACGGACGCGGCGGGAACGCAGGGCTTCGGCATGACGAGCATGTTCACCAACAAGAAAGCGCTGGAAGGAATGGCCGACCCGGCGACCTTCATCGCCATAATGGGCGTCTACGTCATTGAAGTCGTCGTGCTCCTCACCTACTTCAACTCGCAAATCGAGGAGACGAACAACGAGCTGCACACTTACACGAGCATAGCGAAGACGCTGCCGCTGGCGGTCTTCCTCTACTGCACGGTCGTCTACTTCGCCAGCACAATGCTCGGAGGCGGTTGAAACGCGCGAAAGCAAGAGCCAGGCGCGCAGGGCCGCGGAATTCCTGGCGGTTGCTGCGGTCGCATTCGCGATAGCCTATCTCGCGGCGGGGTTCGCTTCGCCCGCGCTCGCGTCCTTCACCGCAAGCGCTTCGCAGTCAATCCTCGCCCTAGCGGGCACCCCGACGGAAATCCGGTGGAACGCGGCCGACGCTGCGCCGCACCTCGTGGGCAGCGGGTTCGACGCGCTGATAGGCGAGCTGTGCTGGGGGCGCATGGAAATCGCGGTGATAATCGCGGTAATTTTTGCGAGCATGGACCGCAGCTGGAAGCAGCGGCTGGCGGGCGCGGCGCTGGGCATCGTCGCGATAGTCGGGATATTCAACCCGCTGCGCATCGCGGCCAGCATTCTCTCAGGCAGCGAGTTCGTGCACGACGTCTTATTCAGGCTAACGCTACTGCTCGCGATAGTCGGCTGGTACGCGTTCTGGTACCTTTACCTGACGCGGCGCGCCCGGAAGGGAGGGTGTTGGCAATGAAGCGCGCGTTCATCGCCGCGCCCCTGTTGGGCACGATAATCTTCTTCGCGAGCATCGTGTTCATCGTCAACCTGAACAAGGCCGAGGCGGGCGAGGTCGCGCTGATTACGAGCGAGGCGTACCACAACCGCATCGTCTCGCTGCTCGAAGTCTACCGCACGGACTTGGGCTCGCAGTTCCGCGAGAATTTGAGCCGCGTCATAGAGAACTTTTTGGCGAGCGAGTGCTGGGACAACCTGTTCAACGTTTACAACGTGGAAACCGATACGGGACGGTCGGTTTCCATGGCGGAGGTGCGCAAGAGCCAGTGCGAGCACGTGACCACCGTAATCCACCAGGTCATCTGCTCGTTCAGCGCTTCCGACTGCCAGGGCGCGGGCGTGGACTGCACGCGTTACGGCCTGCCCGAGTGGATGGCGAAAATCGCGGAGAACTTCACGTTCGAAGGCATAAAATTCTACCCGTCCAACCTGGACGAGTTCTCGGTTTTCCTGGACTCGTCAAGCAACCCGGCGCAATACCAGAAGATGTGCGAAACGCTATTGCAGGGAAGCATTTTCGACTGCGACGCGTTCGCCCAAGGCGACTTCAAGTGCACGGACAAGATGCTCGAACGCGGCGATGGCGGGCAGCTCGAACCCGGCCCGGAAAGCACGTGGAAGGAAGTGCCCGGCTGCGAGAAGGGGACTTTTTACGTGAAAGTCAAGGTGCTCGACCAGCTCATTTACCCGCACCTGCCGCGCATCTTCAGCGACGACGGCACGGGCAACCAAATCCGCTCGGGCGCAATCAGCGACGAGGACTTCTACCTGCCGATAAACTACCCGCTCTTCAAGTACTACAACTACTCGTTCGGCGTGTTTGAAAACCTGGCTTACGGCACGGACGCCCGCAACGGGAACGGCGGCAGCCCCCAGCAAAACGGCATTGCCGAAGGGTTCTGCGGCAGCGAACCGAACGGCAACTGCGAAAACGTGAAAGGTTACAACGGCCCCGGCTTCCAGTCGCCAGACGAAGCCGACACCCAGGCCGTCTTCTTCGACAACGCGTTCACCAAGGCGTGCGCCGAACACTCGACCAGCAGCCAGCAAATGGCGTTAGGCGCGGGAATACTGAGAATGGATCAAACCATCGCGGGCAGCCTGCGCGACGCGGACTCGACGTTGCAGCTGGAAGTGTGCACGGGAACCTGCTCGACCGCGCTAGGCAACACGAATTGGGTGAACTGCACGCAGGCGACGGTGCGGGACTTCACGCTCAACTCGTTCGGCATAGACAACGCGCCCTGCGCGTCCAACCCTGAACAGAGCGGCGACGGGACGTCGTGCAATTACATCCTGGATTACGGCACCGCCGCGCGCATGCGTTTCGTGGACTACGACCACTCGCTGCAGGCGAACCCGAACCACCTGAACGAGTTTTGCTGGCGCGCGAACCCGGTTTACGAAGGCCAGCCGCAGCAAACCCCGTAGCCCGCCGCCGCGAAAAAACAAGCCAAAGCAAGCGCAAACCGCGGTTTCGCGGCATCTGCAGCCAACGAAAAAACGTGCGGCACGCCTGCCCTTTATTAAATAGGTTTTTTAAGTCGGCGAGGCGACATTTTTGCAGAGCTGAAAGGCGGGGTGTTCCAAGCTCATGAACTTTGACGATTTGAAGGCCAAGTACGGCGAATTCTGCGACTCGCTCGCGGAGAAGGGAGTGCCGCAGCCGAGGCTGCTTTTACCCCTGCTTGCAATCGTCGTATTGGTTGGAATCGCCATCCTCGCGTACCCCGCGGTGACCGGAGGCGAAGCCAAGACGATAACCCTCCGCGCCGTTGACGCGAAAACCAACGCGGCAATAGCCAACGCGATAATAACGCTTTACGCCGACGGCACGGAATTCAAGAGCGCCGCGACGGACGCATCGGGCCGCGCCGCCTTCGAAGGCGTGAAAGGCCAGGCGTTCCAGGTCAGCGTGCAAGCCGACGGCTACGAAGCAATCAACAAGCGCGTCATCGACCCGGAAACTCCGACGCTCTCGCTCAACTCAATCGTGCCCGCCTCCAAGGACGTGGTAATCAAGGTGCGCGACGTGCAGGGCAACGCGCTCGACGGCGCGCAGGTCATGCTGCTCTTCGACGGCGGCGACGCCAAGACGGGAACGACGAACGCGTGGGGCGAACTCACCGTGAACGTGCCCGAACCGGCGGAAGTAGTCCACGCCACGGTGCGCGTGGAAAAGAACGGCTACGCGAGCGGAGAGAAAAGCGTTTACTCCACCGACTTCGACAGCGTGCTCAACGTGGAGCTGCAACCCGCGGCTGAGCAAACGCGGCAGGAGGAAGGCATGGCGAACGTGGTCGTGAAGGACAGCCGCGGCACGCCGTTGCAGGGGGTCATAGTCACGCTCGTGGATTATTACAACGACCGGGCGGTGCGCAGCGGCGCGACCGACGCCAGCGGCTCTTTCGCAGTGGGCGGCCTCACAATCGCGCAAAAACTCCGCGTGACCGCACGCGACCCCGCGGACGGCTACCTCGCGTACTCCAGCCAGGACTACCTTACGGCTTCCGCAACGCCCGCGCCCTTCAACGTCCGCATGGAGAGCCGCGAGGCAGACGCGAACGCGATTGACATCACGGTTACCAACGACCAGCTCGCCGCGCTCGAGGGCGCAAGCGTGCGCGTGTACGACAGGCTCACCGCAAAACTGCTGACCGAAGAGCGCACGGACGCCTACGGCACGGCGGCGATTCAAGTCGCGCGCAACAAGGCGTTTTACGTGACCGCCTACGCGGACGGCTACCTGCCGCTCGCGGACGACTCGCTCAAAGCCGGCGACAAGAAGAAGTTCGCGCTCACACGCGAGAAGAGCGGAAACTACGTCGACCTCCAAGTGCAAGCCAAGAGCGCGGCCACACTCGAAGCGCTGCCCAACGCGGGCGTCGAGCTCTACCAATCCAACGGGTTCCCGTTGGGAACGCCGACCGCGGAAACCGGGGCGGACGGCATTGCGCTCGTGCGCGTGCCCAGCCAGCTGAACGGCAGGCAGTACTCGGTTTACGCCATCGCGACGCGCGACTACTGGGTGGGCCGCAGCGACGCGGTCACCGTAACGGAAGGCGCCGAGCTGTACGCGCTCATGCAGCCAACGCCTGCAACCATTCAAGTCAAGGCGAAGGACATCGTGACCAGCGAGCCCATTGACGGCGCGAAAATATACCTCGTCGCATCGGGGGCAACGCTCGCCTCGTGCACCGCCACCAAGGCAAACGACGCCTGCACCTTCCAAGTCGCGCCCGAACAGGAATTCTGGCTCGAGTCAACCGCCGAAGGCTATCTTGAAGCAGCTACGGTGACAAAAATCGCCGCTCCCGGCGAGGCGATGGCTGCGGAAGTCTACCTTTACCCGCTGTCGCTCTCGCAAAGCGCGGCGTTGCGCCTCGAGGGCATTTACGATTCAAACGGCAACGAAGTCCGCGAACTGTCAAACGCGCAGGAATACGAGGCGCGCTTCGTCGCCACCGTGCCGTCAAGCGGCACCACGGCTACGCGCGCCTTCTTCAAGCTCGGCGGCAAGCCCACCGTTGACGAAGAGCAGATGGGCTTCACGGGTTTGGACTGCCCGAGCTGCGCGGGCTTCGAGAACGGCGCGTACTACGACGAATCCTGCGGCGCTGCCGGCCAGAACGCCGACGCAACGCAAGGCGAAGGCGGGCTCTCGAAATGGTATTCCTTAATGCTGCCCGACGGCTTCACCGGGACGCAGGAAATAATATTGCGCTTCTGGGTCAAGCCGTCCGCGAAAGCCGGTACGGAAACCGAACTCGAATACAACCTGCACGGCTTCAAGAACGGCGTGCCGTTCCTCGCGCCGCAAGACGAGGCGATACTCGACAAAGTGCTGGGCAACGGGACGCAAGGCGAATCCGATTTCTGCGGCGCCAAGACGTTCGGCGAAAGCGTGAAAGTCTCGCAAGACCCGCTCGTGTGCGCGGACGGCGCCTGCGTGCGCCTCTCCCTCGAATCGTCGGACGGCTCCGTGCGCGCCAAGAACAGCTTCCAGGTTCCGGCAGGCAAGGAATTCTACCTGAATTACGAAGTGCTCAGCCTGGACACGCCAGTCGCGGGTTTCGAGCTGGCTGCGCCCGAACAAGTGGAAATAGTCTCTTGGAGCGCGGCCTCGCTTGCCTCGCAGCACGCGCAAGCCCTCGGAGTCGGGGAACGCGCGTCGGGCCGCGTGCGCCTGCTGGCGCTGCGCGCCGCCGACTACGCCTTGCTTCAATTCAACGTTAACTTCCAGGACCCCGCCGCACCCGCAATGTCCACTCCGCTCACGCTCCAAATCACCGGCGCGAACACCTTCCGCGTGGTCATAACGCCCGACTCGCTCGTCGCCGGCCTGTCCGAAAACAGCCGCGTCACCGTGCTCGACCAGTTCGACCGCCCGGTCACCGACGCGACCGTGACCTTCTTCGAATGCGAAGGCTCGCCCCTCAACGGCCAGGAATTGGACGTGGTCGGCGAAAACCAGCGCAACTACGGCGAGGACGGCAAGTACCTCGCGCGCCTGAACCCGTCATCCATGGGCGCGATAAGCGTGCGCGTTGCCCGCGCGGGATTCAAGGCGTACGAGGACTGCATGCTGCCCGTTTACGCGGGAGACTTCCTCACCGTCGAGCCGAGCGTGGTCGACATGAAGGGCTCGTCCGCCAACCCCGCGGCGCTCGCCCGCCAAGTCACGCTTTCCACCCTGCTTCCAATCGACAGCCGCGTTTCAACAACCGTGGCCTGCTACAAGCCCGGCGAAGCAACTCCGATTGACTCCGTCGTGTATGCAGCGCCGCAATCGTTCACGCTGAAGGACGACGCGACCGTGCAAATATACCCGAAGGAGAACGCCACCGCGAAAGCCGACTGCTACTTGACTTTCCTCGCGCGCGCGAACAACAAGAACAAGGCAGAGCAGACCGTGCTGGTCAACGTTGACCTGCAAGGCCCCGGCCTGCCCCCGTGCCCTTCACCGTATTCATGCCTCACCGCTTCTGCGGCGTCCGAACGCGGCTGCAACGCGGTTGACGCCTACGCGTGCCCAGCCACTGCTGTGGGATTGCCGGCGCAGGGCTGTTACGCCTGCGAAATCGGCGCAACCACGCTGCCAGGCAGCATCAGCCTCACGGTTTCCAACACCAAGCCCACGGACACGGTGGAATACCTGATATCGCTGGGCACCGCACCCGAAGAATGCCGCGTGGAAGGCTTCGAATTCACGCCCACCCTCCTGCCGCAACAGCAGTACCAGCAACAATACCCCAACATCCAATCCAACTACTGGGGCTACCAGCCGAACGCTTACAGCCAGCAAAACCCGTGGGGCACGACCGACGCCTACTCGCTGAACGGCTATTACGGCTACCTCAACGGGATGAGCCTGTACGGCGGCGGAGCGCAAACGCCTTACGGAGCCGCGGGCTACAACAGCCAGACCGGCGCGTACGGCTCCGCGGGCTACGGCGGCTTCGGAACCGCGGCCAACTGCCCGACAACGCTGAACCCGCAGTCAATGTACGGAAGCTACATGAGCAACTCCATGACTAGCCCGTGGCAGCAGGGCTTCCCGACGGGAATGCCAACGCAATGCCAGTACCCGTACGTGTGCAGCAACCCGAACGCCTGCTCTTACTCGACGATGCCCGGCCTCGCGTACGGTTCGACTTACTCCGCGGCCTGCCAGTACCCCGCCATTTGCAACGCGCCCCAAAGCTGCCCGTACGTTTCCGGCTCCACGAACTACCAAGTCCCTTACGCAGCTGGAACTTCCGGCGCCTACCAGAACCCCGCCTACCAGCAGACGAATTACCAGCAGAACCCGACGAATTACCAAAGCAGCCAAAAGCCGCCCGTGAAAGTCCGCATCGACGCGTGCACGCCGAATGACTTGCAAATCACCGCCGAATACACGGGCGCCGACTACCTGTACAACTCGGGAATGGGAGGCGAACAAAACGGCTTCGTTTACATCAAGCTCGGCGCGGGCGTCACGAAACGCATACCCGTCACGGTAACCATCGAAAGCGTGCCCACTATAGCCGGGCAAACTGCCGCGTCTACGGGTTACCAAGCGTTCCCCTACACTTCCTCGCTCTCGCCGCAATGCTTTTACGGGATGCAGCAGTACGGAAGCGAAATTTCAACCGAAGGCTTGGACGCGAACGGCCTGCCCACGGACATCACCGTGCTCGTGAACCCGGTGACTGGCTACGGCCACTACAAGCGCGAGCTGCCCGTCAACCGCGTTGTCTCGTGCAAGTGGAAGGACAAGCCGACGGGCGCCAAGGCGCTCAACAACTGCCAGAGCCCGTTCGAAATCGAAATCCAGCGCGACCCCGCGTCCGAAAAGGACGACATCTCGGACGAGGGCACCATCACGGCGTACGTTTCAGGCGCGCAAAAGCCCGTTGAAATCAGCGTCACCATCCAGCAGGACGACTTCCAGCCCGGCGTAATCCAGCTGATGACCACGACGGACAACGGCGACGAGGCGCACTACGACTACTCTTGCGAGGACTGCAAGTGCAAGTCCACCGTTTCGGGCGTGAAGTGCGTCAAGGACGAAATCACCGCGAAAGCCGACAAGAACACGGCAACGACGACCAAGCACTACCTTGAAATCACGGACAAGGCGCAATACTCAATCCACAAGATTCCGGTTTACTTCGGCCGGGCCGTCGGGCTTGTGAAGAACCCCGCCAAGACCGACGCGGCGGGCAACGACTGGGATTACTCGGTCACCGCGGGCGCAGTCATAACCTTCACGGGCTTCGGCACCGCGCCGGACTGCGGCACGCTCGCGGCCGAGAAGGACTGCACGAAGGCGCTGATGAAAGTCACGAACACTAACGGCGATTACGAGTTCTACCCCGAAGGCGAGTTCGCCAAACGCAAGACGCCCATTAAAATCAAGGTCACGGGCGGCACCGGCAAGCTCACCGCTACGGGAAGGACCGATGCCGAAGGCAAACCGATATTCACGAACGATGTCGGCCAAGAAGTTGTGGAGAAAACCGTCGGCACTTATGGAACGCCAGCAACGCCGTCGGCGGCGGGCAAGCAGTGCAAACTGCAAAAGAAGGGCTTTGCCGACAACTTCGTCGGAATTTGCCAGGCGGCAAAGCCGGCGGAAGCGAACGCCAAATACTACCAGCTCATAGGGCCCATGCCCGGCAACGCGGAAAGCTGCGGCTTGAAAGTCGGCGCCCAGTGGGCGGTGGCGGGCGAATGCAAGACCGCCTGCACGGACGGCAGCGAATATAGCATATTTGACATAAACGCGGTCGGGTTAAATCAGGATTATAAAAGCGTCGTGTGCGAGGAAATCAACAAGAAGTGCTGCTTCGGCAGGGAAGCTTGGGACCACACGCAAAGCAGCCTCGCGTGGGATTACGTGGAAACCTCGCCTTACTCGAAATGCGGCACGAGCGAATACTGTGCCGAGGAAAAGAAAGCGGCGGCAGCCGCCACACAAAACGCGTGGTTTGCGTCGATGACCGTGCAAACAAGCACGAGCGTCGACAACCCCGCGGTATTCAGGGTGACTTATACGGCTGCGGCGGACATTTGCCTGCAAGCCGCGACCGCGGCCAACAAAAAGCAATTGCGGGTCGTGTTCGTCGAGAACGGGCGGCAGTTGAGCCAGCCGGCCGTGACTTACGACGCCTCGGTTCAGACCAACTACAACGCCAGGGCGGGATATTACTTCTACGCGCTGCCCTCCGAAGCGCTGAAAGAGCTGGGCCCGGGCGAGTACTCGCTTTACCTCGAATTGTTGGACGAAAACGGAAAACAACTCGGCCAAAAGTGGTTCAGGGATAACCCGCTAACGGTTTATCCGCCAACCAACAATTTGGGCGATTACGAGAAATCCGCGTACATTCGGGAAGCGGTGATGCACGACGGCACCTACCAAGAAATCGTGCTCGTGAAAGGCGACGGCAGGTTCACGAACGAAAACTTGGGCGATTATTCGTTCGAACTGATGGATGTCGGCAGCGCAGGAGTGCTGGAGTTTACCTTCCAGTCATTCTTCGACACTGGCTCGGCGATAGTCAGCGTAAGGTACAAAGGACAACTGCATGATTGCGGCGCTTATTTTGCCGACCGCACGGTGATTGCAAAAGGTAGTATGACCGTTTGCGCGGATAACGCGCCGGCCATAGTGAATGAAAACACCTACCAGATGGGAGGCAAAAAAGTCGCCTTGTTGCTCGTGCGGGTAAAATGAGCGGCTCAACCCAGAACGGAAGCCGCACGGTAAAATAGTTACTACCGCAGAGTTTATAAATTGGGGTGCGCAAGGTTATAGCAGGGGTTGACGGGGACCGATAAAGCCCGTTTCAAAAATTTAAAGGTGGGTTGAAAATGATTGACGGCACTTTTCTGGCGGTCGCGGGCGTGGGAGTCGCCGCGTTCGACGTTTACGCTTACTACAAGTACAAGCACGCGGTAGACGTCCTCGAGGAGCGCAACGCCGCCAAGCCCGCGCAAACCGAAACGCCGGAAAGCGAGTTGGCGGTCGAAGCGGGAAACACGGGCGTCGAAGCAAGCGGCGACGAAACGCTCATGTTCGAGAGCGAACTGCCTATGGTGGGCGAGGCGCCCGCAGTCACTCTTGGCGACTACCAGCCGACCAACGACATGGTGAGCGAACTCGCGGAGAAGAACGCGCGCCTCGAAGCCGAAATCGCCGCGCTCAAGCGCCCCAAGCGCGCCGCAGGAAAGGCGAAAGCCAAAAAGGCGAAGAAGCGGAAGTAAGCTTC
>Ga0210057_1008014_pt1 | contig 12614 bp, 9 predicted proteins | sample CryGeyCG2114_010_2_FD_183968 | JGI IMG/M metagenome (GOLD analysis project Ga0210057, IMG submission 183968) | Groundwater microbial communities from aquifer - Crystal Geyser CG10_big_fil_rev_8/21/14_0.10 (SPAdes) (version 2) | ecosystem: Environmental > Aquatic > Deep subsurface > Groundwater ... | reverse complement strand
AATCACATCCTTCTGCACGCAAATACCCGTCAGGAGAACAAGCTACCTCATCAGCCGAGACTGGTGAATTGAAAATTATTGATCTAATATCAGAATTAAGACCAAGCAGAGCTAAGTCTAACCCAATTAGTAACAGGACGGCCAGCCAACGAACAGACAGGCCTTTGTTGATAATCCGTATCATTTGGTGTCGCATTGTATACAATAGTATCAACAATGTCAACAAAAGTGTCAGGTTGGAGGTTGAACGTAGACCAGGCTAAAAACTTACACCAGTGATAAGTGCTTGAGTAATCCTTGGAGAGTCTGATGAGATTTGGCGTGGTATTGCTTGGTATAACCCAATCGTTTTGCTTCTTTAATTCTCCGATCAAGAAGTCGAACAGAACGAATTTCACCCAACAATCCAACCTCACCCAAAAAAACCGTATTTTTCGGAGCTGGTTTATTCTTCAAAGAGCTGACTAGAGCAATAGCCAAACTCAAATCAATAGCCGGTTCTTTTGTTTTGAAACCCCCGGCCAAGTTGGCGAATATGTCTTGGCTGCCAAACGGCAATCGGCAATGCTTTTCCAAAACTGCCGCCAGTACCTGGATTCTAGCCGTATCTATCCCCCGGCCGACTCGGCGAGGAGTTGGCAAGTATGATTTATTAACCAAAGCCTGAACCTCAACAACCAGTGGTCTGGTACCCTCAACCACACAGGTTGTGGCCGAACCGATAGCCGGTTGAAGGTGCTCGGTTAAAAATAACTCACTGGGATTAACCAGGGAAATAAATCCCGATTCAGCCATCTGAAAAACACCAACCTCATCAGTTGCCCCAAAACGGTTCTTGACTGATCTAAGCAATCTTAAGTCCGTGGTCGATTCCCCACTCAGCTCCAACACAACATCCACCATATGTTCCAATACCTTTGGCCCAGCCAGTTGGCCTTCTTTGGTCACGTGCCCCACCACAAACATAGGAATGCGATATTGCTTGGCTACTTCAATCAGTCTTTCGGCACTACTCCGAATCTGCCCAATTGAACCAGCAGAACCTGTCAAGTCATCAGTCGTCATGGTTTGGATGCTGTCAACAATAACTAAAAGTGGTTTTTTCTCCATGATTAAAACGGCAATTTGATCAACATCTGTACTCGTTGCAAAAATTAGCCTACTCTTCCAGGCCTGGTCAACCTGATTTACCGTATTTTTTTGTTGCTCAAGACCAAGCAATCGATTGATTCTCAGCGATATCTGGGTGGGGTTTTCTTCTCCAGAGACATAAAGTACTGATCCGTGTTTGTGCTGAATCTGAGTTAATATTTTCAAAACAACCTGCGTTAAAAGAGTTGACTTGCCTATGCCTGGGTGACCGCCCAACAATATAACCGAGCCGGGCACGATCCCCTTCTGGTCAGTCCCACCCAAAACTCGATCTAACTCACTGACGTGGGTTGAGAGTCGAGCTTGTGTTTCTTCAAAAGAAACTTGATCTAAAGTGACTGTCTGGCTGGCTATAGACACCTTTTTTGAACCGGACTTACCCCTGGCCGGAACCGCTTCTTCAACTAAACTTTGCCATTCCCCACACGCATCACACTGACCACTCCAACGTGGGTGCTGTTTACCACAATTTTGGCAAACATATACAGACTTTGCTTTTATCATTGTCTACAGCCTATCACGTGCTCAATTTGTTTGGTGGTAGAAATTTTTGGATTATGCTCATGCACAACTATCACTCGCCCACCAATTTTGGCCATCAATTGGCGTTTTTGTTCCAGGTGGGGCGTATGTGAAGAAACAGCCAAGATATCCGGTTTAACCTGCTCCAAAAATTGCTGATGTTGCTGGGGTAAATGAAACTCAATTGGTAATACCACAACTTTGTCGGTTAATTTTAAAGCTAAAATTTGTCTAACTCTCTGACCCGCCGACTGGATTGGTCGGCCCGCCCCTTTCATTTGTCTTACTCTTTCGTCGGATTCTACACCAATGATTAAATCTCCACCCAATGCCTTAGCTTTTTTTAAAAACTTAATATGCTCTGTGTGGAGTAAATCAAAAACACCCGTCACTAAAACTACTGGCCGTTTAGGACTAATCATACTATCGCTCATAGTTCTTTTTCCTTTCCAAAAACTCAAGAACTGTTATCACCTCTCTTTGCCAATCATCGTAGATCTGTCGCCTGGTATCTCTGGGATGAAAAAGGGCAAATTTCAATCCGACTTTTTCGCGAGTTTGATGCGGTCTCATATAAACAAGCTGAACTAAATAGGCTACATAGTTACACATTATTACCAAGGGGTATCCAATAATGGCCAGAAGGGTTTTTAATTGACAAAGCCCCAACATTAAAATTGGTGTTTGCGATAACGATCTGACAGGAGAATCATAATGAATTAATTGATGATTAAACAAAGGCAATCGATTGTATATCCAGGCGTTCTCAGACCAAATTAGGTGAGAGTGCTGTTCGCCCCACACTTGTTTAAGCTGAATTAACTCGAAAGCTGTATAAAGTGAATGAGCCTGCCCGGGAAACCTCAGGCTGTCTGATTCCAACCAAATATTAAAACACCAACTATTTGGCTCTTCCTTTGACCAAGACCTCCTATGTCCAAGAATCCAGGCTAAAAGCGTCACAAATGGCCGAGTCAGCCAAAGACTGCCGGGCCAAGTTACAATTAAAAAATCCAGATCGTCATCTATCCGGCTTGCTCCGGCCGCGACACTGCCTGATATATAGATATCCCTAATCCATGGCCACCAACCAAATATTAAAGCAATCCGGTGAGCCTGAGCTAATTTAGTATTGGCAAATTTCCGACCTACCACGCCATGTGGTAAATTGTTTTTATTTGTGACAGATGTCCACCACTCTCCCCGATTTGCCACAAAACCCCAATCCTCTAACTGTCTCAGGGCTAAAATGATCATTTTGATTTGATCAGCCTCATCAATCCACCAAAAGTCAGCCAGTTCATTGCGCTTTGTTTTAGGAACAAATAATCGGCTTCTGATTTCGGCCAGCTTCAATGGATGGTTGAATTGAGCCGAATAAGCTAAAACCAATAAAACTTGGCGAAGTAATACTTGATTCACTGTTTTTGCATTCTACTACACAAAGGAAGGGAAAAGTTATATGCTGCCAGACTCGGTGTTTGAGCCCGTGTTCGAGCCGGCATTCAGACCATACTGGCGTAGCACCTGGTTGGTACCCTGTTCCAATGTGGTCAAAACATCACTGGGATTCTTGCCTTCCAGAATGGCATTAACAGCGTCTTTGTAATAACCAATTAATTGGTCATTGATGCCATTATCATTCGTGCTTGAACTTAAGTACCAACCTTTGGCATAGGGAGCGTCAGCCATAACCGAAACAAGAACTGGTTGGTCTGCCAATTTGTCCGAAAGATCCGTTCTTGAATAAGGTTCACCAAAAGATCGTGTTTGAGATTGCACCGAATACATTTTTTGCATGGCACTTTCCGAGCTCAAGAACTTGAGTAATTTCCAGGCTTCAGTTTGGTGCTTACCCACCGCGCTCACTCCCTCAACCCAATAATTTGCCCAGGCCAATCTAGTCTCAGACAACTGAGGCAAAGTGGTAGTAGCAAAATCTAAATCCGGATTGATTGATTGAATTTCCAGAGCCCTCCAAGAAGGCGCGAACATCATGGCTGCCTCTCCCCTGGCAAAAGCCACCGTGGAAGTTGGCAACTGATCATTCCACACCCCGTCTGATTTAATAAAATTAGTATAAAACAACAGCGCGTCTCTAGTTTCAGGTGAGTTAGGGCTATTTAAATCTGCCCCATTTTGAAGAAGAAGCACTGCCAAAATATCAGAAAAATGATCAACGTTGCTAGCATTGCCAATGGCCAATCCGCCCCGTTCAATTCCGCCACTGGACTTAACAGTAAGCTTTTTTGCCAAAGTTCTCAGCTCGGCCCAAGTGGATGGCGGCTCAACCCCAGCTGTTTCAAATATTTCTCTGTTGTAGTAGAGTACCAAGCCATCATACATCAGAGGAATTCCATAGATTTGTCCGTTCATAGTGAGCTGAGTCGAAACAATCGGATAGAAAGTGTCTTTAAATTGAGTTGTGGTAAAAACAGAAGCCGGCACGGCCGCTAAATCAGCGTATAACATGGGCGACCAACTGGCGTGAAAACGAAATAGGTCTGGGCCATTACCAGATGCCAAGGCTGTTTGAAGTCTTTCTCGATAATCACGATTTGATTGCTTCGTGTATACAACTTTTATACCTGGATTTTCTCTCTCAAAGTCAGCCAGAACTGAGCTCATATTATCTTCTGCTTCCCATAAACCCCAATATTCCAAAGTCACTTGCTCTGTGGGTACTTCGACCCGACCAGCAGACTGTGATTGATCGGTTGAATTGTCGCCTGTGCCCTGACCAGATGTGGTCGAAGATCCGGTCGAATTATTAGCTGGGTTTGATGCGGAGCCACCCAAAATTTTTGAGACAATAAAAATCACCACCGCAAGAAGTAAACCTCCCCCCAATATATACGGCAAAAACTTCAATGGAGAGGATTTGGGTCTGGCTACCTTAGGCGAAGGTGTTAAATTCTCCCCCGGGGAAATTGGCGGAGGACTGGGAGGCAATTTGTTGCTCACAGTAGAAGAAAGGGCGCTGATACCAACCGGCGGCCTGGGAACATCGGCTTGATTAAGTGGCGGCGAACCAGGCAGCGAACCTGGTGGCAAATTGGGGCTGGGCGGAACGCTTAAATTATTCAATCCACCAGCGGCAGCAGGATCAGCAGCAAAAGAGCCCTGAGTTCTAAGGGTAGAAGGGGGCGGGGTTAAATTAGTAGTACTACTTGAAAAATCATCATTGGTTTGAGGAGTTGGATCTATTCCAGTAGTAACTGGGCTGGGAGCAGATGGTTTGGGCAGAACTATATCTGGCATACGAATCAAACTTAAGAACTCGATCTAGCCCGACCGAGTTTCTTCTGACACAATATATAATCACGTGTCACCAATAATAATAACATAATGATAAGCCATATTCTGAAGCATCTGGCGGCGGGTGGACTTTGCGTAGGTATTCTGATTGCCATATGCTTTGTGTGTCTAGACACCTGGTATTTAGATCACTTTTTACCCCAAACACAGTTGGGATCAATTGAACTGAGTAATTTGAGTTTAGAGGACGCACTCAAGCTAATTAACACCGAGGAGCAACCCAAAGATTTTACTATTGTCTTCTCCTCAGCCAATGCCAGCCACAGTGCGCAAGCCAGCCAACTTGGTTTGAATTTTGATAATGAGCAAGTTTTAAGACAATATTTATCAAATCTCAAAGAACTGACTGTTTCCCAAAGGCTTAAGCTACTATTGGTTTCATGGAAACAACCACATCAGCTGCCAAATAGAGTTAAGCTCGATAAAGAACTAACTCAAGGTTTTGTGGAAAACATTGCCAAATCTCTGAACCAACCCGGGTCACTTCCTCAAGCCCACTTGGGCCAAACAAATTCCCCGCTTACTCTTGAAATCGAACCAGGAACATCTGGCTCTTTGGTAAATGTGGATCAAACTGTTGCCGCCCTTCTCAATCAGATTGCAAGCAAAGAAAACCAAGTAACTAGCTATGCAGACAAAATGTCAAATAATATAGCCAGCGGTCAAATTATTCAGCCCATTATTTTTAATTCGGACGGCTACGTCCTAGCTCCTACCCAGCTTAGTGAAGCCAAACGTAAAGCCGGGCGACTAGTTGGCCGAACAATCAAGTTTGAGTTGGAATCATCCCACATTGAACTGGTCTTTTCAGATCAAGAATTAATTTCAGTTTTAGCATTTCCATCAGGGTTTAATGAGCCAGAGCTGCTCGCTCTAGTTGGGAGCAAGTCGGAACCGTTGAATCGAAAACCCCAGGATGCTGTTTTTGAATACCAACCGGATACATACGAAGTTTTGGAGTTTCTTCCAGATTTGCCTGGAATTACGGTCAATCAGGCGAACATCACGCAGCAACTTATTGATATTAGCAATCAAATAGTGAACCAAACGGATGAAGAAACTGCTGGGCTCGAAAATAAAGTCACAACATTGGATTTACCATATACTGCAACTCCGCCTCAGGTTTCTCTTGAAAGTACCAACCAGCTTGGGATCAATGAGCTAATTGGTTTTGGCGATAGTCTTTACGCCCATTCAATTGCCTCCAGAATCCACAATGTTTCCCAGGCAACAGATATGATCAGCGGCACGCTTGTAGCTCCGGGCGAAGAGTTCTCCTTCAATAAAACTATCGGTCCGGTTACCAGAGCAACCGGCTTTTTGCCGGCTTATGTCATTAAACAAGGCAGAACTGTTTTGGGCGATGGTGGCGGAGTCTGCCAAGTAAGCACAACTCTATTTAGAGCCGTGCTTAATGCAGGACTTGATGTCACCCTGCGTTTGCCCCACAGCTATCGAGTGAGTTATTATGAGCAGAATATTAAGCCCGGCATCGACGCGACCGTTTATACCGGCAACACTGATTTGCGATTTATTAATGATACGAGGCACTATATCTTGATCTATGGTCAGGCTGACTCAGACAACTTAAGCATGTTTTTTGAAATTTACGGCACCAGCGATGGCAGAACAACGGAGATAGTTGATCACAAAATGTGGGGTTCTAGCCCACCGCCGCCAGCTCAGTACATTGACGATCCATCCCTCCCCTCCGGGGTTGTCAAACAGGTTGAGCACGCAATTGCTGGATTAAAGACCGAGTTTACCAATGTCATTAAAAACAAAGACGGTCAAGAGATCAGACGCGACACCTATAAATCAAATTATATTCCCTGGGCGGCCATGTACTTAGTTGGTACGGGGCAATAGCGAAAAGCCCGTTTGTTTTTTAAAAGCTACTTTCCAAATGTTACTTTCGACTCTTGAATTTCTCGCCCATACCCTCAAAAGCTCTTAGAATTTCCATTGGCACTGCAAAAACAATCGTGTTTGACTGATCGGAAGAAATATCATTAATTGAATTTAAAGTCCGCAGATGCAAAGCGCCCGGAGTAGAGGCCATCATTTTGGCTGCTTTCATCAAGTTTTCTGAAGCTAGAACCTCAGCCTGGCTACTAATAATCGTCGCCCGCTTCTCTCTTTCTGCCTCGGCCTGCTTAGCCATAGTTCTCACCATATTCTCTGGCAACTCAATGTCTTTAAGTTCAACAGTTTCTACATTGATCCCCCAAGCATCAGTGGTTTTGTCCACAATGCTCAAAATTTGTTTGGCAACTTTTTCTCTATTTGTTAAAAGATCATCTAAATCAACTTCACCAGCAATTCTTCTCATTGTCGTCTGAGCCAACTGGGAAACGGCCCAAAATACATTCTCAACCTCGTTAATTGCCTTGTTGGCATCAGACACTTTGTAGTAAATAACCGCATTCATTTTACATGAGACATTATCCTTTGTGATGGTTTCTTGTTTGGGCACATCCACTGCCTTCGTCCTGATATCAACTTTTGTAAAGGACTGGAAAATGGGCCAAACTATCCGCCAACCAGGATCCACCAAACCAGAAAACCTGCCCATGGTATAAACCACGCCTCGCTCATATTGATTAATCTGTTTGAGGGAAATTAATACTAGTAGTAAAAGAAGGGGTAATATATATAGCATATTCTTAGCATTATACATGAGGGTTGTTGTGTCTCGGTTTGGCTAACGCGAGCTATTCCCCGTGATTATCAAGACACCGCGCTACTGATTGGCGCCAAAGCCACTTTTCCGGACTGATATAATCGAGTGCATGGATAAGCAATACCAACACAAGGAAGTTGAAGACAGAATTTACCAGCTCTGGCTAGACTCCGGTCGGTTTTCTCCTGCAAAAAAACCAGAGGTCGGTGCGAAAACCTTCACCATTATTATGCCTCCTCCCAATGCTAACGACTCACTTCATGTTGGGCACGCCTTGGGTATAACTATTCAGGATGTTTTGGCCAGATATCACCGCATGCTGGGAGAAGACGTTTTATATCTACCCAGCACCGATCATGCGGGTATAGAAAGTCAATATGTTTATGAAAAAAAATTAGCCAAAGAAGGTAGGTCGAGATTTGATTTTAATCGCCAAACTCTCTACGGGATGATTTTAGACTACGTGCAAAATAATTCAGAGGTGGCTGTGGCCCAAACCAAGCGCTTAGGAGCAAGTGCGGATTGGTTTAGATTTAAGTTTACACTTGATCAAGATGTCCAGGATTTTGTGCTGAGTACTTTTGAAAGGTTGTACAAAGATGGATTGATATATAGGGACTATCGTTTGGTTAACTACTCTCCCGCCGCCGGCACAAGCTACTCCAACCTCGAAGTCGTTTATGTTGACAGAACTTCACCTCTTTACTACGTTCGCTATCCCCTACTCCCCGCAAATAAGGAAGGAGCAATGGATAGTAATAAGACTGATATATCGGCACAATATGTGGTGGTGGCCACCACCAGACCAGAGCCAATTTTTGTTGACACTCATCTGGCGATTAACCCCAAAGACAAAAAAAACAATCAGCTGATTGGTCGAAAGGTGCTCAACCCATTAACCAATCAACCCATGACAATCATTGGAGATGAGTTTGTGGACCCTAAATTTGGCACCGGCATTGTCAAACTCACCCCCGCTCACGACCATGATGACTACAAAGTAGCCAAAAAACACAATTTGCCCATTATTGCTGGCATTGATACCAGGGGTAAAATTACAGAAAATGGCGGTAAGTACGCCGGATTATCGGTAAAAAAAGCTAGATTAGCCGTGGTAGAAGATTTAAAAGCCAAAGGCTTAATTGAAAAAATTGATGACCGCTATCACAACAGAGTGGCAACTTGTTATAAAACTGGTCAGCCAATTGAGCCACTTCCCCTCCCCCAATTCTTTATCAAAGTGAAAGATTCTAAACACAACTTGGTGAAAAAATCCCTGGCAGCTTTAAATTCCAAGGAGACTAAAGTTCATGGAGCCGGCAGAGAAAAAATTCTCCGCTACTGGTTAAATAATCTCGAAGACTGGAACATCAGCCGACAAATTGTTTGGGGCATAAAAATGCCTATTTGGTATCAAGTTGATGGCTTTGAAAATCAAATTCAGCTGAGCTTTATTGATCACAATCAACAACAAAAGTTTGGCCTACTCCAAGACTTACTCAAAAGCTACTCACTGACTAAAATTGCCAAAGGCTTGCAACAAATCTCTGCCGGACCAAAGGTGCCCTTTGTTGTTTCTCGCACAAAACCATTGGCCAAAAATCACAAATTCCTCCCAGAGACTGATACTTTTGACACTTGGTTTTCCTCTTCACAATGGCCGGTCGCCACTCTGGCTACCAACCAGCCGAACGACCTCCAGCGCTTCTATCCCACTCAGGTTTTGGACACCAGCTATGACATCTTGCCTTTTTGGGTCATGAGAATGATGCTGATGTGCATTTACTTAACCGGAGAATCGCCTTTTGGGGACGTCTACCTACATGGCCTTGTCAGGGATGCTAAAGGATTAAAAATGAGCAAGAGCAAGGGCAATGTCGTCAATCCAATTGAAATTGTTGACCACTATGGTGCCGACGCGCTGCGCATGGCAATCATTATCCGCTCCACCCCAGGGCAAGATAAGTCATTTGGTGAAGCAGACTATAAAGCGGGCCGGAATCTAGCAAACAAACTTTGGAATGCCTCAAGATTTGTACTGTCTCAAGACCCAAACAATCAAAAAAGCGTGAAAACAAACCCCAAATTTGCATTAAAATTAAACAAAATTGTCGATCAGGTTACTGAACAAGTTGGGCAGCTTAAAATTGGTCAAGCCGCCGACACTCTTTATGGTTATTTTTGGCATTGGTACTGCGACCAAATGATTGAATTAGCTAAACAGAGCCAAGTATCCCTCCCCCAACTTCAGGTTGGATTAATCACTTTTCTTAAACTTTTTCACCCTTTCATGCCTTTTATTACGGAGCAGATTTGGCAAGAACTTTATCAAAAAAAGATGGTGAGCGAAAGCTTACTCATGACCTCGTCTTGGCCCAACGTTTCAAGTTAACAAAAAACTTTTCAACCCAACACTCAAACAACTTATCTGTATAATCGGTGGCGACCGTGATAAACACCACCCTTCACCGACTAAAATTAATTTTACTTCTCCTGAATTTAGGCAGACAAAGTTTGGGTGAAATACTCAAGATTTTTAAAGTCTTGGTTATAACAAGTTTTGTGGTTTTAACCGTGGTTTTATTTCAACAAGATCGGGTTTCCAGGTCGCAAAAATTGCATGCTGTTCAAGTTCAAAAACAACAATCATGGGAACTTATTAAATCGCTTCAGCCAAATTCATTGGCGATTGATCATTACCTTAAGGCTATCTCCAACAGTGAGTAAGGCAGCCATAACAATCTGGATTCCAGTTATAATTTAATTGTTTTTTGTTTTGGAGTCGGCGGCGACTTTTGCCTCGCCGTCAGATTTGTTTTGATCTGTTTTTGTTTCGCCAGAGTCAGCCTTCTCTTCATCCCCCGCTCCTTCACCAGCTTCTTCACCAGTCACTTCTTCAACAACTTCCGGCTCAACTTCTTCAACCACAGCTTGCACTAAAACAACTGGTTTTTCCAACTCTTCTTCATCGACCATAAGCTTAATTTTTTTCAAATCAATAGGAAGCTCTCTGAGCAATATGCTCTGCCCTACTGCAGATAAACCTGAAATGTTTAGCTCAATCTTCTCTGGAATGTCTGCCGGCAAAGCCGAAACCCTAATTGAATCTAAAACCTGAAGAACATTGGCATCGGGGATATTTGTTTCCCCAATCAACTCAATTGACACCTCGGTTTCAACGGCCTCATTAAGGTTAACTCGTCTAAACGAAACATGAAGAATTTTTCCATTGTAAGGATGATGCTGCAGCTCATCAATGAGGACGGGCAATGGTGTTTTAGCGTCATCAAAACTTAAATATATTAGGCCTGCCCGGCCCTCTTTCTGGAGGTGCTGGTTGAGTCGCAGTTCGCTACAAGCAATTGCTTGTGAATCCAGCTTGAGCCCAAAGATATTTGCAGGAACAAATGCCTCATTTCTTAGGGTTTTATTTGACTTATTAAGCGAAGACCTGGCTTGCACATGAAATAGATTTGTATCGTTTTTAGTCATATATATCAATCTTTTTTACACATTGTTGGGTCGTTTTTTTAGACTATCCCGTCTACGAAGATGCATATTATATCAAATAATAAGAAAATGGGGAATCACCTAAGTTCAAAGTGGAATCCGCGCGTCACTTCGGTGCCAATAACAAAAAATGCTAAAATTGAATACCGGAAAAGCTACTCTGCAAAACATTGGGGTTAAAAACCACCTTGGTTTGATTGAAATCTGCCTGTGGAGCCACAGCCCTGACTGTTAGGCCTGCTGGATAGGAGATGTCTAAGTTCATTTCCGTTTTCCCCCTGCCTGGCTGTTTTTGATCAAAGAACAAGTAAGCCGAACCTTTTCCAATCGGCAAAGGCAGGTGATATTTAATTTGTAGTTCTATTTGACGGCTGACGTCAACCATCACAGAGACACCCACCACGTTCTTTTTGTGTTCGGTATAACTGGTTATTAGGTCCTGGCTCAATTGTTTGCCGTCAATAGAGACTGAGTCTAGCTGGGCCGAGAGTGGTAAATAAAACCTGATGTATGATTTATATGGTCCCTTGGGCCAGGCGGAAGTCCGAGCCAAATTGTCCAGCACAACGCTCCTAGTATGGTTTGCCATTTGCCCATCCAGCACGATGGATTGGCTTATTTTTCTATCCAGGTAGGCATTGGCCTTGTTAACACCGACGTTAGATTCAACTTGCATAATTGAGTCAACCAAGCAATTTTGGGTTGAGAACTGGCTGGGACAACTTGGAGACAGCAACTCTCCCGTCCACCCCAAACTAGCTAGTTGATTAGAAATAGACTGATTCATGGGTGAAATTAGTATTTCTTGATTCCCAAGACCCAGTGCAATGGCGCTCGACAACTCCTCAATTTTGTCACCCGATAGGTTTTGAATGGCGGATAAAATCTTACCAAGCAGTAGGGCGGAGTAATCCGGTTTGTTTGAACTATCGGCCAGCTGAATTCCTGAGTGAAACTCAAGTCTTTCGGCGATGTTTTTATCCGTGACAACTTCATTAAATTCAGGGAGGTCAATGGGGCCAACGACAACCAATATTTGTTCAAGAGAGGAGGGGGTCAGAGCCAATACTCCGTCCACGTTGGTGTTAAGGCTTTTCTCCACAAACCAGGCGCTTTTGGCCGCAGAACTTGGAAAGTTTGGATCCCAATTACTGTCTCTAAAATACCAATTGTTTTCACCCAATTGCTGTTTAATTTCTTCGGGCGGCGCAACTTGTCCGGGCAAATTTTCATCTATCTGATATGAACTATACTGGGAGAAAGAGCTTAATTTTGCCCGATCCAAAGTTATTAGGCTAACAGCCTGGATAAACCCACCTGTTGGTCTAAGCTCTTGATTGTTTTGAAATAAGATTAGCCATCTTTGTTTTGAAGGTTGATTGGCCATGGTTTGAAAAATCAGGGAGACTTGTTGTTGCAGAGAAACTTG
>Ga0210057_1008012_pt1 | contig 12619 bp, 12 predicted proteins | sample CryGeyCG2114_010_2_FD_183968 | JGI IMG/M metagenome (GOLD analysis project Ga0210057, IMG submission 183968) | Groundwater microbial communities from aquifer - Crystal Geyser CG10_big_fil_rev_8/21/14_0.10 (SPAdes) (version 2) | ecosystem: Environmental > Aquatic > Deep subsurface > Groundwater ... | reverse complement strand
AGTAAATCCTTTAACATGAGAACTCTCTTTTGTAAAATTACTTTCAGGAATTAAGGTTGGGAAAAAATAAGGCTTATGCCCTTTTCTTTTCAAATTATCTGACATGAATTTAAACATTTTTTCCATCGTCAAAACACTCCAAGGTTGAAAAATTAAAAATCCCTTAACATTATATCTTAAATCAGCAAGCTCACATTTTTGAACAACCTGGCTATACCACTCACTAAAGTTTTCATTTCTCTTAACAGTAATTCCTTCTTGAGATTGTTTTGACATGTTAAGTTAAAAGAAAAAGAGTTTAAAATATTTTAGATTAAGGTTTGTTCCAAATTATCCATTGCGATTTCATTCACAACATCTTTCAAAGCATTTGATTCAAGTGCAAATCCTAAACTCTCCCCACCACTTATTTTAAAATTATTAATTCCAATAACTTTTCCTTGTTTATTTATCAAAGGCCCTCCAGAATTTCCAGGATTCAACGATGCATCTGTTTGTATATATACACTTTGCCCGCTAACACCTTCTCTATGAATTCCAGATACAATTCCTTCAGAAACAGAAAATTGCAATCCTAAAGGATTCCCAATAGCAATAACCTTCTCTCCAACCTGCACATCATCTGAATTAAATAATTTCAAATAATTATAATCTCCTTCAATTTTTAATAATGCAACATCAAGATTAGTATCATATCCAATTAATTTTGCACTCAAAGATTTTTGGTCATAAGTAATAACTCCAACTTGATTTCCGCCTGTTAACACATGAGCATTAGTAACAACATATCCTCCATCTGCAATAATAAAACCAGTTCCTTGTCCAACATTTGTTCTAACAGTAACAACAGATTTAACAACATCTTCGATAATTCCAGAAAAATCTTCTCCTGCAGAAGCTTTCAATAAACTAAATTCCTCGTCGATAGAACCAATTTGTGAACCAAGAGAATTTAATTCTAATTCAAATTCACTTTTTGTTTGAATAAGATTAGTTGTTAATTCATTTACCTTACTTTGTGTATCAATTTGTAACTGATTTAAATTTTCATTTAATGAATTATAATTTAATTGTAATTGCCCATATAAAAAATAAATAAATAAACTATTGGCAATAATTACTCCTATAAGAAAAGTACTGAATCCTCCAATAATAATTTTATGATGTTTTTGTAAAGGCATTAAAAAATCAAGATATTAAAATATAAAAACCTAACGAACCTAGGAGGAATCGAACCTCCATCAACAGGGCCGAAACCTGTTATTCTATCCATTAAACTATAGGTCCCTACAAAAAATAGAAAATCCTACTTTTTATAGTTTAGGATTACAATAATACTTAAAAACAATTAAAAATATAGAAAATTAATGAAAAAATTAATCGCACTTGCATTTGCAGGAATTACTTTTTTTACTTCTTCAATTTTTGCTCAAAATTCTTTTTCTCCACAACATTTTAAAAATAGAATAAATAACAATTTTAAAATTACTTCAGAATTTAAGGATTATGAAAATAAAGCTCTTGATTTAAAAGAAACTATTATTACATCAAAAAGTGGAGAAAAATATATAATGAGAGGGTATCATCTAGATCGCGATGGGAAAGTAGATGTTGTTGAATTTTATAAAACTAAACCTGAAGAGGAATTTGGAGGATTAGAAATGATTAAACCGCCCTGTACAATATTTGATAAAGAAAAAGATGGATCTTTTCAAACTAATGGCCTATATAACACTAATGGAGAATGTGATTGATAAATTTATAACAATAATTCTTAAATAGTCATCTTACATAAAAAATTTAATGAAGGGAAGAGTTTCATATTTAGCATTACTTACAATTGCCCCTTTTTTATATAGTGCTTCTCCAATATTTTCTCAAAATTTATTCGCACAAGATATTATTAAAAAGCAATCTCAATTAGAAACAGGAGTTAAATCAAATAACATAGTTATTGCAAAACAAATTCCACATTATCTTAAAGATTTAAAACCAATATCTGAATTAAAAAATTTAGATGAGATTGAAAAAGAAATAGCAAAAACTTCGGCGATTGCTAGAACTACTTTAACAAAATCATTATCTGCAGAATATGATTCACATCTTTTTTCTAATGGAAGCGAAGAAGAACAGATGGAATTATATGGACATAAAGTAAGATTAGTTTTTCATGAATATATTCGAGAAGGAAATAAAGTAATTCATTACAATCCCACCGGACAAGAAACATTAACTTTAGATGAATTTGAAGTTGTTAAACAAGATTTGCGGGATCAATTAAAAAAAAGTGTGGATTTAGTTATAAAAACTTACAAACCTGTTGCAGAAAAAGTTAAAAAAAATTTAGAAGAAAAACTTCAGATTGATGATTTAGATTCTATTGCAAATAAAGAAATTCCAGGGTATGGAATAACATACGGAGATGTACTTGGAAAAATTGATTTACAACCAGGAACATGTGTTCCAAATGAATTACATTTAGGATTTACTCCAGGTATGGGAATTTTAGGAATGAGCATTCTGAATTCAAAAATGGTTTTATATAGTCCACTTGGAAGAGCTCATGATTATGTACTTGGTTCTCCACTTATTCTTGCACATGAAATTAATCATAATTGCATACCTTTACAAAATTTTGTTTCTGGATTTGATAAAGAATTTCAAGCATCATTAATGGATATAATTGCTGAAGAGGGGGAAGTATTTAATTATCTTTTACATCCTTATGGAAAAACACTAAGAGGTTTAGAAAAAAGATATTTTTCATTTGATTCTGAAAAAATGTTCCTTAAAATTACAAAATTTGGAAGAGGTTCAAATATAGAAATAGTTGAAGATAAATTGAGAGAAGAGTTTAAATTAATGAAAAAAATAAGGGGGGAACTGAGGAGAACTCTTCCAGATTTTTTTGCAGAATTTTATACAAATAAATATTTTTGGACTGCAGTTAATGAAAAATTCCAAGATAAAAATGCTTGGTTAGATATATTAATGGCTCAAAAATATGAACCTACAATCTATACAGAACCAGGTAAAAAAAATCAAGGAGCTGTAGAAGATATACGATTTTTAAAAGAACTAAATGAATCTGGAATAATTGAAGATATTCGTAATGAAGCTTGGAATAATATGAAACAGAGAGGAAAACCTGAAGAGATTTTAAATGAATCTCAAAAAGAAACAGCTAAAAGAATAATGAAATTATCTAAACTTTATCATGTAGATGATGTAACAATGCAACAACTTCAAGAAAAATTTGATGGAAAAGATTTTGACAAATTAGAAAAAATGTTAAATAAAATATATGAAAGTTTTGTAAAATGAAAAAAGGACTTATTGGATTATTGATGGGGGGTCTTGCTGTTACTTTATTTTCTTGTATGCCATATAAAGAAACTGTAATGGATATAGCAAAAAAAAGAGGCTATACAGAAGAACAAGCAGAAGTTATTTACCATGGAGTTTTAGTAAACGAAATGATGGTTAAAAACGAAGATGGAACAAGAAAAATTAATTATAATTGGATAAGCACAAAAAGAATTTTAGAACAAATAGAATCTACAAAAGATGATTTAGACGGATTTCTAAGTTATAAAAATAAAGGATTTGCAAAAATAGTCGACGATTTTCCAGGTATGAGAGAAAGTTTAGAAAAAAGCAGAAGAGTTGCACAATTTATCGAAGATACTTTGAGGAGCCATCATTTATATTCAAAATTTAAAGGACTAAAAGCCGGAAGTTATTACGATGAAGAAAGTGATAAATTTGATTTAAAATTATTAGATCCAAGACAAGATTTAGAAAAAAGTTTATCATTTACATCAAAATATGTTGAAGAAGCTAAAAAACAAGGTACATTAGATTTGGTTGAAAATTTTAGATTAGAATTTGATTATAAAGAAAAAAACCCCGATCCAAATCATCCAGAAGATACAAATAAATTTATTTTTGAAAATAAAAGAAAAGCAATTGTTGTTAAAATATTTGATAGTAATGGAGATAATATTGGAGATTATGCAGAATTATTTAGAATTAAAGAAAATAATTCATTAGAATCTAAACCTGCATTAAAGATGTTTAATACTTTAAATAATGAAACATTAAATTTAGCAATTATAGATGAAGATTGTGAAAAAGATTCGAATGGTTATGGAATGCCTGATTTTGTAGAAACTATTTATGGTATTCAAAAAGATCAAATAGCATTACAAATTTCAAGTAATGAAAAATTAATGGGAAGACTTTTTGGGAGCTCAACTAAATCTAAAAAACCAGTTGTTAAACAAAATGAAGCATTTATTGTTGAAGCTGGAAAAGTTAATATTCCAGAATATGAATTCTCTGAGAATTCTGAAGGTTGGAAAATTCCTCTTGAATATCGAGATAAAAAAGAAGGGAATTATACATTAAAAATTAAATTTGTAGAAGCAAATGGAAAAGGTAAACAAATAGAATATATTCTAAAAGAATGGCATAATCCAAATTCAGAAACAATTCCTGTAAGAGGGAGAGTTATAGAATATTATAAAGTTAAACCTGAATTTAGTAAAAACAATATCTTAAATATTTCAATTCTAGATAAAAAAATATCTATGGATCTTGAAGGAGAATTGACAAAAACTGCTTTTGATAATTTTTTCTTGCAAGAACAACCAACTGCAATTGAATATACTTTTGGAAATAATAGATTTAGGATAATTGATTTAGATAATAAACCTGGATATGAAGCAAGAAAAATTATAGCAGATGTGAATAAAACAAGTTCAAATAATAATTCAAGACGTGGTGGATATGGTGATGATTATCTTGGAAGGTAATTAAATAAATTACTTCAATTCTTTTTCTAATAACTCTTTAACTTTTTTAAAATCAGCTCTTTTATCACTTAACTTCATAACTTGTCCCATTAAAAAATTAAAGGATTCTTTTTTTCCAGATTTAAAATCTTGAACTGCAATTTTATTTTCTTTAATAACTTTTTTTATAAAATTAGTTATTTCATTTTCTGAAGAAATTTGAGAATGTTCTTTTAATTTAATTTTTGGAGAAAAAGAATTCGGAATAAATTCATTTAAAATATCTTTAGCTTTTAATTCTGTAAGAGCTCCACTCTCGATTAAATCTAAAAGTTCAACAAAATTATAAGGATCTATATTTACATCCTCCATTTCCATTTTAACATAATTCAAAACTCTCAACAATTCTTCAGTAATCCATCTAACAGCTAATTTGGAATTTGCTTTCTCAATAACCTTTTCAAAAAATTCAACAATCTCTAATTTTTGTGTCAAAATTTCTGCAGATTTTTTTTCAATTTTATGTTTCTTAATTAATTTTTTTAATTTTTCATGTGGTGTTTCAGGAAGTAAAGATTTCAAATTACTAATTTTTTTCTTATCTATTTTAATAATTGGTAAATCAGGTTCAATAACAAAACGATAATCTTGTGCATTTTCTTTAGTTCTCATCAATATAGTTACACCTTTTAATTCATCAAACATTCTTGTTTCTTGAATCTTCGGCAAATCTTTTTTCTGTCTTTCAATTTCAAAATCTATAGCCGCTTTAATATTTTTCAAACTATTAATATTTTTCATTTCTATTCTTTTACCTCCGTCGATAGAAACATTAACATCTGCTTTTATTCCTGCTTTTCTATCAATTGCTTTTACATAACTCAATGTTGTTACTAATTTTTTTAACCAGGTTACAACTTCATCAGAATTTTTGAAATCTGGTTCTGTCACAATTTCAATTAAGGGAGAACCAGAACGATTATAATCAATTTCTCCAGTTTTTGGATTCCAACTCGCAGGATCTTCTTCAAGATGACATTCTGTAATATTAATTCCAAGAAATTTTCCTTTTATTCCATTCGGTGTTGCATAAGGTCCAGAAATAGTATTTTGAAATCCCTTGGGCAAATCAGGCCAACTATAATGTTTTCTTTGCCAAACTAAATTTTCATTAATTTTACAACCAAGAATAAGTGCAATCTCAATGCATTTATCAATTGCAGATTTATTCGGAAGCATTGGTTTTGAACCAGGTTGCCCTGTACAAATAGGACAAATATTTGTATTGGGAATTGAATGTTTTAATCCATGTTCAGATTTACAATCACAAAAAAGTTTCCCATTTGTATTAAGATATCCGTGAATCTCTAAACCAATTTTAACCATATTCTCACAAAAGAAAAATACTTTATTAATTTAATCAATACTTTTTTATAGAATCTCTAATTCAAATAATAATGAAATCAAATGCATATCCAGGAGATTTTGTTGAAATTCATCTAACACATAAAATCTACGAAGGAACTCTGTTACAAACACCTGAATCAGAAAAAGGAATAATTCTTTTAAAATTAAGCACAGGTTATAATATTGGTTTTAATAAAAAAGATATTTTAGAAATTAGGGCCATTAAAAAATTACAAGAAAAAAAAGAAAAATTAGAAATAAAAAAAGATTCTAAAAAACCAAATATTGCAATTATTATGACAGGGGGAACAATTGCTTCTCGTTATGATAGTAAAACAGGTGGTGCATCTGCACTTAATACTCCTGAAGAATTATTCAAAGTTTATCCAGAATTATTTGATAAAGTTAATATTTCAAAAATTGAAATTCCTTTTGTTAAAGATTCTGGGGAGATGGATCCAAAAGATTGGCAAATTATAGCTAAGACTGCTGAATCTTTATTAAACAATTCCGACATAAAAGGAATAATTGTTACTCATGGAACAGATAGTCTTCATTATACTTCTGCAGCACTAAGTTTTTTTCTAAGAAATTTAAACAAACCAGTTGTTCTTACATATTCTCAAAGAAGTATTGACAGAGCTTCAAGTGATGCAATCTTAAATTTACAATGTGCAATTTTAGCTACAATATCTGAGATAGCAGAAGTTATGGTAATTGGACATGCTTCTTCAAATGATGATTTTTGCTATGCAATAAATGGAACTAAAGTTAGAAAAATGCACTCTTCAAGAAGAGATGCTTTCAAATCAATTAATACAAAACCAATAGCCAAAATTTTTCCAAATAGAATTGATTTTATTTCAAATTACAAATCAAGACAAAAATCAAAAATGAAATTAGATAAAAAATTTAAAGAAAAAATAGCTCTAATAAAATATTATCCAGGACAAAATCCAGATATATTAAATTATTATTTAAAGAAAAAATACAAAGGAATTATTTTAGAAGTTTTAGGATTAGGGCAAATTGCTACAAAAGATTCTAGAAACAATTGGATTCCAAAACTAAAAGAAATTCAAGAAAAAGGAATTATAGTTTGTGCAACTTCTCAAACAATTAATGGAAAATTAAATCCTCTTGTATATTCTACAGGTAGAAGCCTTCTTGAAACTGGAATAATTTATCTCGAGGATATGCTTAGTGAAACTGCTTTTGTAAAACTTGGTTGGGTTTTGGGACATAAGGATTGGGCAAAAGAAAAATCAATCGTCGAGGAGAAAATGCTTGAAAATTTTGCAGGCGAGTTAAATGATAGGTTGGAAGATTAGATTTTTTTCAAAAATTTTTCTAAATATTTTTTGAGTTTTAATTGTTCTGAAATTGGATTAAACATTTCAAGTGCAATATATTTTCCGAATATAAATTTTGGAAGAGTTTTCAAATAATCAAAATCTCTTATTGATTTAACAGTATGCATATCGAGTTTATTTTTCCAATCATAACCATTTAAATGATTTCCAAAAAATAATACTTTTTTATGATTTAAAATATACAAATCATCTTTTGTCTTTCTTTCTTGACTTGCTTTAAAATGTGATAAATCAATGCAAAATCCTCCAATTTTATTTACATCAACTTTTTTAGAAATTTTATTATCATAATTAAATTCAAGAAATAATTTTTTTTCAAAACCTTTCCATTTTTTTAAATATCTAAAACTGCTTTCGTGAATTGTAAAACATTTTGTATTAAATTTTTTTACAAAAAATTCTACTTCTTTTTTATTCATATCATTTCTTAAATGAACTAATGGAATTTCTTTTATATTTGATGAAAGTAATAATTCGTAAACTTTCTTTTTCTCAAAAGGATTAAGAAATGTTAAAAATAATAAAACAGTTGTAATATTTAATTTTTCAGCTTCGGCAATTTTATTTTTTAGTTCTTCAACATTTCTTCCAGTTATACCAACTAAAATTTGTCTAGAATTAAATTCCATCAGATTATTTCTTTTTATGATGTTTTATTAAAAAATCTCTTATTTCTCTTATCTCTTTTTCTGCTTTTTTATTTATTCTATAATCATATTCTGCTTTTAATCTATCTCTTTGTGTTTGTCTATTTTGGCTCATTAAAATTACTGGGGCTTGAATAGCCGCCAAACAAGATAAAATTAAATTTAACATAATAAAAGGTTTTATATCCCAGGCTGAACCAAATACTAAAAAAGTTGTATTAGCTAACATCCATGCAAAAAGGAAAACGAGAAATAAAATAATAAAAGTCCAACTTCCAGCAATAGTGGTTAATCTATCTGCAGCTCTTTGACCAAAGGTCATTTTAGATTTAAAAACAGGGCTTCCATTTATTGGTGAAAACGTTTTCAAATATCCTAACTCTTTTTTTAGAAAATTCATGGAATATAAAATATATAGTTATTAATAAAAGTTTTGGAAAAATTAATCAAGCTCCAAACTTTTATTAATTACATTAATTTATTTTAAACATGGAAAAAGAAGATTATTATAAAATTGGATTAAAATGTGGATTAGAAATTCATCAGCAATTAGACACAAAAAAATTATTTTGTGATTGCCAATCATTTTTGAGAAAAGATGAATCTGATTTTACTATCGAAAGAAATCTTCATGCAGTAAGAGGAGAATCTGGTGAAATAGATATAGCAGCAGAATATCAATCAAGACTAAATAAAAAATTTATTTATCAAGGATATAATTCAACTTGTTTAATTGAGCTCGACGAAGAGCCCCCACACCAAATAAATCAAGAAGCACTAAAAATTGCAGTTCAAATTGCTTTATTACTTAATGCAAAAATAATTCCAATCACACAAATTATGAGAAAAACAGTTATCGATGGTTCAAACACTTCGGGTTTTCAGCGAACAGTTATGATTGCCTACGATGGATTTATAGAAACAAGCGAAGGAAAAGTAAGAATAGATACAATTTGTTTAGAAGAAGATTCAGCAAGAAAAGTAAGTGAAGAAGAAAATAAAGTTATTTACAAATTAGATAGGTTAGGAATTCCTTTAATTGAAATTGCAACAGCCCCCGATATAAAAACTTCTGAACAGGCTAAAGAAACTGCATTAAAATTAGGAGAAATTTTACGAAGCTGTAAAGTTAAAAGAGGAATTGGAACAATTCGTCAAGATGTTAATGTTTCTATAGAAAAAAGTAACAGGGTAGAAATAAAAGGATTTCAAGAACCTAAAATAATGATTAAAACAATTGATAATGAAATAAAAAGACAACAAGAAATTCTCAAAACTAAACAAAATGAAAAGGAAGTTAGAAATTGTCTTCCTGATGGAACAACAGAATTTTTAAGACCAATGCCTGGAGAAGCAAGAATGTATCCTGAAACAGATTTACCTTTACTAAAAATTTCTAGAGAATTTATTAATCAAGCTAAAAAAGATTTACCAAAATTAAAAAGTGAAATAGAAAATGAATTAAAACAAAAAGGGTTATCTCATGAATTAATTACTCTTCTTTTCAAGCAAAATAAATTAGAAGAATTCAAAGAACTAGCTAAACTTTCAAAAAACATTAATCTTGTTGGAAAAATGATTTTAATGTTCCCGAAAGAAATTGCAAAAAAAGAAAATATCTCTTTAGAAAAAGTTAATGAAATTTTAAGTCAAGATATTTTTGAATTTGTTTTGTATTCATTAAACAAAAGAAAAATTTCAGAATCTGAAATAAAATCAGTTCTAGAAAAAATTGTTATTGGAGAAGAACCTAAAAAAGCTATCTTATTTGAAAAGAAAGATTCTCACGAAGTTGAAGAAATAATAATGAAAATTATCAGAGAGAAACCTGGATTAAGTGAAAAAGCTTATATGGGAATTGTAATGAAAGAACTTAAAGGAAAAGTAGACGGGAAATCTACCATGGAAATAATTAAAAAATATATCCGATAGACTATTTTTCACCACAATTATGTTTAAATATTTTAATCATGTTAAAATTTTATGATTGAATCTTTAGAAAAAATCAAACTTATTAATCCGGGTTATTTAATTTTAGATTCCCAACAATTGTATGGAGAAAATTTTCTTATGGATAGTCGTTTTAGAAATAAATATAATAATTTTTCTATAGAACCTGAGTTACCCAAAGAATTGAGAAAACCTCTTGAAAAAGGAGATATGGCTTACATAGAATTTATAGAAGATACAGAGTATGATAACTTTTGGCGTAAGATAGAAAGACATGATTTTATGAGACATCATTTAGAAACTTTGATTGGTAAGACTAGAACAAGCAATATTGTTAGAGGAAAAGTTTATTCAAAAAATTTATCGTTTTACCAAGGATATGAAAATGGAGAATCTCCTGGAGATAGAGTTGTTAAAGAATATCATGGAGAGTTAAATTTGACTTTAGAAAAAACTGAGGAAGGTTTTAATTTATTTATCCCTAAAATTTTTTCTTACTAAACCAACAAATTAATAAATAAATTTTATCTCCTTTATCTATGAAAGAAAAAAATTTATTCGAAAATCGAACATTAATCAAAGAAGTTTTTTCTAACAAAAATAAAATAGTTGAATTAGCTGGATGGGTTCAGAATACTCGTGATTTATCAAAAGTAAAATTTTTGGTATTAAGAGATAGAACAGGAATTATTCAAATAACAGGTGTTTCTTCTAAAACTCCAAAAGAAATTTTCCAAGATATGGAAAAGATTACTAGAGAATCTGTTGTTTATGTTAAAGGAGAAGTTGTAGATTCCAAACAAGCACCTGGTGGAAAAGAAATTTTACCTAGTGAATTAATTGTTTTAAATCAAGCAGAAGATTTACCAATTGATGTTACAGATTTTTCTAAAACAGAATTATCTAAAAGATTAGACAATCGATTTCTCGATGCTCGAAGACGAACTGTTCAAGCAATATTCAAAATCCAATCAACAATTTCAATGAGTTTTAGAGAATATTTTGTTAACAAAGGATTTATTGAAATTCAAACCCCTTCAATTATTGGTTCTTCATCTGAAGGGGGAACTGAACTTTTTGAAGCAAAGTATTTTGAAAAAAAAGCATATCTTGCTCAAAGTCCACAATTGTATAAACAAATGTTAGCAGGAGCTATGGAAAATGTTATGACAATAACTCCTGTTTGGCGTGCAGAGAAACATAATACAATAAGACATCTAAACGAATCAAGACAAATGGATATTGAAATGGCTTTTGCAGATGCAAAAAAGGTAATGAATGAATTAGAAAATGTTGTAAAATATATTTTAGAAAAAATAAATGAAAAAAATAAAGAAGAATTAGAAATTTTAAAAATAAATACAAAAATTCCAAAATCAAGATATTTGACTTTTGCAGAAGTTAAAAATTTAATGAAAAAACATAAAATAAAAATTGAGAAAGATGATTTAACAGGAGAAGCAGAAAAAAAATTAGGAGAACTTTTTCCAAATGAAATTGTTTTTGTTTATGATTGGCCATTAGAAGGAAAACCTTTCTATATAATGCCAAAAGATGAAAAAATAGATGCTAAATTAAGTGAAGGTTTTGATGCTATTTACAAAGGAATGGAAATTTCTTCAGGAGGGCAAAGAATTCATTTACCAAAATTACTTGAAGAAAGAATTAAATTGAAAGGTTTGAAAATTAAAGATTTCAAAACTTATATTGATAGTTTTAGATTTGGGGCGCCACCCCATGCAGGTTGGTCTATTGGACTTGAAAGACTAACAATGTTAATTTTAGATTTGCCAAATATTCGTGAAGCAGTTTTATTTCCAAGAGATAGAGATAGACTTACTCCATAATATAAAAAATTATAAACTGAATATTTTTAGATTAATTATGACTATTTTATTAAATCCTAAAATTATTTCTTTAGAGAAGCTTGCATCACAAAATACTAAACTTATTTGGGAAAGAAAAAAGAGACAAGAAAATAAAAGAATAATTGAACTACCTAATTTAGAATTATACCAAGAAAAATTAACTAAGGATAAATTTATTGGAAGAAGATTATTTATTTGTTCTACTACAAAAAAAGACAGAGAACAAATTTATCTTGGATATGTACCTGTAAATCCTAGTTCAATAGAAATAGCAAAAGAAATTTCTGAATTTATTTTTTCAAATAGATTAAAAAATATTTCTAGAGAATTATTTGAAAAAAGAGCTCAAACAGGATATTTGCAATTAGAACAAATAGGTGAATATCTAAAAATTCCAAAAGAGTTTTATTTAGATTCTTTTTAAAATTAATATGACTACTTTTTAGAGTGTAGTGTGCAAGCAACAGACATATGTCACTAGCACCGAAAATTAGTTCGCAGGTGAAAACCTGTGAATCTAATGAAAAAAGAAGAAATAAGAAAAGAATATTTTAAACTTAGAATAAAAAGTCATTCTC
>Ga0210057_1008010_pt1 | contig 12622 bp, 18 predicted proteins | sample CryGeyCG2114_010_2_FD_183968 | JGI IMG/M metagenome (GOLD analysis project Ga0210057, IMG submission 183968) | Groundwater microbial communities from aquifer - Crystal Geyser CG10_big_fil_rev_8/21/14_0.10 (SPAdes) (version 2) | ecosystem: Environmental > Aquatic > Deep subsurface > Groundwater ... | reverse complement strand
CAAATATAAATTTCTAATTTCTAATGCCTAAATTTTTTGCCGATACTTTTTTTGAAATAGCATTGAATATTAAATGGAGTTCTTTTGCTTCCTGCCAAAGCGTTCTCGCTTCTTCTTTTAATTCGGAACTGGCAGTAGCAATTATTCTCAACCAAAATTTTGTTTCTCGCGCTTCTTTTTTAGCAATTCCAATTTTATGTTTAAAATCTTTTCCAGACTCCGCATCGTCTGCTTCACAATAGTTTGCGCCAATCGCGGTTCCTGCGCCAACCAATTGCGGGATAGTCCATTGTGTTACCTGATTTACAGGAATTTTTTTTGCAAATTTTATTATATTTTCTCCAAAATTCGCCGTTCTTTCTTCTAGGTCATACTTTTTAGTCATTTTATCATTTGGCATTTGCATTTGATTAGGTCAATTAGAGCAATTAGAATAATTTTTAATTCTTTTATTATACACCTTGAAAAATTTTTGAATGTATATATTTTATGCCAAATCTACTCCAAGTTTTTCTTTTATAACTTTTTTTACTCTTTTATACTCTTTTAATATCTTCTTTTAACATTGCAAATTCTTCTTCTGTGTCGGTTAAACGTTTTAAAAAATTATCAAGAGTTGTTGTGAGTTTGTCTATTTTTTCAGTAAATTTTAAATCTAAAGCTTGTATTTTTTCATCAACCGCGCTCAAAATAACGCCCGTTTGTTTAGCCAAACGTTCTTCTATCTGCTTTGTTTGTTCTGACAGAAGTTTCTCTATTTGTTCTGTCTGTTTCGTTAATTTTTTTTCGATCTGAACAGTATGATTATCCAAACGTTTTTCAATTTGGCCAGTCTGTTCTACTAAAAGTTCTTGTATGTCTTTTTTTGTGATTTGTATTACAGTCATATACAATTATTTTATCAATTTAAAACTCGTTGTCAAATTTTTCCAGTCCTGAATTGATAAAGTTTCTGCGCGTTGGGTTGGGTCAATTTTGTTTTTTGCCAGCCATTTGGTTGTCTTTTCTTTTGTTAATTTTAATCCTTCTGTTAAATTGCCGGCTAGTTGTTTTCTGGGGTGGGAGAAGCCAGCTTTTACCACTTTAAAGAAAAACTCACTAGAGTCACTAGAGACCCGATCTCTATTAATAGAGATCGGGTCTCTCTCTGCTTTCGCTGGAGTAATCTTAATTATGGCAGAGTCTACTTTTGGCGAGGGCCAAAAACAATTTTTTGAAACATAAGAAATAATTTTTGCGTCTGCGTAAAATTGCACAGAAACAGAAAGCAGGGTCATGTCAGGCGGTTTTGAGCAAATTCTTTGGGCAACTTCTTTTTGGACCATCAAAACCATAAAATCTGGTTTATTTTCTGCTTCTAAAAATTTTCTTATTACCGGAGAAGTTATATAATAGGGAATGTTGGCAACTACTTTATAATTTTCAATTTTCAATTTACAATTTTCAATAAATTTTAAAATGTCCCAATTTTCAATTTCAATGTTTTTGCAGCCGGACAGGGTTTCTGACAAAATTTTAACCATTGTCTGGTCTTTTTCTATGGCAATTATATTACCGGCATGTTTTGCCAGCTCTTGCGTTAAAGTTCCAATGCCCGGGCCAATTTCTAAAACAGTATCACCTGGTTTTAAATTTGATGCCGTAATAATTTTATCTAAAACATTTTTGTCAATTAAAAAATTTTGGCCCAAACCCCTTGAAGGTTCGGCGCCATATTTGTTTAATAGCGTTTTAATATCGGTTGGAGAGAGTAAATTCATTAAATTATTATATCACAATTGGCTGTGTATAACTATTTGACCAATCGCCGTTTTAATGGTAAATTTAACATACATTGTTAAAACTATTTAACAAAGTATTAATAAGGATAAAAAAGCTCAAAATTAACGGATTATTTGAAAATCCTCTATTTTATTTTGGCCTGTCGGCCATTATTTTGTTTGGAACAATATATTTTGGATGCAGCAGTTTCGCAAGTTCTAATGGCTTAAACAACAGCCAATCTTCGCTTTTGAATTCTTTTTTTAAGTTAGATAACGTTGATGAAAATAACTTGCTTTTCGGCCAGGGAAAAATTTTGGCAATGGAAACTCCCGATTTAAAAATTGTGCAGGATAATAGTTTGGGAGGAGTTTCTACAACACAGGTGTTAACTCCAAAAGTTTTAGGCGATATGCTGGGTTATTCTAATCAAAATAGAAAAGATGTTATTGAATATAACGTGCAGCCCGGCGATACATTGCAGTCAATTGCCCAGACTTACGGAATTTCTGTAAATACTTTGCTTTGGGCAAACAGTTTGACAAGTTCTTCAACAATTAAAGTTGGCCAGACGCTGGTTGTTTTGCCGGTAGACGGTATTATTTATGTTGTGAAATCGGGAGACACTATAAGCGATCTTGGAAAAAAATATAAATCAAAAATTGACGAGGTAGTTGCTTTTAACGGGCTTTCAGGCGAGGGCGATATATATATTGGAGACGTTTTAGTTCTTCCAAATGGAGTTATGCCTCCAAAAACAACCGGCCCCGTGCACGTTGAAGTTCCATTGGCTGACAATTTCTTTATTTTTCCAACGCAGGGGCGCATCAGCCAGGGTCTTCATTATTATAATGCAATAGATGTTTCAAACAAATGCGGAACCGCTATTTATGCGGCGGCTTCAGGCACAATTCAGAGGGTAAAATACGGCTGGAATTTTGGCGGAGGAAATTATATAACAATTTTGCATGCAGGAAATGTAGTAACTTACTATGGCCATTTGATGGCAATTTTTGTGAAACCTGGAGACAAAGTCAGCGTTGGAGACAGAATTGCTTTAATGGGCGGAGGAACTGGCACCGTAGGAGACGGAATTTCAACCGGATGCCATGTGCATTTTGGTGTTACTGGAGCCAAAAATCCTTTGGCAAAATATTATGTAGGAACCGTAATAAATCTAAAGTAATCAAACAAAAAAGCATATTTTTGCAACGTCCGCCAAACCCACGGCCAGCCCGAATTGCAAAAATATGCTTTTTTGTTTTTATTTTTTTGTAAAACCCTACCCTATGCATTTCATGCACATTTTTGCTTCTGGGACTGCCCGCAATCTTTCTTCTTCTATTTCTTTGCCGCACTTTTCACAAATTCCGTATTTTTCATTTTTCATTTTTTCTAAAGCCAAATCTACGTCTTTTAATTTTAATTCAAGATTATGCTCAAGAGAAACAAGGTTGTCATATTCCTGAACCTCGTCGGCTTCTTCTTCCATATTGCCATTTTCTCTGTTTGGATATTTTGCATCCCAGTTGTGCTTTAAATTTTTGTCTTCCGTGGCAAAACTTTTTAATTCCTTTTCCAGAGATTCTTTTTCTTTTTCTAATTTTGTCTTTAATTCCTCAATTAGTTTTTTATTCACCCCGTTAGAAGTTTTCATGTTTTTTGTTTGCTAATTATTTTTCCCGCCGAGAGTTGTTTTTACGCAACTTCTAACGGGGTTCATATTTTTATTTGCTCTTCAACATTTTTTATAAACTTTTTTCTTTGTTCTTCTTCGGCCTCAAACTTATTTTTTATGGGGGCAGGTATGCCTGTCCATTGCTCCCTTTGGACTCTTTCATTCATTTCAGAATGCGCTTTTGATATTTCGGCCGCCTTTATTTTTTGCTGTCCGGCTTGGCCCCTTCTTCTTTCTTCTTCGCCGGCCATTATAGCAGAATAAATAGCGCGCAAGGAATTATCTATTTCTTTTATTTTTTTATGAATATTATTTTTTTCTTCTGATGCGGCATCCAGGTTTTTGTCAATTTCTTTAATTTTATTTGTAAATTCGGCCAGGACTTTTTCTGCCTGCCATCTCTTTTTTTCTATTTCCTGCCTTTGGTTTTCCAATTCTCCCCTTCTTTCTTCCATGCTCTTTTTTTCTGCAGGGACGTTGCTAAGCCCTTCTTTTTCTTCAATATATTTTTGCTCGTTTTCAAGCTTTTGTTCGCCTTCTATAATATTTTGAAGCTTTATTTCCTGGACTTTTATTTCAGAAAGAGTTTTATTTTTTTGCCTTATTAAAAGCGGCTCTTTTTCGCCTTCAATTATCCCAATTTGGTTTTCAAGGTCAAGGCGCTGGGCTTCTAAGAGAAAAATTTGCTGTTTTTCTGATTCATTGGCATATTTTTTCAGGTCCTTTTCCGCCTCTTTTTCTTTTAAGGCGCTCTTTCCCAATATTTCTTCCCGTTTTTGCTTTTCTGCGTCTTGCAAAACTTTTTGCCTTACTATTTCCTGCCTTCTTGCAATTTCTAATTGCTGTTCTTCAATTGTTTTTAAATTTGCTATTTTATCTTTTTCTTTTACAGCATCAATCTCCCTCAATTTTTGAAGGTCTTTTCTCATGGTTCTAACCTCGGCTCTTTTCAAAAAATCCCTTACTTGTTGTTCTTCAACTTCCGTCACCATTTGCTTTTTATATTAATTTTTTGATTTGTTCAACAGCCCCTTTTATGTTTAAATCGTTTTCAATTTCTTTTCTCGTATATTTTTTAAAATTTTGTAAAATCGTTAAATATTTTTTTACAGAACTTATTTTATTTTCAACTACAGAAAAATTTGTCATATTTTTTTTATGCTTTTGTTAGATTATATCTTAAAAGGAAATCGTGAAAATCAAAATATTCATTAAGAATTCTCGGCTCAATTATAACTTTAAATGGCTCAATTTGTAAAATTAAAATTCCATCTTTTATAACATTATATTTCATTTCTGGCGCATTAATATCGTTTAAAACAACCAGATCAACATTGTCTGTTTTAAGCGCTTTTGTGGCCTCACTTATGAGATTTAATTTTAATTCAAATCTTTTTTTTGCGTTTTTTTCATCCAGATACACGGCAAAATCATAATCGCTTAACGGACCAATTTTTCCGGTTGCCCTTGAACCAAAAAGGTATACAAGCTTTACTTCTGGATATTTTTTAAAAACAGGAATTAGATTTTCTATTTCCTTCGCTATTTCAATTGCCATTTACTTTTGCCATTTACTTTGTAAATTTAAAAGTGGAAATTATTTTATTTATATAATCCAAATTAGTATGCCGATTATCAAAATCTATTTGTATAAACTTATTGTTTCCTAAATCGATCATATCCCTAAATGCTTTTGTGCCCTGTATTTCAACTGGTGGATTAGAATTATTATAAATTGCTGAAGAATATTCGTAACCCGACTTATTTCCAATTATAACTGGTATAACGGGTATGCCAGATGTAGTATTTATCGTTCCACAAGTTACTAATATATTTAGTACTTCTCCATATTGTTCGGTTTCTAAATACATGCCGTAACCATTTAAATTTACTCCGCAGCCATAAATTAATTCTGCATTTTTTAAAATTAATTCATCTGGATATTTAAATTCAAAGCCGTATTCATCGTTTGTATATGTTTTCCAGCTGGCGGTTTGGTCGGTCGGTTTTACACACTCACCAGCCGTTCCGCTTTGGGTGGTTAGTTGAAAAATTAATCCATCGCAACAATGCAATCTAGGATCATTAACGAGGTAAACCCTGCCTTCAGATACACAATTTGCCACTGGGCAAGCAGGAACTTCGCATTTAGGACCCCCTGGAGCAACAGATGAGCCGTCGGGGCAAAGTATTGGAATAATGGGGCAGGGAACTGGTGGCGTTTCTTTTTGAAAAAAATAATTCCCAATATGCCAGAAAAAAGGATTCCACCATGCAGCTAAAGTAAAAAAAAGAATAACCAAAATGAAAATTAAAATTATAAAAACTAAATATTTTCTGATTTGTTTTTGCATAGTTTTAAAATTTAATTACATTTACGGTTTAAATCCAATTTCTTTTTTTGAACCATTTTCGTCTGCTAATAAGAGCCCGAGTATATCAAAGATCTTTTTTATTTTGGCATCATGACTTGCATATTTCCTTTCTAGTTGCATTATTTTTCTTTGCAGGGCATCATTTGTGGCTAAAAGTTCTCTGATTTCTTAACCCCATTTTTATCGAATTGGATGTTGCAAATTGCAATTTCCAATTTTTCATCTCTTCCTTACTCATTTGGAACATAAAGTCTTCCGGGAATCTTTTTATATTCCTTCTTACAGCCAAATTAAAATTTCCTGTTGTAACTCCATAAAGATCAGCTAGATCGCGATCAAGCATTACTTTTTTGTTGCGGATAATATAAATTTTGCTGACAATCCTTTCGCTTGAAATTATTAAACTTTCCGTTGGCATATTTTATTTTGAGTCTTTAGATTTGGGTTTGAAGCCCGCTTCTATGGCTGATAAATTTATTCTGCCAAGGTCGTCAACTGAAGTAACTTTTACAGGAATTTTGTCGCCCTCTTTTACAACGTCTTCCACGCTTCTAATTTTAAACGGAACTAATTGCGAAATATGCACCAATCCCGACTGCCCCGGCAAAATATCAACAAAGCATCCAAAGTCCATAATTTTTCTGACAGTTCCCTGAAAAACTTCTCCAACAACAACCTCTTTTACAATTGACCTGATTTGGTTTGCGGCTTTATCAACGTCTTCTTGGTTTTGACCGGTAACAGAAACCAATCCAGAATCTTCAATGTCAATTGAAACCCCACCGCACTCTTCAATAATTTTGTTTATTATAGATCCTTTTGGCCCCACAACTTCGCCAATTTTACTGGGGTTTATCATAAATGAAATCATTTTTGGCGCATACTTTGACAATTCTTTTCTTGGCTCTGCAATTGTTTTCTTCATTATATCAAGTATTTTAAATCTTGCATCTTTTGCCCGCGTCAAAGCTTCTTCCATTATTTTTTTGTCTATGCCGTCTATTTTAATATCCATTTGAATTGCGGTAATTCCATTTTTTGTTCCGGCCACTTTAAAGTCCATATCTCCGTAATGGTCTTCCGGTCCCTGAATATCTGTTAATAATTTATATTTTCCTGTTTGTTCATCTTTTACCAAGCCAACTGAAATTCCGGCCACAGGTTTTTTTATTGGAACTCCTGCATCCATTAATGCCAAACACGCGGCGCAGGTTGAAGCCATAGAGGTTGACCCATTGCTAGACACAACTTCAGAAACAATTCTTATTGTGTAGGGGAATTTTTCGGAATCCGGTATAACCGGCAATAAAGCTTTTTCTGCCAAATTCCCGTGGCCAATTTCTCTTCTTTTAGGGCCTCTCATTGGGGCTGTTTCTCCCGATGAATAAGGCGGAAAATTATAGTGGTGCAGAAATCTTTTTTTGCCCACAAATTCCATTCCTTCAAGCAATTGCTGGTCTGCCGGCCCGCCCAAAGTTAAAATTGATAAAACATGGGTTAAGCCTCTAAAAAACATTCCGGTTCCGTGGGTTCTTGTCAAAATTCCAACTTCTGCAGACAACGGGCGTATTTGGTCAGATTTTCTGCCGTCCGGCCTGTGGTCTTTTTCTAAAATATTTTTAATTATTATTCTTTCAATTTCTTTTTCAAAAAAAGCCAGAACCTGTTCGGGGTACCCTTTGGGTCGTTCTTGCCCAGGATATTTTTCTGCCAGATATTTTATTAATTCTTGTTTTAAAATTTCGGCCTCGCCAAGATTTTTTTCTCCGGCCGGAGCATTAGTGATTGCTTTTTCTAACTTATTTCCCAAAAATTCTTTTATTTCGTTTTCAATATCTAACTCAACCGCCGGTTCAAATTTGTCTTTTTCTTTGCCAATTTTTTTAACAGCTTTAATTTGAAAATCAATAATTTTTTTCAATTCTTTTTTGGCAACTTCGTAAGCTTCTAAAACATCTTTTTCTGAAACTTCTTTAGCTCCCATTTCAATCATATTCACTAAAATATCTCCATCTTTTTCAATGGCAGACAAAGTTAAATCCATATCGGTTTCTTTTCTCTGGGCATAGTTTGAATTAAATGTCCACTCTCCATTTTTAGTAACTCTTATTGCTCCCAAAGGGCCATTCCATGGAATATTTGAGGTTGCCAAAGCAAAACTGGCTCCAATCATTCCCAAAATATCTGGGTCATTTTCGCCGTCCCAAGACAAACAAGTAACAACCACCTGCACTTCTTTTTTAAAATCTTTCGGAAATAACGGCCTTATTGCCCTGTCTATCATTCTGGCGGTTAAAATTGCCTCGTCGGTGGGCCTGCTTTCTCTTTTCTGAAACCGTGAGCCAAATATTTTTCCTGCAGCATAAAATTTTTCCTCGTACTCAACTGTTAAAGGAAAATAATCTATTTCTGGCCTTGAAAACGGAGAAAGGGTTGCGGCTACCAAAACCTCTGTGTCTCCGCATTGCACAAGGCAAGAGCCCGAAGCCTGCTCGGCCCAGTTTGTTGTTTTTATTTTTAGGGTTTTACCCCCAATCTCTATCTCAAAAGTATCTTTTATCATTATTTATTTTTAAAATTATTTTTTTTTATTGTTTACTGTTTATTGGTTTTATTCCTAAATCTTTACAGATTTTTTTGGCTAAATTGTAATCAATATCATTGTGGCGAGGAATAGTAGAATATTTTTCGGCAACAGGATTAAAAAAGACGCTATGTTTTGCGCCTTCTCCGTAAAAAATACATCCTTCGTCAAAAAGATATCTGATTAGGTTCCTGCGCTTCATTTATTCAGTACAAACTGAGAGAGGTTCTTTTATCACTTTTCCTTTCATTTCTTTTCTGCTGGCTTTTTTATGCGCTCGCAAAATTAACAAAACAGCCTCTTTTAAATTCTCTTTTACTTCTTTAAGGGTTTTTCCTTGTGTATTCGCCCCGGGAATTTCTTCAATCCAACCCAAATACCATTTCCCTGATTTTTTATATATTGCCGTAAATTCTCTTATCATATTTTTATTATTACATCTTAATCTTACCAAAAATTGCCTTAAAAATCAATTATTTTTATTTTTTTTATTAAATTGGCTAGTTGTTTTGTAATATCTGAAAATATTTTTATGGTAAATTGCGCCGCATTTTTAAAAATATTTTTAGTTGCAGAAAAAGCATTTGAAGGTTGAGTACCTTGTACACATATATAGTTTATGCATGTCTTACCATTTTCGCAGTCACCAAGACAGTGCCCTCCGCAACCGTCACCGCTTCCGCAATATTTTTGTTTGCCAGAATACGGGTCGGTGCAAATTGGGGTGCATTTTTTTACGCATTGATAACCGCCAGATGTGGCAATCGAAACATATTTGCATTCTTCATTTTTGTTGGCACACGAACCACTGCAGGTTCCTCCGCAACCGTCTGAGCCGCCGCAAGATTGATTTTGGCAGTTGGATTTACAAATACATTTATATCCGCCGGCGCCATTTGGAGCACATGTCTGATTGGATGGACAAGATCCAGAGCATATTCCTCCGCAACCATTGCTGTCTCCGCATTTTGCGTTTGTTGGGCAGTTAGGAGCGCAAGAACAACTATAATATAAATTCTGATTGTTTTTACAAATACTGCCTTTGGGACAAGGTCCGGGACACTGGTATCCACAGCCATTATCGGCTCCACAAGTTTTGCCTGTGCAATATGGAGTGCACTTACATGAATAAGAACCAGGACCATAAGCTGCGCAAGAATAGCCTGTTTGGCAAGATCCAGAGCATTGATGGTAACAGCCATCTGATTGACCGCATTTTGCATTTGTTGGGCAGTTAGGAGTACAATTTTTTTTACATTCGTAGCCATTAGAAATACCGGGTCCCCCATAATAAGCGTCACAATATTGACCGACAGGGCAGCTACCATAACACTCCACTCCACAGCCATCAAAGGCTCCACAAATTTTGCCTTCACAATCTGAATGACAAACACACTGATAACTGCCATTTACTTTCTCGCAAAGCAGGAATGCTACTAACGAGCATTCTCCGATGCATGTTCCTCCGCAACCATTGCTGTCTCCACATTTTGAGTTTGTTGGGCAATTCGGAGTACAGGGTCCAGGGCATTCACTCCCGGGACATGTCGTAATAGTCGCAGTATAGTATTTGTTTGAAAGATGGAAGAATTTGGATATAAATAAAAACGTAATTAACAATAATAATAAAATTATTAAAACTAAAACAAGAATTGGGAGTTTTTGTTTTTTTAAACTGGGAAAGAGATTCATGTTATACGATTACGTTTTTAATTATTTGTTTATTTTACCCTATTATTTATCTTTTTCAAATTTTAACATTTTTAATGCGTCTTCTTTCACAGCGTTTTCGGCATACTCCTTAAACAATTTTATCACAGTATCTCTTAAACCTCCCGCTTTTGTAAAAGCCCTTTTAACTTCCATATTTTCAAATAAAAGATTAACCAATTTTCAATTCCCATATATTTTCATTTTGTAATTTCAAAATTTACTGTATTTGTTTTTTTGCCCCAATAACAATTGTAAAATTACTACCGCATGATGCTCCGCACACGGTGCTCCAAATAAAAGCATCTTCAAAGCAATCTGCATTTAGGTTGCCCTTTGTTATAGAATTTATACTGTAGCTACTAAATCCTGAAGACTCCTGAACAGTATAAAAACCCTTTTGATTTTTTTTGAGCTGAACTTTTTCATATGCCTCGATTGTGCTTATAATAGATTCTTCAGATAAAATTTTTATTTCGGCGTTTTGGTTTTGTGTTTATGTTATCGGGTTTTTACCAATTTTTAAATTTTTACGATTTTAACAAAAATTTTGAAACACCGTCGTCTAAATCTATAAATTCGTCGGCGACTTCTTTTAATTTTGAAGAGGTTGTTCTGCCAAATGCCATAACTTCTACTCTTTTGCCCTGGTTTTTTAAATATTCAACCAAAGCAATAAAATCGCCATCTCCCGACACCAAGACAATTACATCAAGTCCCGGTGACGTTCTGATGGCGTCAATTACAATGCCAACATCCCAGTCTGCTTTTTTGGCTCCTCCGTAAAATTCTTGAAGATCTCTTACTCTGGTTTCAATTCCCAGTTTTTCTAAAGCGTCAAAAAAGGGCTTTTCTTCTCCTGTTTTTGTGCGTACCACATAGCCAAACGCCCTAATAAATTTTCTGCCAGAAACCGCCTGCTTTAAAACTTCCTGAAAATTGACTTTAGCGTGGTAAAGGTTTTTTGCCGAATGGTATAAATTTTGAATATCTATTAAAACTTCTACTCTTTGTTCTTTGGGCTTTACTGCCATCTTATTTTTTTAATCCAATTTCTTTAATAATTTTGTTGTATCTTTTTTCGTCTTCCTTTTTTAAATAAGCCAGAAGCTTTTTTCTTTTTATAACCATTCCAATTAATCCGCGTTTTGAATGCATGTCTTTTGCGTGCTTTTTTAAATGCAAAACCAGCTTGTCAATTTCTTTGGTAAGCAGAGCAATTTGCACGTCCGAAGAACCGGTATCTTTTTCATTGATGCCAATTTCTTTTATTATTTTCGCTTTTTCTTTGGTTGTTAAGCTCATAAAGATATTCTATTATATTTTTTGTTTTTTGTAAAGTGCCCCCACTGGGAATCGAACCCGGAACGACCGATTAAGAGTCGGTTGCTTTACCAATTAAGCTATAGGGGCAAATTAATTTTTAATATTTTCTGGTAAATTTATTGGGCGGGTAGTTTCTTTTAAAGACACCCACTTTCTCTCAGTAATATCTATTTTTTCATTAAATTCTTTTAAAATAGCTTTTATCCACCCATAAACTCTATATCTCATATCAATTCCTTTTTGGACTCTAATTTTTATTGTTCCATAATACAAATTATTCTTTTTATAATTTTTATTCAAGGGTTTTACATAGCTTTTACCAAAATTCTTTAGAGGAATTCCCGTTAGGTCTACCCAAAATTTTTTAATTTCCAAATCATCTTGTTGAGGATAAATATTAAGTCTTGCGCTCAATCTGTCAGGTAAAATTCCAAATATTTTGCAAAACCACTTTACGATAAAAATTATTAAATTAGGGTCAGAGTTTGTAATCTCAAAGTCTCCAGATTTTCTACCTTCTGCCCAGTATAGGGCGGCTCCAAAAAGTCGAAATGTTTCGTCTGATAATGGAAATTTTATTTCTTTTTCTGCCTCTGCAAGAATTTTGTTTACTTCCCTCATTCTTCTTTCTTTTTGACTTTGAGAGCCTCTTGATAATATCTCAACTTGTTTTGTATATAATCTGTTTCTTTGTTTTTTTGTCAGTGGTATATCCTTAAGCCAAAAACTCAAAGTGCCCTTTGAAATATTTAATTTTTTTTTAATCTCTCCATAGCTCAGGCCTGTTTTTCTAAGTTTTATTGCCTTTATTTTTAGAAGTTTATTATCCATACCCCCATCATAACACACGGGGGAACTGAACTACAAATTTTAATAAAGCTGGCTCCAGTTGCCGGTATATCCTATTGCATTTAAAATAAAACTAATAATCAGCCACGAGCCAAAAGCCAAAACTAATCCAATTATTGCCGCGTATAAAGTTTTTTTACCAAGGCCTGCCAAATTGGGGTTTCCAGCTGAAATAAGAATTAATATTCCGCCAATTGTGAGCATTAAAACTGCCAAAGGCGTAACGATCCATTTAATGGCAAAAATAAATATGCGATTCAACATCACAAAAAAATCTTGAATTTCGCACGGGCAGGTGGCATTTATTCCGCAGGGCACAAGCCCTGTTGCTCCCGCGCA
>Ga0210057_1008009_pt1 | contig 12622 bp, 17 predicted proteins | sample CryGeyCG2114_010_2_FD_183968 | JGI IMG/M metagenome (GOLD analysis project Ga0210057, IMG submission 183968) | Groundwater microbial communities from aquifer - Crystal Geyser CG10_big_fil_rev_8/21/14_0.10 (SPAdes) (version 2) | ecosystem: Environmental > Aquatic > Deep subsurface > Groundwater ... | reverse complement strand
CATATGCATAAGCTTCTAGGTTTTAGCTGTTAGGTGCTAGGTTAAAACGAATAAATTTCTATACTACCCAGTATACGCAGCCAACCAGCGATGTAAAGTACACTTTACATACCCTGTGGATAAAAAATGGCGAGCGGAAATTCGAACCTACTCAACTTTCGAGCGCACAAACATCCGCACGATTATCATCACCGCAAGCGTTGTGGAAATCCACACATCAACATGTTTGCCGGAGAGAACGGTGGCGGCGATGGCGAGCGTGAGTGCGAAAATGCCCGCAAGATAGCCGGCGCGGGCGGCATGCGCGCGGATTTCAACTTCGCGCTCGTCGCGCGCTTTCTCTCCTTTCACCAACCCGGCGTACACGGCTGCCACAACCGCAAGCGCCGCGACTATCATGTATGAGAGCATGTTCGGCATCCACCAGCCGAACGGGTTCATCAAAAGGAGGAGTAGAGCGAGAAACACGACCGAAACGATGAGAAGGTTGTTTTTCATGTGCTTACGATACCACGCGCTACACACCTACTATGATTAATCATAGTAGGTGTATCACCGCCGGAAGATTGTATGAAAATCGATGAAATACGAGGCGTCAACGAGCGAGAGCCCCAGGCGTACTTGAAAGGTGCGGTGAGGGTTCGAGCGAGGAAGACAACAAAGTAGTTCGCGATTTTCATACAATCTTAAAGAGGTCTTCGACCTTTACTTTAAATACCTTTGCAAGTTTAAGAGCGAGCGCCACCGACGGCGTGTAGTTTCCTTTCTCAAGGGCAATGATGGTCTGCCGCGTCACGCCCACCTTCTCGGCAAGCTCTTCCTGCGTAAAACCGGCGTTCTCGCGATACGTGTATACGTTCGATGTTACGTTCTTACCCATTCTTTGTTTGTGAGGCCGCACCTTCGAGCGGATGTCCCGCATTCTTCCACCCGGCGAGCCCGTCTTTGTAGTGCACTACATTCGTGTAGCCGGCCTCTTTAAGTTTCCCGGCGGCGTGCACGCTCTTCTCGCAGGTAGCCGATGAACAGTACAGGATGACCTCTGTGGCTTTGTCTGCGCCCGTTTCCTTCTCAAGCGCTTCAAGAAATTCCGGACCGAAGGGGATGTTTTTCGCGCCGGGAACATGCCAGGTTGCAAAGCTCTCCGGAGCGAGAACATCGACGAGGTGGAGCACCTCGCCTGCGTCCATCTTTGCTTTCAGTTCTTCCGTGGTGATGGTGGGTGTCATATATCTGATTGTACCCTCGGTGAATACGATGGAGTCTTCGAGCGCGACGACATTTTGTTTGTGCATTGTCTAAATGAAAAATGAAAGCACATACCCGGCAACCAGAAAGAACACTCCGATAATGCCAATCCGCTGTTCGATGCGCATGGTGTACATCACTTCTTTGGTGATGTGGTGTGCATTCAATACCCGGTGGTGCACGCGAAGTGCCGCAAACGCGATCAAGAGCGTCCCGACCAATTCAAACGTCTTCGAAAGCAATTCCATATGGGCAGCCTGGAATTACTCTATCATAGGTAGTTCAAGAGACTCTCGTAGTTGATGAACTCAAGAAGCTCGTACCCGTACTGAATGGTGAGGCCGAAGTTTCCAGTCGCGAGCAGGATTCCCAAGATAATGAGGAACACCCCGCCGATGATGGACACCCACTTCAGGTATTTTGAGATATGTTCTATGTATTCGGTAGCTTTTGAGAACACAAGCGCCAAGACCAAAAACGGTATCGCGAGCCCCAACGAGAACACGAAGAGCATGACTCCGCCCTGAAGCGCCGTGCCGGAGGTTCCCGCGAGGAGGAGAATCGAGCCCAAGATCGGCCCCACGCATGGCGTCCAACCCAGAGCGAACGTGCCGCCTATGACGAGCGAGGTCGAGGGTTTGCCCAAGGTGAGCCATTTCGGAATTGGGATGCGCTTGTCGCTTTGGAAGAATGGCAGTTTGAAGACTCCGAGCATGAAGAGCCCGAAGAGAATGACCAAGACGCCGCCCGCGCGGGAAAGCCACACTCGCCACGGCGCAAGCGCCGTGCCGGCAATCCCCGCCAAGACGCCGAAGGTGATGAAGACGAGGGTGAACCCGCCGATGAACGCAAGGCCGTTGAGGAAGATTCTGCGGCGCGCGCCCCGGGCGCGTGATGGGTCCTTGAGCGCATCCTGGTCAACACCGCTAATGAAGCCCAAATACGCGGGCACCAAGGGGAGCGTGCACGGCGCGAGGAATGTCAGGAGACCCGCGAAGAACGATGCGGCGATGAAGCCGATGCTGAGTTCTATCATACAGTTATTTATTCGATTATACGTTTCGTGTGCTGTCGCATCTCGGCAAGATCCATCGGCCCGCGCTTATGTACGACGATGTCCCCAGTTCCGGAGACGAATATCGTCTCCGGCATGGAGAAGCCGCCGATTGCGCGGTAGAACGAATCGTTTCTGTCAAGCAAGAACAGCATATCGCCCGAGATGCCGAGCCCGTCGGTGTACTCCATGGCTTTTTGGAGCGGCTCCTGCCGGTCGATGGCGATTACCGTCACCTGGTCGCCGAACTCCTTTTGGAGCGCGGCGAAGTCGGGAAGTTCCTGCCTGCAGAACGGACACCACACCGCCCAGCTGTTGATGACCACGGGCTTCCCCGCGAAGTTCGAGAGCGACACCGCATTGCCCTCGTAGTCCGTGAACGAGAGCGCGATAAGGCGGTCGAAGTCGCTCGACCCGGGGGAAGTTTCTTGTTCCGCTGCCGTATCGGACTGCGACGACGCGCGCGAACTTATGTCGGGAACGCTTCCGCTTCCAATGAGCGCCGCACCACCGAGAAGAATGGCCAGGGCGATAACGATGATGAGTGCTGTTTTCATACATTCACGTTATAGGTTTGTTTATTGGGTAACAGAAACGTCTTTCCAGAATGCCAGGTGGTTTGCAATATGCTTTGCCGCTTCCTTCGGTTCAGGGTATACCCACGCCGCGTCTTCAAGCGTGTGATCGCCCACCACCACGTCGAAGTAATGCGCCTCGCCCTTCCACGGGCATGTGGAAGTGTGTGCGCTCTCTCGCAGATATTCTTTCCGAACGGATTCCGGCGGGAAGTAGTGATTCCCCTCAACGAGAACGGTGTCGTCGCTTTCTGCAATGGTGGTGTCTTGGTATACGGCTTTCATACGCTTGTTTCGTGAAGCTCCGGTGAGCTTTTCCTTACTGCACTGTGTTGTTTGCCTTCATCAACTTCGCAAGCCGAACCGGCATCATGAAGAGAACGAGAAGGATGGCGAGGAGCGCGGCGAAGATGCCGGCAAGTATCCTGCCGACGCCGATCAGCTTCAATTGCAACAATGTTGACGGGTATTGTTGGATGTCAACATTCTTTTGGTTGAGGGCGTCTCCGGTCGGTGCGGCTTCGCGCTCGGCCTTGTTGATAATGAAATATTCCTGCTGAAGCGCGTGGAACTTCGCCTCTTCTCCGGCAACCCGATTCTGGAGGGCGATACCCTGCCACGCGTACGAGATGCCCCCGATGACCAATATCGCGAGGATAAGGAGGGGGAGCATCATTGATTTTATGTCTTTCATCATGGTGTGTGCTTCGTTAGTGTGTTAATTGATAACTAATATGTCTGTTGATAATAAGAGGAGTGTTGGGCCCGGCATCGACCGTGTGTCGGGCCCGAAGCATTCAGGAGGTTTCTTTGTTAATTGGCGAGTGCCTGGTCGACGAGCGCGGAAATCTGCTCGTACGGCAGCGCGCCGCTGAACGGCCGCAATCCTCCCGAAGCCGTAATGATAACGACGTGCGGCGTGCCACGCCCGCCCGAGGCGATCGCCTCGTTGTAGTCGGCATCGACATGTGACGCAGTTTCGCGGTTGCTTACGCACCCGTCAAACGCGGTTTGATCGATGCCAAAACCCGCCGCCTGTTCGCGGTACCAGTTCGCTCCTAAAAGATGTTGATTCTGGAACGCCGCGTCGGTGAAGGCCCAGAAGGCGTCGTTCCCGGCGAGCTCGGCAACACACTCGCTTGCTATAGCCGCCGAGCGGGCGCTTGAATGGATGGTCGAAAGCGGGAAATGCCGGTAGATCCAATTGACATCGTCGCGTTCTTCGACGATACGCGCCAGGGTCGGGTGAAGCCGCGCGCAGAACGGGCACTCGAGGTCGGAAAACTCGACCAGCGTTACGGCTGCGTCGGGGTTTCCCCGCACATGGTCCTCTGCACTTGGCAGGCGAAAATTGCCGGCAGAAGCCGTCGCACCATTGTTGTGCCCCCCTCCCGCCTGCGCCGGAAGACCGCGCGCGCTCTGTCCGGAGAAGAAGAGTGCAAGCGCTACAAGCGCGCCGGCGGCAATAATCGCGATAGCGATGCTGAGTGTATTATTTCCTGTGTGTGCCATATGCCGGGATGAAAAGCTCGCTTACGCGATGTTAAGAAGAGTTTTTAATCTTGGCTCGTCAAAGCCGACAATCATCTCATCGTCAACGAAGATGACCGGCACGCCCATTTGGCCACTTCTATTCATCATTTCCCGCGCGAGGTTCGGGTCCGCGGCGACATTGTTGTCGGTAAAGGCAACGTTGTTCGCCTTGAAGAATTCCTTCGCCATGTGGCAGAAGTGGCAGGTCGGGGTCGAGTAGATGGTTACGTTTTGCATGGTTTGTTATTGGTTAATGAGTGTGATAATCGATTGATAATCACCGATACAGCTCCGTATCGGGATGAACGGCGAGCCACGAAAACCAGAAACCGGGTATCGACGGGAGCGCCTCTCCGTCGGCGGTGAAAGCGATTGCTCCGGAATCGGTCTTGGTAATGACGATGTCGTGCTCGGCGAACGTGTCGGTAACGGTTCCGGACACGGCCTCGTCGTGGTACGCCTTGTACTGTCCGTTTATTTCGATGCCGTGGACGAGCGCCTTGGGGTGCAAGCGCGTGTCGGTGAACGTCGCGCCGAACGAAACCGACTCGCTCGTGTAGTAATCACCGTACGGATCGCGACCGTAATTGCGCACCGCGCCGGTGTCCTGCGAAAGAACGCTCGTGCCCGGGTGCGCCGTCTTCCAGTCGCTCCAGCGTACGACGTCGGAGCGCACAATAGTAAGTTTTTCCCCGGTGTTCGGCCCCACCACTGCCTCGCCCAAGACCTGCGACCAGAGCGATTCGTCCTTTTCGCTTCCCGCCCGGTTGTACATGAGGAGGTTCGACTGCCACAGCCGGCCCGACACGCCGAACTCTTGCTCTACGCCGTCAACCTTTCGGTCAAACACAATGCCGGTCGCGCACAAAGGGCAATACGTTACCAATACCGGCTTCCCGGCAAGCGTGTCGTTGACAATTTCGTGCCAGACAAGAATACGGTACGGATAAAAACGGCTCTGCCCGTTCACGGTCAAGCCGAGGCCGGGGTCACTGCCGTCAAGGAATGTTGCCTCTTTTGCCGAAATGAATTTCGGGTTATCTATCGCGGGGATGCCGTCTTTCCCCGGACCGCCGGAGAGTATTTCACCAAGCGGAATGGAGTGCTTGACGCCGCCAGTAACAAACACTTCGCGATTGCTGAGCGACTGGGGCGTGGCAACGCCTGGTGAGACGACATCGTTTGCCTGTTCTTGATTCATAGTTTCGTTTTCGCGTTGTTCATCGATGAACGTTTCGGTTTCGCCCTGAGGGAGCTTGAAATCATCGCGCCCGAAAACAAAGAACCCGGCGACAATGATAACGACTCCGACAATGATGGCGATGAGCGGCGTATTCATGATCGGTCAAATAACGTAATAATCTGCCTAAGGCGACGAACGGCAGGGGTGTCTTCAAGCTGATAACACACCGACTGCCCTTCGCGGAACGAACCGACGATGCCGCGGTCTTCGAGCCGGTTCAGCTGGTGCGACATCGCCGAGTGCGACACATCCAGCTCTTCGGCAAGCTCGAACACGCACATCCCCTCGGAATGCTCGATGAGGCAACAGAGAATCCGAAAACGGGTCGGGTCGGAAAGCAAGCGCAACACGCCCGCTATTTCGGCGACTTTGTCGAGGTTTGAGTAATTAAGTGTTTTCGCCATGTGTTACCGAATATATGAATATACATTCATATATTCACATATTACTCCCGCAGAAAAAACTGTCAAGAAGATGCCAAAGAGCTTGTGGAAAACTCGCGCCCGATTACCCTATGACGGATGTCTGACTTCCGTTCGTTGCCACTCACCTATACATGAAAGATAGATAGATAGATAGTTCACTCGAACACCACGGGAATCTCGAGTGCGGCATCATGTTCGGGTAGGCCCGATGGATTGTCGCGCTTTAAGATAAGCGTGCCGCGGTTTACCGGACCGCCCCAGCTCTCAGGCGTTTCAAATTCAATCGTCGTCTCAAACGGTACGAATTCTTCCGTCATCCACTCGCCGTCAGCGGTTGCGTAGTGCTGGGCGATGATGCGCCCGTCCCAGTCGGTCAGTATCACCGGGAAACTTGCCTCAAAGAACCAGTACCCGCGCGCTTCGCCTGTTATCGTGAGCGGTGAGGATACGCGTCCTCCCGCGGTGATGTTTACATTTCGAATGAAATCGGGTGATGCGTTGGTGTATGAAACCGTCCATTCCGCCGTAACATCTTCGACAAACAGATTCCCATTCGCATCGCGGCACTGACGAGGGTAACTTTCCATCACGGGGAAACCGGCGTCTGCACACTCAGTGAACGAAGCTATCGCGTTCACTCTGGTAACAGATTCGTGATTGAGCGCAAACCACACGAGGCCAACACCGAGAATAATGATAAAGATGAGTGTAAAAACACGTGTATGCTGCATGCTTATTGTGTTATTTCGACAAATTCAGTGTCCGATGGAATGGCGAAAAGCGATTCAGTAACGGTCCATGGAGCGCAACGGAAATCGTACGACTGGCGGAACATCGCTGAACCGTTCTCGACCTCGGGAGCATACGGAACCTTGTACCCTGTCGGTGCTATCGGCGACCAGGTGTATATGAAGGCGCCATCGGCAATCATGTGGCTGTCTATCGTAATACCTTCCGTATCGCTTTTGAAATCACCGCGAATCTGCTCACCATGTACGTACACGGTCCCGCGCAAGGTAACCGTTTCGGATATATCACTGAACGTGCAGCGCCATGCGCCGCCGCGCACCGCAAGCTCCGCCAAACTTCCTGAGAAAACTTCCGTGTCAGCCGTTTCCGTGAACACACCGACGCCGAACCCGGTGCCGTTCAGAAACGCAAGCGCGAGCGCCATGATAATGACGAGGCCGATAAGAGCGCCGAGATATTTCGTATGCATAGGGATAGTATAGCGCGTACAAGATGTTCCTACGCCCTGATATGATATATCATATCAGGGCGTGCCGGCACGTTTGCATTTGCTACCAAGCGAGCGAGGAAATGTTGGTCGTCCGACGTCCAACATTTCTGAACGAGCGCAGGGATCAAAATAATCTTTACATGCCTATGCGGCTGGAAAGCGTTTCGACAACGGCGGTGAACGCCCGCGTGGCAACATCGAATTCCGCCTCCTGCCCCTTGATGGCGCGGCTCACTTCGCTTTCAAGCAGTGCCTCGAGCGAGGAGCGCGACACGCCCGTTTGGAGGAAAAACTTATACCATGGGAACGTTACCGATACATCGGTGACCGTGCCAATATCCCACAAAACCGTAACGCGAAGCGTGTAGCGCAGAGGAACGAAGCCGAACAGGCGCCCGAGTGCCCGGTACTCTGTCATAATCTCCCCGTCGCGAAGTCGCACGTCTTCTATGTTTTCGTCGCGAAGAAGCGCGGAAGCGAGAAAGAGCGTGAAGTCGCTTTGGGTCAGCCGGCTCCCTGCGCTGCTCGTCGCGCCCAGTATGGCGCCGGCGTTCGGTATCGTGAGGTTTGTGATACCGCGAGCGCGAAGCGAAGAACGTATTCGATCGGCATTGAAACTGATATCGGTGCCGTTCGTGCTATTGCCGAAAAGCCCGCCTCCGTCGCCGAACCGCGCCACCACGGCCTGATTGCCCAGGAGCGCGGCCAGTATTTCCTCTGCAGTTGCGGTTGCCGTTGTCGTTGTTGTTTGCGTTGCCGACCCGGAACTAGCCGTTTCAGGACCGGCGGTTGAATTGGTTTCGCCATTTGGTGTTGCGCCGGCCTCGGTGGTGATTTCCACTTCCGCCACGACCGGTACAATGTTCTGGGTCTGGGCATCACTCGAAGAATCGGCGCTCGGAGACATACCGTTCGGAATCGTTGCCTGCGACTGCACTCCCTCTCCGCCATTCTCGTCGGGAGTGTGTGCACCACTCGTTACCTCCCCCGCCTGCACCGTCGTTTCAGGAGGCGCTTCTGCCGGCCCCTCTTCCTGTATCTCGACGACGACCGAATCGTTCACGAACGCTCCTGCGGCAAGCGTACGCGCTCGATCGATCGACTGCGAAACCACTTCATCCGAAACCGGAGCGGTTGAGATAAGAAGCGCGGTGAAGATTGCAAGGATAAAGAGTCTCATGGAGGTATCAGTTTTTAGGAAGCGAGAACCAGAATGTGGCGCCTTTGCCTTCGCCTGCGGATTCCATGCCCACCATGCCACGGTGCCGCTCGACGATGTTTTTAGCCATAGCGAGTCCAAGGCCAATGCCCTCGGTGTCGGCGCGCTTGGCGGCGTCGGTGCGGTAGAAGCGGGTGAAGATGCTTTTGCGCTCCGCATTCGATACGCCGATTCCGGAGTCTCTCACAGAGTAGATCACGGAGTCACCCTTTCCGTACGCGATGACCTGCACGAACCCGCCTTCCGGGGTATACATAACGGCGTTTTCAATAAACACCTCGATGACCGAACGAATCCTGCGTTCGTCTGCCATGACGTAGACTTCATTGTCGACGTGAATGCTTGTGTCGAGTTTCTTGTCGGCGATGATCGGAGCGAGCTTATCGAATACGTCCTTGGTGATGCCGATCAGTCCGACTTTTTCCTTCGCGTAGTTGTACTGCCCGCCGTCTTCCTGCGTCGTCTCGAAGATAATGTTCGTTAACTCGATGAGGCGGTTCGTCGATTGCTGGATTTTAAGCGCCCGGTCACGCGTTTCCTGCTCGCTTGCGTTTTCGATAAGTTCACGCAATCCCCAGCTGATCTGTGTCAAGGGCGTGCGCAACTTATGTGTTGCAACCGTGATAAATTCGTATTTGATGCGGTCGTTCTCCGCCAATTTGAGCCAGATGAAGCGGCCGATGAAGAATGAAATGAATGCAACGAAGACGGGAACTGTCCAGAATTGTATCCACGGCAATCTCGTGACCAGGTAGTCGTTGAGGAAGATGAGGAGCGTCAAAAAACCGGTCAGAGCGCCGATTGACAGCGAAAAGATCAACGCCCGTTTCAGTGCGAGTCGGATATCGAAGAGACGTTCGGTGACGATGCCGTAGGCGACGGGGAGTATGGTCAGCCACAGCGGGCTGCCGTACAAGGGGTCAATCTGGTAGTCGAACACGAGAGCAAAATTCCACGTACCGATGCCGTAACCGAGCGCGAACATGAAGATGAAATACTCAATCTTGTTCCGGTCAGGCGAATTTCTCGATGTCTGTACGAGCTTAATGAACGGGAAAAGCGGTGCCGCGAGGAAGAATACGAACATGATGACGTAGAGGGGACCCGCGTCCAGGTACCACGGAAAATACAGCTTCGGCACCACCTCGGGCAGGAACAAGCGCGGATACGCCACGGTAATCGCAAACAGAAGCGAGGCTATGATGTAGGATGCGCGGATATACCATCCGTAACGTTTCTCCAGGCCGACGGCGGCGAACATGAAATGCACAATTACCGCGGTGATGAACACATCGACAATATTGTAGAGCCACGCTGAATATGCGAGTTCCTGTGTCGGCATCAACGGCGCAATTACCAAACTCATCTCATAGATCAGAATGGTGACGGCCAGGAAAAAATAAAGGATATTGAGTTTGCCGGAACGGTTCTGCCATAGGACGAACAGGGACGCCGCCATTATGGCAAGTCCCGAAAACGCATGCGATGCCAGGGTGACCAAAAGCTGTGTCGTGATCATGATGTGAAAAAGTGCTTTATCGAAAACGATAAAGCACTTTTCAGTATACCCTGTCCGTTTTGTCTAGAAGCGTCGCTTCTAGAGCATGTTCTGAAACCCCATCGGGGCTGGAGTCGCAGGCGGATTTGAGGGAAAAACGGTGCAGACGAGGAAGGCATATCGAGATATGTCGACCGAGGATAAGCCGTTTTTCACCAAATCCAACGCGACTATGCCCCGAAACAGCTTCCGGTTTCTTCTTGTGGTGGGGTTTCCAGACATGCTCTAGACAAACATCCTTGCACGTTCTTCCTTGGCTATCATATGCCGCCGCTCGCGCCTGGTATGCGTTCCGGGCCCTTGTTCACGTACCGCGTAATAAAATCTTTGATGCGCTGGTTTGGCACAACACCGCCTTCAATGTTGAACGTGTCTACCCTTCCCCACGCGACAAGCGCGATATCGGTGTCGTTCGCTTCGCGCGGAGTGATAATAACTTTTGCCGCCGCAAATTTTTTCAATTCGTTTTTTACCTCTTCAGAAACTCGCGGGTGAAAAGCAATCCATATATCTCCATGTTCAAGGTTGTGAACGACATTCTCGTCGGGAATCGCACTGGTGCGGAACCCGGAACGAGCGGTCTGCCCGTAGTGCGGGCCTGATGAAGGCGGGTTCGAATTGTATTCCGGAAGCGGACTTCCAACGGGAATGTGTGACGCTTCAAGAAGCGAAACGGCACGGCTGAAATCCTCTCCCTGAGGCGCGGCGCTTTGCGCCAAGGCATACAAGCCATAAACAATACCGCCGACAACCACAGCGGCAATCCCCCAATTTCGCACTTTCTTCATTGTTTTTTTCTGTATTGCTTCACGGCGCATTTGTTCTTTTTTCCCTACCCGTGCCTCCGATTCTTGTTGTGGCATGTGTTCATCCATAATCACCAAAATACATATTGTAAGTAGGAAACACTATACCATCTCCAAGTTGATATTTCTGAGCGTGAGCGCGTTCACCACAACGATAACCGTCGAGAGGCTCATCAGAAGCGCGCCGATCTCGGGCCGCAAGAAAAATCCCCCAAAGAAAATGGGATGAGCGAACGCGCCGGCGGCCGCTGGAATCGCCACAATGTTATACCCAAGCGCCCAGATAAGATTTTGTATCATCTTTGCATACACCGCGCGCGAAAGCTTGAAAAGCCGCACGACATCGAGCGGGTTGTTTCGCATCAACACCACGTCGCCCGCTTCAACTGCGACATCGGTTCCCGCGCCGATGGCAATCCCTACATCGGCTTGTGTCAACGCGGGCGCATCATTGACCCCATCGCCGACCATCAACACCACATTACCGTCATTTTGAAGTTTCTTTACGTGGACGTATTTATCTTCTGGAAGAACTTCCGCAAAATATTTGTCGATGCCGATCTCGCTTGCAACCGCCTCTGCTACTTTCTTGTTGTCGCCTGTTAGCATGGCAACCTTCACCCCAAGCGCATGAAGTTTTTTTACCGCCTCAAATGATTCTTCTTTAACACTGTCGGCGAGTGCAATCAATCCGATAATCCGCTTATCATCTGCAACATACACAACTGTTTCTCCGCGATCGGCAAGCGTGTGTGCGCGCTTTTCGGCGGCTTCGTCTGCAACGCCCACATCATGCATCAATGCGCGGTTTCCAACCGCGTACACACTGCCGTTGATGCGCGCGGTCATGCCTTTCCCCGCGACATTCTTCACGCTTGTCGCTTCTCGTGTTTTCACGCCGCGCGTTTCCGCATACAGGGCTATGGAGTTCCCGATAACATGAGACGAGTGTTTTTCTATGGAAGCGACGATGGCGAGCACCTCCTCGGCGGAGAGGTCTGCGGTTGGCAGTGCTTCACGCACGCCGAACGCGCCTTCGGTGAGCGTCCCCGTTTTATCGAACACAACGTAATCGGCTTTTTTTATGACTTCGATTTTTGCCAGATTTTTTATGAAGACGCCGTTTTTAACCGCAAGCTGTGTGGTAATGGTCGTTACCGTCGGGATGGCAAGCCCCAGCGCGTGCGGGCACGCAATAACCAAGACGGTGATGGCGAGCGTTATCGCAAACACAAACGTCTCGCCGAGAACCAGCGTCCACACGAGGAGCGTCACGAGCGCGGTAATGCCCGCAACAAAGGTCAACACTGCAGACGCTTTGTCGGCGATCCGCTGCGAGCGCGGCTTCGTGCCTTGCGCCTCGGTGATGAGTTTTTGGATCTGCCCGATGGTCGAGTGAACGCCCACGCGCGTGAGCAAAACGGTGAGCGAGCCGTCCAAACAGATGGACCCCGCAACCACGGTATCGCCTTTCTTTTTGGAAACCGGTTTTGATTCTCCCGAAATGAGCGACTCGTCGATGTTTGCGGAACCTTCATCGATAGCGCCATCTGCCGGTATTTTCTCTCCCGGCAAAACCCGCACACGGTCTCCCTCTTTCAGCTCGGCAACATCCACATCCTCCCACCGACCCCCAATGTTGGACGTCCGACGTCGCTCGTCATCATTTCCAAAGGCCTCGCCTTTGGAAATGATGCGGTGTGCTTTTTTAGGCAGAAGCT
>Ga0210057_1008007_pt1 | contig 12630 bp, 13 predicted proteins | sample CryGeyCG2114_010_2_FD_183968 | JGI IMG/M metagenome (GOLD analysis project Ga0210057, IMG submission 183968) | Groundwater microbial communities from aquifer - Crystal Geyser CG10_big_fil_rev_8/21/14_0.10 (SPAdes) (version 2) | ecosystem: Environmental > Aquatic > Deep subsurface > Groundwater ... | reverse complement strand
GACACGGTAATTTTGGACAAAACAGGCACGCTTACTCAAGGCAAACCGCAGTTAACCGATATAGTCGCTTTTGACAACGAAAACCAAACGGAGGTTCTTAATTTCGCCGCTTCTCTGGAACAAAGGTCAGAGCATCCTTTGGCGCAGGCAATTTTGCGGTACGCCGCGAGTTTGGACCAAAAATCGTCACATCCGCTTGATAAAGCAATAATTGATAAAGCCGCGAAAGAAAAAATAGAGTTGTATAAACTGGATGATTTTAAGGCAATCTCCGGAAAAGGTCTGCGCGGATTTCTTCAAGTCGGCGATTATAAAGTCGAGGCCTATATGGGGAACAGAGCCCTAATGAGAGATTTGGGACTCGATATTTCTTCTTACGAAGATAAAATCAAGAACTTTGAAAATGACGGCAAAACGGTGGTGATTCTTGCCGTTGACCCCGTTAGAGACCGCGAGGGCTCACAGCGATCCTCTGTCTCTAACGGGGTTGATAAAAAAATAAAAGGAGCTCTTGCTATCGCCGATGTATTGAAATCGGAGTCAAAAAAGGCGGTTGAAGCGTTGAAAAGAAGCAATATAGATGTCTGGATGATTACCGGAGACAATAGCCGCACGGCTAATGCCATTGCCGGTCAGGCGGGGATAGAAAAGGTGATGAGTGAAGTTATGCCGGACAAAAAATCGGAGAAAGTGCGCGAACTGCAGGCGCAAGGCAGAATCGTGGCAATGGTGGGCGACGGCATTAACGACGCGCCGGCGCTTACTCAATCAAATGTCGGCATCGCTATGGGCGAGGGAACGGACATTGCTATGGAATCGGCCAACATCACTTTGATGAGAGGGGATTTGATGCTTATTCCGGAAACGATAAAACTCTCAAAACAAACGATGAGAATAATCAAGCAGAATCTGTTCTGGGCTTTCTTTTACAATTCCGCGTTTATTCCCGTTGCGGCCGGAGCTCTGTACCCGTTTTTTGGAATTTTGCTTAACCCGATTTTCGCCGCCGCCGCGATGGCGTTCAGCAGTATTAGCGTGGTTCTAAATTCGTTGCGGTTGAAAAACAGCGGGACATAATTCAAGGTAATAATTGAGACAAACGTGGAAAGGTCGAGCTACGTTTTTAAATTAAAATATTAAAATTAAAAATAATTAATCATGAACCCCGTTAGAAGTTAACCCTAACGGGAACAAACATGAATGAGATAATGTGGGGTTTCACAATTTTGACCATCAGTTGAAAGCGGTGGTCGATCTGTAAAACTTCTAACGGGATGAATTTAAAACTTATTGAGTGGATATTACGAATTGCGGTGGCCGGAGAATTTTTGGGCCACGGCGTTTTTGCGCTTCAGGGTCGTCAAGCGTGGATTGATTGGTTTTCAATTTTTGGAATTTCTGACGCAAGTATAGCCGCGCAAATTTTGTTCTTTGTCGGTTTGACAGATGTTTTGTTGGCTGTGTTAATCTTGATAAGGCCGGTTCGTTTGGCGCTTTTGTGGATGGCATTCTGGGGATTCTGGACCGCGCTTATGCGTCCTATTGCCGGCGACTCAATTTTTGAGTTCGTAGAAAGATGGGCCAATTGGGGAGCGCCGTTGGCGTTGTTGTTACTTGTGGGTTGGCCGAAGTCGTTTAGAGAGTGGTTTAGATAGGATATGAAATATGGACTATGAAATATGGAATAAAAAAATCATAAAATTATGAGAAAAATATTATTCGTTTCAATTATTGTTGTACTTCTGCCGGTTTTCTCGTTTGCTCACGGCGAGTCGGTGCTGAATGACGGCGGTTCGGGCTGGAATATGATGTCGGGATGGAACGGTATGATGAGTTGGGGAGGACTCTGGTTTTGGATATTCACGCTGTCCTGGCTTGTCTGGACCATTGCCGGTGTTTTGCTGGTCCTGTGGCTTATCAAGAAACTGTTTTCCGGCAAATAACAGTGCGGTTTAGAAAATAAGGGTAAGAATTATTGCTGTGCCGATGGGGACAAGGATGTTGTCGTCTACGAGGAACGAGAGTTGATCTAAAAATGCCATTATGACCGCGCCGGACAGTGCCATCTTTATGGAAATAGGTAGTGGTGTTAAGGAATTTATAAACATGCCAGCAAGTATTGCTACGGCAAACACAATCATCGCCCCGCCCAGGGTTTTTTCTTCTATAAATTGAATTGGTAAAAATTCTTTTTTTCCGGCCACGGCTACAATATCAGAGACAATAAATGCCAACAGTACAAATACGGCTATTTCGGTAGAAAAATAATTTATAACAACAAGGGCTCCTGCCAAAAATAATGTATAACCGGAAAAGAATTCCTTCTCTTTGTTTTTGGCCAGCAATTTAAGGCCGAGATATTTCAAGTTAAAGCGGGGAGTAAGAAAACGGACGATATCAAAAACAAAAAATACGATAAACAGAACAGCAACAACGGTAATAATCATCGGCTTGTCGAACCATAAAAAACCCAACGGAAATATCAGTCCGCCGAGTTTGATAAATTTTCTGACCGGCGCTTCAAATTCAACTCGATTTAATATCATTTCATAGATTATTACCCCGGTTATAAATGCCAAGGCGTACCAGGAAGTGGTGTAAAAAAGAGTAATAACAGCTAATCCGAATAGTGATGCCGTGCCTCTTCCTCCGCGAAATTTAAGGTAGAAAGGCCAGATATGACCGGCAACGGCAACAAGGCCGACTAGGATGGCAAGGTCCGGGTTAATCCCCGCAAAGGCCACAAAGGGCACCTTTGAAGCAAACAAAAAGGTGCCCTTTGTGGCGATAAAATAAGCAGCAGCGGCTTTTAACGTGTCGAATATTCCGGTGGTAATGCCATAAACCGGCCCGACTTCGCGGTATGTGTTGGATGCACCGGTGTTTTTATTTTTGCCGACTTCCCGCAGGTCTATACCCTTAACAATTCGGCCAAAGAAATAGCCCGGAGAAAGAGAACCCAATAAATAGCCGATTAGCAGAAAGAAAAGAAAGTCCATGCTTATGTCTTTAATTCTATAATTTGTTATCATTAATTTATAGAGGATATCTTTATCCTGGTCGATGAACTGGTCATTATAATTAGGTGTCAGTGATATGAATACAAAATTAATACTTTTTATTACGCGTGTGGCAATGGGTTGGCTGTTTCTTTATGCCGGCCTGACTAAGGTATTTAATTCTAACTGGTCCGCTGCCGGTTATCTGGGCAATGCAAAAACTTTCCCGGAATTTTATAATTGGTTTTTACGACCGGAGATTTTGCCCTTCACAAATTTTATGAATGAGTGGGGGCTGACGCTTTTGGGAGTATCGCTTATTCTGGGAGTGCTGGTGAAATATTCCGGCTATCTGGGGGCATTGCTTATGTTGTTGTATTATTTCCCGGTCCTTGATTTTCCTAAGATTGGAGCCAACTCGTATTTAGTGGACGAGCACATTATTTATGCTTTGGTGTTGGTCTTACTCTCCGTTTATAGAGCGGGGGGTTATTGGGGAGTTGACGGATTTTGGAAATCTAGAAAATAGCGAATATGTTTGAGTCAATTGTTTTAGGCGCGATACAAGGCGTAGCCGAGTGGTTGCCGGTAAGTTCGGAAGGAATGATTGTTTTAGTAAAAAATAATTTTTTCGGTGGCGGCCCTTTGGCGGATACTATAAAGACAGCCCTGTTTTTGCATTTGGGCACTTTTTTGGCAGCCCTTATTTACTTTCGTCGCGACGTGAAAAATTTGATATTGAGGTTTATGAGGTTTAACCTCAACGTTGAGGTTAAACCTCAAGAGGTGAACAGAATATTACGGTTTATCATTGTCGCCACTTTGATTAGCGCCGTTTTGGGTTGGGGACTGCTTGAGTTTCTAACTAATTTTGAAAATTCAATTGTACCGACAACTCGGTTTATAAATGTGGCAATAGCTGTTCTGCTCGTGTTCACCGGTATCGCGCAACTGAAGAAAAGGAAGAACGGCGGGCACAGGAGCGCTTCCGAACTAAAGGACGGCGACAGTATATTACTGGGCGTCGCTCAGGGAGTGGCTGTATTGCCCGGACTTTCCCGATCCGGCCTCACTGTATCCGCTTTATTGTTGAAGAATTTTCAGGATACCGAGGCGCTACGGTTGAGTTTTCTGTTGAGCTTGCCCATCGTTTTGGCGGGAAATATTCTGCTTAATTTCAATCAGGCGATATTTTCGTTGAATAATTTGGTCGCCCTGCTTTCCTCGTTTATTTTCGGCTATATAACGATAAACTTATTCCTAAAACTGGCGGAAAGAATTAACTTCGGCTGGTTTTCGATTATTTTTGCCGGTCTTGTGTTTTTCTCCATTTTCCTGTAAAATAACGGCAGTACATTGTTAGGGAGTGCGATTATGGAAGTCTTTTTGCCGGTCTTTTTGGTTGTGTTTATGATGGGGTGTCTTTTTTTGGGGATTATTAGGGCTCTTCCTTGGGAAAATAAAAGGGTTAAGATAATCACCATCACCGGACCAAGCGGGGTGGGAAAGACGACTATTGTCGGAGAACTTATCAAAAGGCATCCCGAGTGGGGGATGGTTTTAAGCCGGACATCAAGAGCTCCTCGAGAAAATAAAGATTTGCCAGGTGAGTACCAATGCAATGTTTCCAAAAAAAGGTTTTTGCGGTGGAGAAAAGAAGGCCGGGATTTGTGGATGGTGAGCGAGCATGGAAACATGTATGCGACACTCAAGGATGATGTGGATGGGGCGTTTGCGGCCAAGGTCGTATTGTTTATGCAGCTTCTGCCGGCCTCGGTGCCTAAGATTCTTGATTATGTTTCGGACAGAGTAAAACCTATTTTTATTGTTCCTCCGGATGAAGAAGAAATTAGACGGCGCCTTACGAAAAGAGGAGAATCCCCGGAGCAAATAGAGAGAAGCATCGCCGATTGTAAGAATTGGGAAGAAGAAGCGAGGGAATCAGGCATTCCTTATAAATTTGTAAGGAACGATAGGACGGTTGCCGAAGCTGTTGAGAAGGTGGAAAGAATTATAGATCAAAATATTTAATACAGGAGAGCAGGATTCAAGCTTTAATCAGCTCAATTGATGAGAATTTGAACCCCGCTCTCCTAATATCCCCAACTGGGGATTTTAATTTTTTTAATGACGTGTTAGCATGATTCTTATGGATCCCGTTAGAAGTCCTAGTCAGAAAAAAATTTAATATTAAATTTTTTTCTGCTTCGCAGTAACGGGAAATATATATATAACAAAAGTTTGTTCAAGTTCAGCTTGGTGTAGGACAAGGCAGACTTCTAACGGAATGGAAGAAACAAATAAAAATTTTGATTGGTCAAAATTCATAATGCCCGGAGCGATAGTCATGGCCGGCGTGTTGATAAGCGCCGCCGTTATTTACTCTAACGGTCCAAGCGGACCGGCGAATATCGGCGATATTTCTACTGAACCTAAGGTTGTATCAGTATCTACCGACGATGACGCTTTTTTGGGTGATAAAGACGCGCCGATTGTGGTGATAGAATTCAGCGACCTCCAGTGCCCTTTTTGCAGAAGTTTTTGGCGTGACACACTGCCGCTTATAAAGTCAGAGTACATAGATACCGGAAAAGTGAAATTTGTGTACAGAGATTTTCCATTAGATTTTCATCCTGGGGCAATGCCGGCTGCGCAAGCTACAGAATGCGCTGAAGAACAAGGTAAATTCTGGGAAATGCACGATAAGATATTCAGCGAGCAAGGCAAACAAGGCGACGGAACGATATCGTTCGGCGTCGATGACCTGGAAAAATGGGCAAGCGAGATAGGTCTTAATGCCGGTGACTTTAACTCTTGCCTTGATTCTCAAAAATACGCCGAAGAAGTAAAGAAAGATATTAACGATGGCAGGTTGGCGGGACTAAATGGAACACCCTCGTTCCTTATATTTGAGGGAGAAAATAATATTATGGTTGATAGTGCTCTGGTTAGCCAAAAATTAGCACAAAGAGAATATATTATTCGTTTTGAAGAAGGTTCAGTTGTCGTGGGAGCCCAACCGTTCAGCGTGTTCAAAGCGATAATTGACGAAGAACTGGCTAAGTAAGAAGCGATTTAACAATATAACAATATAACAATGTAACAATGAAAAATTTAATAATACTAACAACAGTTGTAATAGTTTTGGTCGGTGTTATTATTTTTATATATTCAGGCGATACGGTTGAGGCGCCAACTCCCACACCGGATTCGACCCCTTCAACAAGTTCAGGGCCAGCAAGCTCACCGCAATCAACTCCAATTTCCGAAGAGTCCCCATTGCCTTTGCCTACAGTATCGGGCTCAAAAGTTACAGTTACATATTCTAATTCTGGCTATGGTCCGGCGACTATTAATATAAAAAGAGGCGATACGGTTGTTTTTGAAAACAAGGGCTCTTTTTCAATGTGGACCGCTTCTGCGTTTCATCCGACCCATAAGGCATATCCCGGATCAGACATCGCTAAATGCGGAACTCAATCACAAGCCGGTATTTTTGACGCCTGTAAGGGTTATGGTCCCGGTGAGTCGTGGGAATTCAAGTTTAATGAACAAGGTACTTGGAAATACCACAACCATATGCAGGCGAATCATACAGGAACGATAGTAGTTGAGTGACAATAATCCAAATCCACAAATGATATTCGAATGCTCCGAATGTTACCACGAATCGCCAACCACGAATGGCTTCATCCTAATTATTGGATGAGCGCGTTCGGATTGCCGAAGGCCATAGGCCTAAGGCGCGCTATTCGGATACTATTTGGGGCATTAGGATAAATTCGTAGATTGGGATTATAATCATTACGTCATACGTAATAATAATTTTCGTTGCTTTCAGCGGGTTTCTACTCGCCGCTTATATAAGGCACAAGAAGGTCTATAAAGAGACCCTTGTTTGTCCTCTGAAAGCAAACTGCGACATGGTTATCTTCAGTGATTACTCCAAAATTTTTGGAGTGCCGGTGGAACTTCTGGGCATAGCGTACTATTTAATTGTTGCCGTTGCCTATGGAGTTTTTATCTTTGTTTCGGTCGATATGCCGCGATTTTTATTGTCCGGTATTTTCTTTGCGACCATTGTCGCGTTCTTTTTTTCTCTCTACCTTACTTATATTCAGGCATTTACTATAAAGCAATGGTGCACATGGTGTCTTGTATCTGCCGGTTTTTGCACCGCCATATTTTTCCTGGCTTTATTGGGGATCTAGTTAATAGACGATAAACTTGCAAATAAAATTATGTTGTGATATACTTGGGTTATTGTAGGTTTCTCTGTCGGTAGTTTCCTCTAGTAATCACGTTATTTAGTAGGAGCTTGACGGAAGGTCGGTCCTACTAATAAAACAACGTGATGCCAATATGCGAATTTCATGCGAATGACGCGAATCGCGAATAAATTCAAATATTCGTAATTTGTAGATTTGCATAAGATTTGTAGATTCGCATCATTTAGCGTAAGCGATATGGAGAAGAAATTATATGTCGGTGGTTTGTCATACGACACCACTGAAACCAGCTTGAAGGATGCTTTTTCTCAAGCCGGTGAAGTTGTTTCTGCCGCGGTTATCACGGACAAAATGTCCGGCCGTTCAAGAGGTTTCGGCTTTGTCGAGATGGCCACAGAAGAGGGTGCCCAAAAGGCAATCGATATGTGGAACGGCAAAGAGCTGGACGGTAGAACGTTGATCGTCAACGAAGCCAAGCCGAGAGAAGATCGTCCGAGGAGAACCGGCGGTTTCGACCGAGGCGGTAGCCGAGGTGGTTTCGGCGGAGGCGGCGGTTACGGTGGCGGAAGAAGGGACTACTAGCGTCCCGCTCCCGAAGTTGAACCGCAACGCGTTGAGCGGCTGTCCCAAGTCGGACTTGTATTGCAAGTCCGACTTGAACCGGTGGGGCCAGTCCCTTCGTCTCAACAAACAGGCAACATCGGCACGGGGACGGACAGACGCGGAAAAAAATTAAGTATCAAAAATCAAAAAGAGCCAACCGGCTCTTTTTGATTTTTAGGAGTGTTTATGTATAATCTATGAGGTTCTTATTTTTGAAAGGGCAAAGCGGTGACACAGATCGGCTCCATCATCGTTTTTACCGGTCCGATGTTTTCCGGTAAGTCAAAAGCATTGATGACTCGTTTAGAGACAAAGCAGAGGGCGCACAAAAAAGTGTTGGTAGTGAAACCACTTTTGGATGATCGTTTTAATACAACCGATAGTATTGTCTCGAAAAGAAAGAAGACCGAGAGATTCGAACCGGATGCTAGTTTGCCGGCGTATCCGATTCGAGATGAAGCGGAATTAAGACAGTTGATTACCGTAAAAGAGCCGGATGTGCTTGGCATTGATGAAGCGCAGTTTTTTGGTTTGTGGCTTGGCTTGGCGCTTTTCCAGTTTCGAAAAGTCGATGGCCTGGAAATTTATGTTGCCGGATTGGATCTTGACGCATGGCAAAAACCTTTTGGTCCCATGCCGGACGTTTTCGCGTATTCTGATGGCATTCAGAAATTTACCGCAAATTGTTTTAAGTGTGGACAAGATGCCCGGTTTACTCAAAAAGTGGGCGGGTCATCGTTGGAGAAAATACAAATTGGGGCGGAAAAACTTTACGAAGCCCGCTGTGAAAACTGCTGGACTCTTCCGGCGTAGCATTGGCAACACCAGTGCTTTTTGTTTTAATTGAGTGGAAATGCGTTTCAATATTCCGAAAAATGACTCAAAATATCACTGGACACAGCATTCGGTAAGAAAAATGCTGTTTTACGGTCTAACGGCAGATAGGGTTAAGAGAATTATTCGCAATCCAAAAAGAATGGAAGACGGCGTTGCTGAAGGAACACTGGCGGCGATGCAGCCTTCCGGAACAAAACAAAAACCGACAGAGGTTTGGACTATGTATGCGGTTAAAAGCAGCAAGAAAGTTATTATTACCGCTTGGCGCTATCCCGGAGTAAGTCCTGTCAGGGACGCAATACCCATACCCGCGGACATTTTAGAAGAACTAAAGAATATTAAATATTAATTTTCAACCCGAAAAGTCCCGTGGGGGACCTCGGGTCACCTTTACGGGATTTAAAATTTAAAATTTTCATTGAATGTCTAAACCGGTAAAGTCCCGTGGGGGACCACTGGTCACTTTTACGGGATTTAAAATTCATTGAAAATTGTAAAATTGTAAATTGTAAAATTTGTGCGTATCGGTTGTCACGTATCAATTGCCGGAGGAATTGTTAATGCGCCAAAACGGGCGGCTGATTTAGGATGTGAGGTTTTTCAGATGTTCAGCCGGTCGCCCCAAGGCGGTCCGGCTCCGAAATTAACGGCAGAAATTGTTAAAGAGTTTAAAACAGAAATGGAAAAGCATGCTCAGAAAAACTGCTATATCCACGCGCCATATTACATAAACTTTGCTTCTTCAAAAAAAGCAATTTGCTCATCGTCGGTAAGAATCGTGAGAGAGGAGCTTGAGAGAGGTAGCTTGATTGGCGCGAAGTATGTGATGTTCCACCCTGGTAGCGCCAAAGATTTGGAACGGGAGGAGGCATTGAAAATAACCGCCAGAGGCGTGGCTCAAGTTTTGAAGGGATACAAGGGAACGACGGAGTTGCTTTTGGAAATATCCGCCGGAGCGGGCCGCCGCCACGCCGAAGCGGGCTCTGGCCTCGCGGAAGCGGGAGGTATAATCGGGGATACTTTTGATGAGTTGGCAAATATTATAAAGGCGTGCGGCAAGAAGCCGGGAATATGTTTGGATTCCGCCCACATGTTTGCCTCCGGTTATGACATTAAGACAAAAGATGGTTTTGCCGGGATTTTAAAAACAATAAAGGAAACTGTGGGCATGGATTCTGTCAAACTCATTCACGCCAACGATTCAAAAGTCGGTCTTGGGGAAAGAAAAGATAGACACGAACATATCGGTGATGGTAAGATAGGAGTTGAAGGATTTAAAAATTTAATTAACTCATTCTCGGAAACAGATTTTATCCTTGAGACCCAGCACGACAAGGTTGTGGAGGATATTAAGCTATTGAAGGGAATAAGGGGACTGTTGCCGAATACGCTTTCGTTACGAAATTGTCATACTTCGATCGAGGCAAAGAAGAAATTGTGAGGCATATACAGAGTATCTGTTGAGCAATTTCTTCAAAGCCGTAGCCGAAGTATGGAAATTGCAGTAGAAATGGTATTCGGCAACAGTCCCCTGAGACAAAAAATTCATGGCTAATCTATTTGGCATGCCCGGTTTTGGAGCCAGCATAGGAATTTTTATCGTGGCGTTAGTTTTTTGGACGGTATATTGGAAATACCACGCTTTGTGGCACGCGGCCAAACATGACAAAAAGGCGTGGTTCATCATTTTGTTGATAATCAACACTCTCGGTATTTTGGAAATTCTCTATCTCTACGTTTTCTCAAAAAAATCTAAGTTGGTAGAACGATAATTTCCCCTTGCAGAATCAAGATCCAAACCGGTTTAAAAACCTTTTTTTAAATTGCTTAAATTTGTTATTTTTTATTGACTTGCGGATGTTTTCGAGCAGGTTGTTGAAAAACCAAACATTGTGAATTGTCGCATAGCGTTTACCCTGAGCAATGTCGAAGGGTTGGGCGCTTTTGAATAACTCATGCAACTTTGCGCGCGTCATTCCTTTTAAGCAAGTTGGGCATTTGCATCCATTCTCAAGTAGAATATTGACCCGCTTGTCGGACGGGCAGGTATTTCGAAATTTAGATATGTCGAAATGTCCGGTCTTTGTATAAATTCTTCCGTGTCGGGCTTCTCTCGTGGGGATTACACAATCAAATAGATCTATCCCTTGTTCAACGGCATTAAAGACATCTTTTACTTTGCCTATACCCAGAAGATGTCTTGGCTTTTCTTCCGGCAAGTATGGAACAACCCACTTAAGTGTCTCAACCATCTCGTCTTTGCCGAACGAACCCCCGATGCCTATGCCGTCAAATGGGAGCGAACCAATAAATTTGGCGCTTTTAGTTCTTAATGATTTATATTTTCCACCCTGGATAATTCCAAATAACATTTGCCGTCCCAGTGCCGACTTTGTCTTTCGTTGAGATTCGTCCCCTTTGTCCCTGCAACTCAACGCTCCCGTCAACTTCAGGCAGCGGGACGCCCACCTGTGCGTTCTCTCAAGCGCCTTCTTGTTGTAATCAAAATCATCCAGAGGCGAAGTACACTCATCAAAAGCGAATATAATATCTGCTCCCAATTTCTCTTGGATTCGTATCGATAATTCTGGGCCGAGGAATTTAGTCCCATCGTTCCATTGGAAGTAGACCCCTTTGTCAGTAATCCTGATATTCTCCCCCCTGTTGATGACCGACATTGAATGTCGGTCATGGCGGTTATCCACAGGAGTTAGGATTTTGCCGACCCGGTTTTTGCCGAATCCGAGAGAAAACACCTGAAAACCCCCGCTGTCAGTCATTGTCGGCAGTTTTGTCCCCAGTTTTTTCAACAAAAAAGTTTGTGCTTCGTGTTTTTTAATTTGAGATTTATTTGTGTTTTGTGATTTGTGTTTTGTGATTTCGTCCCACAGGTGATAAGTGTTAGCGATAACTACTTGCGTCTTGGCTTTTTTGATATCCGATGGTTTAAGGCATTTAACTTCAGCGTGGGTGGCGACTATCACATAAGACGGTGTTTGTATTGTTCCGTGAGGCGTGCTTAAAACACCCAAGCGGGCTTTTGTGCGGTTATCTTTTTTTAAAATTTCGAACATTATTTAAAACCGCCTGCTAATTGACAGGCGGATCGTTTTAATTATTTAGGCGGTAATTGCCCCAACTCCACACATCTTTCCTTGTTCTATAACTAAGCCAGCCAATCCTCACTTGATACATGATTTCGGCTGATTTTAAAATAACTATATCATTCAAGCTAGGCCCCAGTTCTTGTTCAAGGTCTAAAGATGCCATGATTATTCTGATTGACGACCATGCTCCTTTGTCAAAACCGCCGCCTATTTCACCCGCATATTTTATTATGAATAGGTGGATTTTGTCTACAAAAATGACTCCTTCCATTCTCATTGCCGTTTCGTGAATTCCTTTTTCAATCGAGCTTGCGCCTGGAGGCGCGATTTCTGATATGTCTGGCATATCTCTTTTTGGCTCAAATTTTATTACGTAGCAATTGTCGCATTCAAGTTTGTATTTGTTCGGCAGGTTGGTATAGTCGGGACTGTTCGGGTTAAGAAATACGTAGTCGTAGCTTAGAAACAATATGGCGTTTAAGTTAATGGAGAGTCCGCCGTTTTTGACTCCTGATTCTGATGAGTACAACTTGCCATGATAAGAGGTCTCGTCTTTTTTTATTGATTTTTGATTTCCGCCTCTGTCCAGTTCGTGTTCAATGTGCCTTCTTTCAAACGATATGAGCGCGCTTTTCAGTAACTCGTTTTTTTTCCAGTTCTCCACAACCATTCTCATTATATCGTTGGCAGTTAACGTTATCGTTGTTTGTTGTTGGGCATAAGTTGGGCCACCATAAAAAGCAATTAAGACAAATAACCAGAGACAGAAAGAACATCTTACCCTCATGTTTGCCACCTTTTTAAAGAAACAAATATGTGCAATATCATACACCACAATCAGGTTTTTAACAAGAT
>Ga0210057_1008003_pt1 | contig 12633 bp, 16 predicted proteins | sample CryGeyCG2114_010_2_FD_183968 | JGI IMG/M metagenome (GOLD analysis project Ga0210057, IMG submission 183968) | Groundwater microbial communities from aquifer - Crystal Geyser CG10_big_fil_rev_8/21/14_0.10 (SPAdes) (version 2) | ecosystem: Environmental > Aquatic > Deep subsurface > Groundwater ... | reverse complement strand
AAGCAAACCATTGAGACTATAAATTTTTGTCACTTCCAAAGATTCTTCAAGGTTCATAGGCGGCAGGATAGAAAGGAAAGCTCTAGCTAAGAGAGTTTTTCCAGAACCAGGCGGCCCAATCATCAACCTGCCACGAACAGTATCCCACTTCAATAAGGTTTGAGATAGAAGTGAAAGTTTGATAAGAAATAAAACTTGCCCAAGATGGGTTTTTACTTCAGGTTATTGAATTGTAATGGCTATGAGCTTTTTATCCTATCAAATTCTTCTTTATCTATTCATCAGCTTAGAAAACCTTTCTGTTTGCCGTCGATCGCAATAATCTTTACTTCATCAAGGTATTTTCGGCACAAGGTTGGTATATCTTCATCACCAGTCCAATCATTAAATCTATACCTGTAAGTCACTTTTGGTGGCACCTGTTTCTCAACCTTTCGGGGTTCTGGTTTGGATTGGTTCTCACTAATACTCTCACTAATAATATTGCCGCACTTATCCTTCTGAACCATTCTAATTGGCCCCATTGATATAGACAGAGGAAGTGCTTCTGTTAACGCAAGGGTGATATCTTTTATCGTCTTCACTGGCTCTCTATGAATATTAATATTTCTCTTTTTCCTGAAGAAAGATATAATAGGTTTCTTAGAAACACATATATCATACCAGTGTAGACCTTTAGATTTAGTTTTAGCTTCCTTACGGGCAAATTGTAATACCGATCGTGCAGCTGACAGAAATGCGCTTAGATTATATTTAAAAGTCTCCGAATCTTCTTGAGTATCCAGTATTTGTTTGTAGAAATATTCAGCTTCTTTTATTTTTTCTAACTCATACATTGAATTTTTTGATTTTCCTTAATTTTTTCTTTCATAGATTTATTTTATCTTATTTTACTCCACCTTACTATTCACTATTTCTAAAAATCGGTACCTTGCCCATTTTATGCCAAAATGAAATTTGTTCCATCGTCTCCTCGAGGTCATAATAAGTCAATCGGTATTGGTTTTTAGGAAGACAAAGATTTTCCATAAAACTCCATTTAACAGATCTTATGATTTTTCCATCTCTGAAAAAGATATAAAGCTTAACTTCTACAGAAGCTCCGCCATACACGAGTGGGTATGTCAAAACAGTTTCGCCATTTTCTTTTGCTTCTCGTTTTATAAATTTAGTTAGTTCAGTCATGTTGAGTTATTTTAAAAAAGTGCTGAATTTCAAAAAACACCTTTGTCATATTATTTTTTAATCATACATTCCCCATCGGAGAGGATTTAATCCTAATTTTCTACCATAATGCCAACCTATATTTCTTAACACTTGGTCCGACTCGGGTAAACCAAAAAATTTTACTGAGATCAGAGCTATTGGAAATGACATCAATTCAATAGATCCGGAAGCGGAAAATAGAAACCAACCTGCTAAAGCTATAACTTGCTTTATAAAACCAGAATGAATTAGGATTATTGCTAAAATTAGATAAATAATGAATGCCAAAACTTTATTTCCTAAAATAAAAACAATATAATTGAGTAGCTTTGAATAAAAAATTTGGTGTCCTATTTCTGCAATTAGATATAAAATCAATGTAGATATTAAAGCAAATAATATTCCTTTGAAATAAAGAAAAACAGGGAAAATCCAAATAGCTAATGTTGATGGAAGCAAAGACCAAAAGACAGCTTCACCAATAAGATCATTCAAAGATATATAGGATAAAATAGGAGAAAAATAGTGACGGAGTTTATATTCGTCAGCACGAAATTTCAGACCACCTTCAGCATAAACACATTGACCTGGTACATTTCGATAATTTAGCGAGAATAACCCCATAGTTTTTTAAAATTTATTTCTTATATTGTACCCTCTTATTTATATTATATCATATCTTATCTTACCGTTAATATCCTTAGGGGTCTTTAGGGTATTTTAAGACATCAATTTAAAAGTCCTTTAAATAAAGGCTTTTTAAAAAGTGGGTTTGCTTACGTTAGAGAAAAAAGACAGAAATAACAAGTTATAATCGCTTTAAGAAGAGGTTTCTGTAGAATTGGCTGATGCTTAATCAAAAAAGAAAAAAGTTGAAGGTAGCAAAATCAGAAAATAGAGAGATATTGGAGCTAAGATCGATAGAATACTAAGAGTGATCAAAGCAGGATAAGAGTAGTCAGTAAAAAATAAAATTCTTTACTTTAGATTAGAAAAAAACGACCCAAAAAGAGAAAAAAGGGTTAAAGGATATAGTTAAGAGCAAAAAGCAGGATAGGAGAAGAAATAAGGAAAAAGAGGAAGAAGAAAGATAAAGTCAAAAATGAGATAAAAAGATAGGAAATAAGCAGAAAAAAAAAGGAAAAGAGAGTGGGAAGAAAGAAGGTAAAGAAAAGTAAAGTAAAGCAAAGGAAAAAACTAAAGAAAATAAGGAGATAAAAGAGGAAAGTAGATCAATAAAAGGATAAAAAATCAGTAAGAAGCAACCACAATCAATTCAGAGAAAGGGTTTAGCAAAAGATGAGTATCAATCAGCTTGGGAAAAAGGGCAGACCATGGCAAATTGTAGAGAGAATTGGGATTTAGCAGGCAATTAAGAGGGTCAAGAAAAAGACCTTTGGGTCGCATAAGTTGTGTTAATAGAACCTTCAAGCAGGGAGATAGTTCGCAAAATGATTGTTATCGGAAGTATCAGGGAAAAAGATGAAGGAAATCCAAAAAGTGCGGTCCCGGAAAAAAGGGGGCAGGTATAATTATCATGTACAGGACAATTAAAAAAGAAAAGAGAAAAAAGGAAGAAATAGGGATGTAAAATAGGTGTAAGAGGCGTAAAGGAGCGTAAATAGGGTAAGGAAGGGGTATGACGATAGATAGAAAGAACCCCCTATAAAACAACTGTCATTCAACTATACATCCCATGTGATAAATGATTTTACAAAAGATTTTTATAAGATATTCAAAAAACAAATATAGGGACAGCAGTTATGTTAGTGGAATTAAATCTACTATTTCAATCTGTCACGAACAATATCCCACTTCAGTAAGGTTTAAATTAGAAATAAAAGTATAGGGATTGTAAAAAGAATGACTTTTTGATAAAAATACCAATATGGAAGAAGTTAATCAAACACCGGTATCAATTCCAACAAGTAAACGTACGCTTATAGCAGAAACGGATATTATTGAATTACATTGCAAAAAAGAGGGAACTGCTACAGAGGAAGATTTTAAAAGCGTTTTAAGAAGATATAATCTTAGAGACGGTCTTATTACTTTAGGACAGAAATCAAATTTGCTTTTTGACACCGAGAGACAAAGAAATGGGCCATATCGTGAACCAAACACTGGAGTTATTATAACGCAATTCGCTTTGGCTTATTTGGCGAATATTTTATTAATTTCAGGTGCCAATGATTATAAATCTAAGTATATTAGCCAAAAAGATAATTTGTTAACTCTTTGTAATTCATACAGTAATTGCTTAATTGACTATATACTTGTTAAAAATGAGGGGCTTGTTAACCAAGACGATCTTCGTTCGTTTATGATCCGAGCACATTCTGAGCAAATAGAGTATCAATTTTCGTCCGCCTATATGATATCAAGAACTGTCGTTATTTTTAATGAAATAGCCCAAAATATACAACCCAACAAATTTGAATCGTTATCAAAAATCTTCGAAAAAGAAACTGGGTTAAGTCTTTTTGACTATCTTCGTCTTTGTTTTATCATCTTTGCTGCTTCACACAAAACTGCTACATTTAGCATAAGATCTATTGCTGCAGGAAATATACCTCAGCTTAAAGATCTATTAGTTGAAGAAAAAGTAACTAAAATCCTGAATATTTTAAAGGCAGATTATAAAACATTTCGTGCAGAAGATGCGATTCAAAATAAAAATTTAAACTCTATTTTCACTAAAACCAGATTTAATCCACTTTTAATTTACCCAATTATTGAAACAGATGCGAAACATTTGGGTGATCCCTACGTTATTCCTAATGTAATTGCTTTCGTAAGAAAATCTTTTGGTGGTCTCTATTGGTGGTTTCATAGATATTTTGAAGCTCAGGGTAAACAGCAAGATTTTCGTAATTACTTTGGTTATGTTTTTCAAGAGTATGTTGGAAGAATACTAAAAAATATCTACGGAGAAAATGCTGTACAAGGAGAAATAATATATGGAGATAGCTTGAAGTTTATTGACTGGTGGGTTGAAAAGGATAACAAAATTTATTTATTCGAATCGAAGGCGAATCAATTTCGTTTGCCAAGTAAACAAACTGGAGACAGAGAATTAATAATTAAAAATGAAATAGAAACGAAAGTAGTAGACGCAATCAGTCAAGTTTATAAACGAATACAGGATATACCAAAATATGAGGAACTCAAAAAGTTACAAGGAAAACAAATAATTCCCATTATTGTGTTTATGGATATGCCATTCATCTCGAATTCCCTCTATGAACCATGGATCAAGGAAGCTTTGATAAGACAGGAGCAAAAAGTGCAGATCACTGGTTTAGCAGATTATCAGATTTTTTTGATGAACATAGAAGAGCTTGAGCTTTATGATGAATGCGCAAATATTATTGGACTTGACGATATCTTTCTAAAACTCAGAAACAATATTGAGGAGGGATTTTTGTCCATCTTAAGAAAAATAAAAGGTGTTGGTTTACGAAATCGCTATCTTGATGTAGTTTATAAAAATTTCGGAGAGAAAGGATTATGGGCTATAGAAACCAATAAAACTGCTCAGTAATGAGTATTTGTTATATAGAGATCCATTTGACTACCCTCTCGGGCATAGTGTATAATGTTGTAAAAGGTTAATATGGAGAAAAAATATATTACAATAAAACAAGCGGCGGAGATTTTAGGAGTTAATCCAATGACCTTACGAAGGTGGGATAAAAAGGGTCAATTTAAAGCATCACGCCATCCTATCAATGGATATAGGCTTTATACTATAAAGCAAATCAAAAAATTAGCCAACAAATTAAAAATGATACAATAAATTTAACTATTTGGAAAAAAGATGAGAAAAACTATTACAAAAATTCGAAAAAAAAATAATGTTTTCCTTGATAAAAAACTAAAATTAAATCAAATCTATAATATAGATTGTTTAGATTTATTTAAAAAAATTAAAGATAATTCTGTTGATCTAATTTTTGCTGATCCACCTTATAATTTAAGTAAAAGCCGATTTACAATTAAGTTTGTTAAATCGGGAGGGACTGATTTGAATACTAATAAAGGGAATTGGGATATTTTTACACAAAGCGATTATGAGGAGTTTACTAAAAAATGGCTTCAAGAGTCCTTTAGGGTTCTGAAACCAAGTGGTAGTATTTGGGTAGCTGGTACGTATCATAATATATATATAACAGGCTATATTATGCAAAAAATTGGATTTGAAATTTTAAATGAAATTTTGTGGCATAAAACAGATGCAACTCCTAATTTCTCTTGCACTAGATTTGTTGCTGATCATGAGAATTTTATATGGGCACGAAAAGGAGAAAAACATACATTTAATTATGAATTAATGAAAAAGATGAATGGTGGAACACAGATGAGATGTGTATGGTCGAAAGGGAAAACAACAGGTGGAAAAAAAATTCACCCAACCCAAAAACCTGAATGGTTATTAGAAAGAATAATTTTAGCATCTTCGAATAGAAATGAAGTAATCTTAGATCCCTTTATGGGCTCTGGGACAACTGCCGTTGTTGCCAAAAGATTAAATAGATACTACATTGGGGCAGAAATCGATTTTCATTATCTTAAATTAGCCAAAAAAAGAATCTTAAATGCAAAATAAAAAACCTTCTCACTATTTAATATTAGGTAATGCACTGAGAATACTCCCAGAAATCCAAGAAGAAACAATTGATGCGGTTATTGTTGATCCTCCTTACCGTACCGCAAATAAGAATATAAAAAATTTAAAGGGAAGAAAATCCATTTCAGCTGATTTTGGAAGATGGGATTATTTTGAAGACGAAGAATTTCTTCAATTTAATAAAGTATGGCTTCAACAGTGCTTTCGGGTTTTAAAAAAATCAGGAAATTTATTAACATTCTGTAAACTAGAATATATAAGTGATATAAAGCGAATTTATGAAAAAATAGGTTTTAAACACCATGGCACTATAATTTGGCATAAAACTAATCCAACGCCACAAATTAGAAAAACGGGGTTTCTCTCTTCTTGTGAAGCAATTTTATGGGCCACAAAGGGGTTTGACGAAAAAAAGATTGCTTATACTTTTAACTTTTCTACCCAAAAAGAAATGCATAATTTTATTGAAACTTCGCTTATAGAGACTCCGATATGTATGGGCCTAGAAAGAACGCCACATCCCACTCAAAAACCTTTAAAGGTGATCGAACATTTAGTAAAAATATTTACAAATGAAAAAGATCTGATATTAGATTGTTTTGCAGGTAGTGGGACATTAGGAGTAGCGGCATTAGAATTAGGGAGAAGGTCCATCAATATAGAGCTCAATAAAGAGTATTTTGAGATTATGAAGAAGAGAATCTCCCATAATACTCAAAATTTATTTAATTCTTCGAAAGAAATTGAGATTATTGATACTAAAAGAAAACTTAAAAAATTCTTGAACGAGATAAATAATACTAATAACAATGAAAAATAATTCATCTTTTTCGGAATACTCCTATACAAATAAAGAAGAAAATGTAACGTTGTCATTAGCTGAATTTTTAGATAAAAATAATTGGGAGATTGTTGCCTGCCATCCTCCTGGTGGGCATACAAGTTTTTCACTTTTAGACGGGAGAAGAAGTAAGGGTGGTTATATGCCTGATATTGTTGCTATTCAAAAGAATATAGATAAAAATGCAGTTCCAATAGTGATAATAGTAGAGTCTAAAGATACATATGATAAAAGCGATAAGGATATTAAAAAACTAAAAAATTTATCTGCTATTCATGCTGATTGGATAGGTTTTAGATTACAAAATCTTTTAGATAGGTCTCTTTGGGAAAAAGAGTGGCAAAATAAACTCCAAAAAATGATCGCTGTTGGGAATATTACTAATACAAACAGAGCTCTAAAAGATCTGACAGAAAATCCAAATTTAATTATTGCTAAAATTAAAAAAGCCTCTATACAGTTCTTTATAGGTAAAGAGGCTCCTGCTAAAAATTTCTTTCCAAATTCAGACTTTTAATCTTAGAACTGGATATCCCAAAAAGAGATTGTCAGAAAATATAATAAGATCACAGAAATAGAAAAATATTTTTAATTCCTTTTTTAAAGAAGCTTGAGGAAAAGAAGCTAATCTTTTAGTAATTTCAACTAATTCACTGACTTTTTCTTTCTCTTGCCAGCTTATTTTCATGTTAGGAAAATCGTTATCTAAACAGTCAGCTTTAAAATGCTCTTTCAAAAGATTTTCGAAGAAAGAAGTAGCATTCTTTTGTAGGCAAACAAAAACTAAATTTGTATCTCTTTTCAATATATCCGGGTTACCTGTTACATTTCTGCAATATCTATAGTCAAATGAAGATATTACCCCAGAATAGGGATCTGAAAAACCTCTCCCACCTTTAAAAGGATCTGCATCAATATTAACTACAACTGTTTCATTCTTTGATAAAAATTGCTTGAAGATTTCTGATTGGAGTAGTTTTAAGAAAAATGCTTGATTCTTTGGTTTGAGATTAGTTCTATTTTCTAAAAATGGGACGAAAGACTCTGTTGCTACCCTTTCTGCTATTTTGATATTCCCACCATCAGGGTTTTTAAGCGTTACATTTTTAAGGATGTATAAATTAGTATATTGGGGATCTATTTTAAGTAAATGTTTCTGAACAATATCTTCTTCGATAAGATCTTCATTTTTCTTACCTTTCATAAAGTAGTCTATGCATAAATCAAGAAATTGAAAAAAGTCAAGAATTTCTTCGAATATTTCTCCATTCTTATTAACAGGAGCCGGTGGAAGTTGCTCCCATCTCAATATGGGATCATCGTTATAAATCAAACCTTCGCTTAAATATTTCAATTGATCATTTATAGGCCAAAAGAAGGGTAGACAGGGAATTTTATGAATAGTAGTCAACTTATATAGTGAATTTAATAATTGAAATTCTTTTCTTAGGTTTTCCTTATACTTTTCTCCTCCAATAATATACTGTCTTTCTCCTTTTTTAGGTTTTCCCTTATCAAATAAATATCTTTTCTGGGGCATGATATAAGCAAATGGAATATTTCTAATAGCGGAGGCAGCAGCCCTAGAGAACCTCTGCGTATGATTCCATCCTACTGGTTTTTGTTCCAGAATTTCTATACCAATGATAGGTTGCTTATTGTTTTTGCTCATTACAATAATATCAGGAAAATCTAAGAATAAATAATCAATTAGCGTCTTCGGTAATACAGGACTCGGTTGCTTAATCGCTGAATCAGGAAGGGGCAGTAGAATGCTATTATTTTTTAAAAAACCAGAATAAGATTCTATATACTCAGCTTGATTTCTTGAGCCTGTATACCAAATTAAAAATTGCTTGTTTTTCTGCAATTCTTGTTTTATTAATTCTTCATAATTCATATATAAAAAAGTGTTCTCCTATACTTAAAATAACACAACTTTTTAAAAATTACTATCCCAAATGAAAAAACGCCCCTTTGATTAAATTAATTTTTAATCAGTTTTTAGGGATTAGTATTACTGTACGATGGTTCTAATGTTACCTACGATGCGACACGTATATGAGCAGAGGAAATTGTCCCTGAGCATATTGACACTTTACAAAAGAACAACACTTGTGCTATCATAGTTATAGAAACAGTGGGGAAGCCCTGTCTTAACTGACGGGGCTTTTATTATTTCACGCAGATGCCCATTAGGTAAAGCTAAAAAGCTTTTATTAATAATAATAAGGTTCGTCACCAAAATGGCTAAGTCCCGGCCATACATTCCATAAAAAGTTTATTAATAATCCTGTTCCTATAAATACTGCAGAGAACAATATCCATACCAAAATTACTCCCAATAATCTCTCAAAAAATCTTTTCATATTATTAATAAGTTAATTTAGATTATTTCTGGATTTTTCCTTTTATACTGTCTATTTATGACTTTTATTGAGAGCTTTTTTGATGAATTAATGAATAGTTAATTATAAATCCGAGACTCTCCAGTTCTCCTTGTGCAACGGATGTAGGAATTCCAAACCAGCAATTTTTATCTTTTAAAAATGCCCCTCCTCCAGAGTTACCGTGTTCTATTTTCGCAGATGTTTTTACTAAAAATCCGTCGAACCCACTAATTACTCCCTCGGTCGCTGTAATAGTATTTCCACCTACAATAGGATATCCCAATACCATGACTGAATCTCCCAGATTTATAGCATCAGGATTGCATAAATTATAAGCAACCGTATTAACGTTGCTCGGGAGTGATTGTGTTGGTTCAAGCAGGGCAATATCTAAAGAAGATATATTTTGTGCAATTGTTGCTTCATACCATCTCGATGGTGGACTTTTTATATCGTCAGTCAAACCAATAGAACATAACACCATTCCTTCAACTACATGGGAATTTGTAATCACAAATCTGTTTAGTCCAAAAATTGTTCCACTTCCGCTACTAAAAGTTGGATTGTCTTTATTACCATTGGTACAGATTACTCGCACTATATATCCAGCAAAATTAGAAATAGAAACAGGTGGCGTTGCGTTCTCAGTTTGATTACTATCTAAAGCAGCTTCTTTTTCACGAAGTTCTTTATCGAAATAAGCTTTACAACTTGGCACTTTATTAGTTTTATAAGCAGCTTCTAAGGTGTAAAAAAGTTTCTTTAAAGAATTTGCATCAAGTCCCCCGGTCTCTTTATCAACTTGGTTCATCTTGTCAGTGATTTCTTGTAATTCATCTACAGATAAAAGGATTTTTGAACAATCCACTTTAAGGATAATGGTTGTAGGGGGAGGTTTGGTAGTTGTAATAAATGGAACTATTGTTGTAGTAGGTAAAACTGTTGCAGGAATAGTTATAGTGGTAGTTTGAAGATAGTAATTCGGCCTAAATAAAGAAGACATTGTTGTAGGAGCAATTGTGGTAATATTTGATTTTGGATTAGAAATCTCCCTGTAACTAATTACCGCAGCAATTAATACAATAGAAATTATTGTTGCTATCAGGAGTGGAATTTGAACAAAACCTTTTTGGTTCATAGATTTACTTAAAGAATCTTTTTTTAATAAAGTCAATGATAAATAAAATAAAAACAATAATTGCAGGAGCGAAAACTGAATAATAGGCATCTTCACTCGTACAGGTATTCCAATGAACGCACTTAGGTTCATAAATTGCCATAAAAAATAAAACTACTAAAATTAAAGAAAAATAAAACAATCCTTTTAAAAAAATTTGTTTAACTTTTTCTTTCATATTCTATTCTAACTGGAAACAAAAAGCTCGCCACCAGCGATGGCTTTCACCACCCATAGCCCTTTCGAGCTATGACCCGGTAAGAGTAGCTCTGACGACGAGCTTGTTGCCTCTTACCGGGTTTTTTGCCATACCTTATAGTGAAAGTATAAGGGTTAGACTGTTTGATTTTTACAATTTTAGAATAGCATAAATTGATAAAAAAATAAACATTTAATAAGCAGGTAAAATACAGGAGTAAATTATCAAACTCTATAATTAGGTTAAATTGCAAAATGGCTAAAAATAAGATAAAATTCATAAAGGTAAGGTATAAAAAAGTAATGAAGAATGTAATGAATTTATGAAAATTTCTAAAAAATTTCTTCAAGATGAATTAAAAAAAAGAACCTCACAAGGGTTCCTCAAATTGAAAACATATTTTGAAGAAATTATCAAATCAGAGAAATTTCAACAGAAAATTCAAGAGTTAAGAAATAGATATAGTATACCTAGAAATGGTTTCACTTTGAATAGAGAAGAATATAAAAAATATTCAATTTTTAGCATTCCTGATAAATGGATGTATAAAAATAACCGTACTAAACTTAATGAAATAGAGAAAGAAGTAAGCAAATTGGTTGAAACATATGATTTATATGAATTAGAGTGGTTTTTAGTTTTTTGGCATTATCTTATTTATAATAAAATTCTTATTTTAGATCAAAATTTCCCCCCACCATTATTCTTATATGATTTTGATTTATGCTTAATTAGAGATGAATTAGAATGGAATAATTTATTAAATAATTCACAATACAATCCTGATACTATTAAAGAAATAATAAATGGAGAATTAAAGAATTTCCCGATAGCGATAAAAATTAGTCCTTATGCCACAGAAAGAGATATATTGGATTTTATAAAGAAAAATTTCAAACAAATAAAATCGCTTCAAAAAAAATATCAAAATCCAAATATCAAAATAGGAAAACTTAGGCAAAAGAATGTTCAAATACAAAAGAGAAACGAGTTTATTTGGAAACATCGTAATCTACCAAGAAAAAAAATAATGTATTTAGCAAATGCAAAATTTAAAGGGCAAGTTTTAGGCTATGCAGAGGTAGAAAAAATTATAGTGCTTGAGGATAAAAGAAGAAAAGAACTGTAGCGCACTTAGTTTCATTATGTAGCTCACTTAATTCCATCTCTTTTTAAACAATTAAGGAATATCCTGATAATAAATAATCAGGATATTTTTATGTTTGAGAAAGAAAAAAAAACAGATATAGACGGCTTAAAAGGGCAATTAGAAAGTCTACATGATAAGAATAAAAAGAAAGAACTCAAAACGGAATTGGTTTTTAAGCCCTCTACAGAAAATGAAGTTTTATTATTTGAAGCATTACATATTTTACTACCCAAAGAACTTATTAAGGACTATCTAATGAGTAAAGATCGTAATAGTAAAACCTAAAAAATAACTAAAAACCATGAAATCTCTACAACGACGCTTCGATAAAATTGCGGCAGAACATCAAAATTGGGGCTCTTACCTCATTTTTGCTAAAGCCCTAAAAAAACAAAAGTTTAGTCAACGAATAATAAAAATGTGGTTCAATAAATTAGTAGATAAAAACGATTACGACCATGGAGAAAAAAAAGAAATTCTGGAATTTTTATATAATCTATAATTTCCTCTTCATTCTGGATGTCTTTTCTTAAAAAAATGGGCTGAGGAATGTATATTTTGGGGGTAAATTTGAGGAGTGGAGAGGGGTTTATCCAAAAGACGTATATCAATTAGCCTTCAACATAAACTCTTGTTCGTATCGCAAATCTTAGACAATTTTGAACATAATAAATAGATTAAATAAAGTTATGAATTTTGAACCAAAAATTAGTGAAGTTGAAATAGTGCCAGTAAAACCACGTGGTGGACTTATTGCGTTTGCCTCTTTTGTTTTAGATGATAAATATTACGTGAGTTCAGTAGCGATTTTCACAAAAATAGATGGTTCGGGTTTTCGTTTAGTTTATCCTTCTAAAAAAGTAGGCATACGTAATATCAATATTTTTCATCCAATAAACACAGAAGTTGGCAGGGCAATTGAAGAAGCTGTGTCTAAAAAAGTTAATGAAATATTTAATGAAACAATTTATGAACAACCAACAATCAATTAAAGATTTTGTTATTCTGCCCCGAAGAATAAAGGATGATTACCTTAAAGG
>Ga0210057_1008002_pt1 | contig 12633 bp, 9 predicted proteins | sample CryGeyCG2114_010_2_FD_183968 | JGI IMG/M metagenome (GOLD analysis project Ga0210057, IMG submission 183968) | Groundwater microbial communities from aquifer - Crystal Geyser CG10_big_fil_rev_8/21/14_0.10 (SPAdes) (version 2) | ecosystem: Environmental > Aquatic > Deep subsurface > Groundwater ... | reverse complement strand
ATCAGATGTTCTTGTCTTGCTTGAAGCTGATACTTTACCTAAAGAGAATAACTATATAGAAAATCTAGTCAAACCACTGATCACCAAAAAAAACGTTTCCATGAGTATCGGTAATAGTTATCCACTTAGTTCAACTTTCATTGGAGATGTTCTGGCTCATCAAATTATGGTTTATCGAAAATTCTTTATAGAAACTAAATTCTGTAAAGATATTTCAGGACGAGGTGGTAAAGCCCTTCGGGTTAGTAGTTTTAGCAATTTTTCTTGGCTGAAAAACGTTCCAGAAGATTCATACATATACTTCTGGGCTATTCAAAACAATCTTACAATAAAGCATCCCACTTCAGCTATCAACTTTTTCCAAGTGGCTGGAACATTTTCAGACGTTGTAAAAAACAGAAATAAAGTTAAAGCCACAAGGAATAAAATTTCAGAGTATTTCCCTCCTGAGGTGACCGAAAAAGTCTTTGCACCTTTTTGTCCCCAACATGTTAGATCTCTTTTATATTTTATTCTCTTGAGTCCAGATAAAGCCTTAGCTTTTTGTGTAATAAAAGCAGTATCAATTTATAAAGAGAATAATCATACGAATTTTGATCAAAATAATTACAGAACTATAACAAGTCGATCTCTACATGTCTAAAAAAATTGCTACTACTATCGGTATTACAGCCTACAACGAACAAGCAAACATAAAAAATTTGCTTAGATCTTTATTGGAACAAAAAGGTAATAATTTTCTGCTTAAAAAAATTATTGTGATTTCTGATGGATCGACAGACAAAACTGTTACCGAAGTTAATGCCATAAAAGATAGCCGTGTTCAGCTTGTAATAGGAAAAACAAGAAAAGGCCAATCAACCAGACAAAATGAAGTGCTTAGAAAAGCTGATACAGAAATTCTCATACTGCTTGATGCAGATGTACTTCCTGCCAAAACTGATTTTGTTTCACAAATGATTTGTGCATATAAACGAAAGCCAAATATTGGCTTAGTAGGAGCCTCCATTAAACCAACATACTCCACTAAGCTTCTTGGAAAAGTTCTCAGCTGGCATATGAAATGGAAAAACAATCTCTATAGAAATATAAAACAATCAAATAATATCTATCTCTGTCATGGTAGAGCTCGAGCTTTTTCTAAACCATTCTACAAACAGTTGAAATGGCCCAAAATGTGGTCTGAAGATGCCTACTCATATCTGGAAAACAAACGATTAGGTTTCAATTTTGTGTTTGCACCTAAAGCAGCCGTCTACTACCAGTCACCTGAAAGTGTTAGTGACCATTTGCGTCAAAGCAAAAGATTTTTATCAAACAGCCAGGTTCTATCTAACTTTTATGACAAGGAGACCTTAACAGAGGCTTTTTATCTTCCAAAAAGCTTATTTCTAAAAAAAGTAGTTGAAGGAATTATTACTCATCCTTTTTATGCTAGTGCGTATATAGCTCTTTTTATCTACTCTTTTCTTCAAGCCAAGATCCCATTTTTTAGGCCAAAACAAGATACGGCAATCTGGGAACCATCAATTAGTACAAAAACTGTCAACATTTAAACATAGGAATTATATGTGGAAAACAATACTTAGCATTAGCTTTTTAGTCATCTTTAGTAGCCTTTTATATCTACTTACACTTAGAGGTGTGCCTGGAAATCTATCTGCTAGCTATATTAATAACGAGCTAAAAGAACAGGCTCAGCCTTTTGAGTTATCACCAGAAAGAGGCCGCTATACCTTGATTATGGCTATGGCTGAATACGGTAGTTTTGAACTACCGGAAGAAATAGCCTTAATAGCAATGCCAGATGTAGGCTATCTAAACGAAAAATTTTATACTCTGTTTGCTCCTGGAGTTTCAGTTATTGCCTTACCACTGTACTTACTTGGAAAGTCTTTAGGGTTAAGTCAGGTATTCACATATGCAGCCCCTGCGCTTATAGCAGTTTTTAATGGAGTTCTCATCTATCTGCTTGCAAGGGAATTTAAAGCCAAGCACTGGGCCTCAGTTGTAAGTGCCTTAGTTTTTTGTTTCTCGACCATTTCTTGGTCATACGCTGTCACTTTGTATCAGCACCACTTTACAGTCTTTTTTATGCTACTTGCCTTGTATGGTTTGATGCACTTCAAAAAGAGAAAATTCATCGGTTATTCAATTGCCTGGTTTAGTTATGCAGTGGCAATAACTTTAGATTCGCCCAATCCAATGTTATTGCTTCCAATCATGGTCTATATGTTATCAACCGCAATCAACTGGCAATTAGTTGGTAAAAAAATACGCTTCAACTTCAACACTTCAATACTTTTTACCAGTGTATTTTTCGCAGTAATTATAGGTTTTTACGGATATTACAATCGAATTAACTTTGGTGGTTGGGCAACCTTGTCTGGAACTATGCCCCGGTACAAAGAAGTTTTAGAACTATCAGGTGAAAAAACGGCTGAGGATATAGCTGGTGAAAAAACGGCTCTGACCTTATTTGATGCTAGAAGACTCCATCGAGGTTTGTATACGCTTCTTTTTAGTGATGATCGGGGAATCATTCTCTATACTCCAGTAATTTTAGTTGGATTAATTGGCCTACTTTCTGTCCATAAAAAATACTCTAAAGAGGTTGCCGTCGTTGTTGGTGTCATAGCAATGAGTCTGATTCTTTACGGTAGTTTTGGAGATCCCTGGGGTGGTTGGGCCTATGGTCCTCGGTACTTAATCCCAGCAATGTCTCTTGTAAGCATATTTATCGCAGTAGCCTTAACTGAGTATAAAAATATCTGGATTAAGCTACTTTTACTACTAGCGGCTCTGTATAGTAGCGCTATTGCTCTTCTTGGAAGTCTAACTACTAATGCAGTACCTCCAAAAGTAGAAGCTGTTCACTTACAGATCCCCAAGTATAACTTTTTACTCAACATTGACTATCTTCAAAATGATCGTAGTAGTTCATTTATGTATAACCAATACTTTAACCAATGGATAAGCCTTACAGAATACTACGAGATTATTTTGGCTTCTCTTTTTATTGTGTTCTCTGCTTTAGTCATATTACTGCCACTTTTTGAGAGGAGAAAATCATGAATTTGTCAATACATCTAGATGTTAAACGAAGCTGGATTAACTGGCTTCATCACTTTATTCAAAACAATGCACAAAATGCAGTCCTTTTAGGTGCAACTATTTTATCTTGGGTAAGTTGGTTTACATACTATGCAGCTGGTCACAACCTCGCATACAACGATGCTATGAGCCATCTTGATATAGCTAGACGTGTTACCGACAACATTACACCAGGCTTAGCACAACTTGGTAGTGTGTGGTTACCACTACTTCATGTACTTATGTTGCCCACTATTTGGCTCGATAGTTTCTGGCAAACTGGAATGTCGGCCGGTCTTATCTCAATGGTCTGTTATATCACCACTGTTCTTGGCGTCTATAAGACTACTTACAAACTGACTTCAAACATCTGGAGTGGGTTTTTAGCCAGCAGTATTATCGCTTTTAGTACTAACTTTTTATATCTACAGACAACGGCATTGACCGAACCTCTGTTTATTGCTCTCTTTACTTGGACTATGTACTACTTAGTCAAATGGCAAGATGAACAAAAAATTGGCCAGCTTGTTGGGGCCGCTTTAATGGTTTGTTTGGCTACTTTGACCCGCTATGATGGCTGGGCGCTTTTTGGTATGGCTGGGCTGGGAGTCTTTAGTTCAGTATTTTTAGCAAAATGGAAATGGCACAAAGCTGAAGGAGCAGCCATACTTTTTGGAACACTTGCAGTTTTTGGTATTGTACTTTGGTTTGCTTGGAATTTAACCATTTTTGGTGATCCACTCTATTTTGCTACTGGAGAATTTTCAGCTAAATCACAACAGGATTTATTGGCAAAAGCCGATGACTTACCAACCAAAGGAAATTGGATTGTAAGTGCCGTTACTTACTTTTATGCCATGGTTGGTAATATTGGGATAGTTAGTTTGATTGTTGGCTCTGTGGGATGGCTGATTTATATGATCGAGACTAAATCTATGCAAAAACGGATTATCTCAACTGTTTTTCTAGCCCCACTCTTTTTTAATGTGTTAGCTTTATACCTGGGACACTCTGTCATTCACTTACCTGAAATTGTCGGTCAAAGCTGGTTTAATGTGAGGTATGGTCTGATAGTAATGCCATGGATTGCAGTTTTTGTTGGCTATTTATTGAGTCATAAAAATTTTGTTATCAGAACAAGTGTTCCTCTTCTAATTGGTTTACAAGTATTTTTATTCTTCTCGAGCGACTATATCATTACATTAGATGACGGCCTCTGGGGTTCAAGCCAAAAGAATGTTAAAACAATCGGTTCATGGATTCACAATGAAATTGATGGGTCTGACAAAAAGATCCTGGTCTCCGTAGCCTCTCATGATGCAATTCTCTTTTCTACAGGACTTCCGATGAAACAGTTTATCCATGAAGGAACTGGAGAACTTTGGGACTCAGCTTTGGAAAATCCAACTAGCTATGCTGACTATGTGGTAATGAGAACCAATGATAATCTCGACTTGGTATCTAAAAATGTTGAAGAATCACCTAACTTTTTTAGCAACTATAGCCTTGTCTATGACGATGAATTTGCCGATATATATAAGAAAAATGAAACGGAATAGCAACTATGAAATTATTTAAAAACCTCTTACAAATGAGCTTGCCGTCTGTGTTACTCCTAAGTATGACGTTAATCTCACCAATGATTGCAATGACTGCAACTGAAAACTATTGGGAAGTCAGAGCCATTGATACCATGAAGTACTCCAGAGACAGAGCTCGTGAAAGTTCTATTGTGTCTGAAATACCAAAAATTGTCACGGCAGCAGCAGATCTTAATCCAACCCATATCGCGATTGGTACCCCTTACGATTCTGAATTCAATCGAGTTAATCAATCATGGGCCAGAGAAATTCATCGTAGAAAAATCAATGTCTGGTTCCGAGGCAATTTTTCTGGTTGGGAAGGTTGGTTCGACTACGAAGAGCTTTCTTCACCCGAAGATCACCACACTAAAACCTACCAATTCATTACATCGAACCCAGACTTTTTTAGAGATGGTGATATCTTTACTCCCGCTCCAGAACCTGAAAATGGTTTAATTGGAGACCCCCGTTTTGGTAACAAAGAAGCTTACTATACCTTTCTAAGGACTAGTTATCAGACTTGTGTAGATGCATTTGAAGCCATAGATAAAGATGTCACTTGTGGATACTTTGGCACCAATGGAGACATTGCCAAAGATATTTTAACGCCAGAACTGGTAGCTGATCTTGGTAATGTCATAATAATTGATCACTATGTCAAAGATGCCGACATCTTTGCCAAAGATATAGATTTCTTAGCCAATAAATTCCCCAATGCAAAGATAATTATAGGAGAATTTGGTGCACCAGTTCCGGATATTCACGGCAGTATGACTAATCAGGAGCAAGCCTCGATTATTGATGATTTTTTGAAGGTTATGTATGTAAAACAAGCAATAGTAACAGGAGTGAACTACTGGGTGTTAAACGAAGGTACAACTGCAATTGTTACCGACAATCTAGAACCAAAACTTGCCTACGATGTTCTCTACAAATACTACAATCCTCAAGTAATTACTGGAATAGTACGGGATACTCTTGATGATCCGATCTCAAAAGCAACTATTAATTTTTCAGATGATCACAGGAGTATACAGACGGACTCTCAAGGAAGATTTACTGCCTCAATTCCCGCGGACTCTGTTGAGATAGAAATTATCCAAGATAATTACTTCCCTGGAAAGCAAGTACTTACTTTGGACAATAGTACTGAAATAGTTGAAGTTAACCTTACTCCTAAGAAACCAACTTTTCTCTATAAAGTTCGTTTGTTGCTCAAATCAATTTTGTCTGGTTTCCCACGTAGCTAAAAAATTCTATGTCAAAACAGATTAAGACTATTCTGATACCAAATGCTACTGGACCTACAAATATTGGTGACCAGGCTATGCTCGAAGTTCTAGTCAAGTTGCTTTATGAGAGCTATCCTCAAGCAAAGCTTATCCTTCACTCGTCTGATGTGGCTCTTTATAAAAAGGTTCCTTCTTATGTTCTCAAAAATGCTCTCTACCATGAAGTAGCCTTTGCTGACACTAGGTTTATCTCGCGTTTAAGAAAGTTAGTGACTCTTTTTTGGTATCTCATGAAAATAGCTGTCTTTAATACGCCTCCAATTAAAAAAGATCTAGATACTTCTTTGTCTGGGATCGTCAGCGATTATTTTAAAGCAGATATGATAGTTTTTGTTGGAGGCGGCTATTTACGCTCTCAAACAGGGCTTACCCAAATAATAAATGCGACGATGCAACTCGTCCATCTGCTCTTGGCACAAAAGAGTAAAGCAATAACGATAGTGGCCCCTATTAGCTTTGGTCCATACGCGCAAGGATGGCTTGAAGCCTTGTCTGCTCAGGTACTTTTAAGATGTGACCTAGTGAGTCTCCGCGAAGAATTTTCTTACAATAAATTAAAGGATAGAAAGTCAAAATCTGTTATTCTCTCTAGCGACCATGCACTACTTTTAGATAAAGCCTCATCTCAAAAAAAAGGAACTTTTAGAATTGGCGTAACACTCAGACAATGGCTGTCTCCTAAAAAACAAAAAGACTTTGAAAATAATGTGTATAGCGCGATTAAAAAATTTGCTCGGACACATTCTATTGAAGTCTTACCTATTGTTCAAGTTCACGGAGAAAAGTATGGTACTCAGGATAAGTCTATTTGTCTAAAGCTGCGAGAAAAACTTCTAGCAAATGGTATCAGGGTCCTACCAATAAAAACTGTGACCACGGTATCTGAAGGCAAAAAAATATACTCCTCCCTTGATATGCTCCTGGGTATGAGAATGCACTCCAACATAATTGCGGCTACTCAAGGAATTCCCTTTGTGGCAATCAGTTATGAGTATAAAACTGAAGGTATTGCTACACAGCTAGGTCTTAAGGACTATGTGATCAAAATTGAAGATGTCACTTCTACTAGATTAGAAAAACTTTTAGAAAAAGGTTACTCAAATAGAACTACCATAAAAAGCAAGATGAACTCGAATTTACAGTTGATTCAAACAGAACAAAAAAGACTTTGGACTACCATATTTAAGCAGTTTAAAACCGTTATCTAAAATTCTCTCTGATAAAAATTAGTATACCTAAGATTAACAATGTTGATAGACACAATAAGAATTGAAACTCACAAAGAAACTACAAGCTTGCTAGCCCAAGTCCACTACAAAGGTAAACACAAAACCATATATATAACTCTACCAATCGAGTTTGAAGATTTTCTGATAGCTGAAGCTACACCATTTTTCACCTCATTTTTTTTGGGATGTATGAGAAAGAGAGAAAAACTGTCTATAAACGCTAGTCTCGACGAAAAACTTGCAAGCAACATTCACCAGATAAAAAATCTGGTTTACGGGTGGGATATTGGATATAAACCTATTTCAGTTAGCTACAAAAATACGACCAAGACGCACACAAAGAGTAGACAACGTGCAATGTTTTTTTCGGGTGGGGTTGATTCATGGTACTCCTACTTACAAAACCAAAGTTCTGCTTTTGAAAAACCTGTTTCACATTGGATAGTTGTCCATGGTTTTGATATCGATATAAACAATAATCAACTTTTTGATCGTGTCTACTCTGAAATACAAGCTGTGGCTAAAAAAGAAAATATAACCTGTATTCCAGTCAAAACAAACGTCAGAGAAATTTTAGATCAACTACTGGCTTGGGATTATAGTCATGGATCTGCCATGGCAGGGGTAGCTCAAGCTATGAGTGCTAACCTTGGTTCAGTTCTTTTTTCTGGAGGGACAGAAACCAAGGCTGTCAGACCATACGGTATACACCCCGAATTAGACCCTCTTTGGAGTACTACTGATTTGGATGTTATCCATATAGGCTTACAAGCTAGAAGGATAGACAAAGTTGTTAATTGGATAGCCAACTCTACAAATGCACTCGAATCGTTGCGAGTCTGTTGGAAAAATCCGCATAACGACTACAACTGTGGGCAATGCGAAAAGTGTTTTCGCACCATGTTGGCATTGAAAGCTGCTGGAGTTTACAACCAGGCAAACACCTTTCCAAAAGAAATAGATCTATCTAAACTAAGCAAATTAGTTCTTGAACCAAACCAAATCAGATACTTCCAAGAAAGTTTAGATATACTTAAGAAAAAAAATACGGATCAAGAACTAATTCAAAGCTTAGAAAGTCTTATAACTAATAACCTTAATAAAAACATTTATTCTAAACTTACACGTTCTCTCAGGAAGAAAATTAGTGAAATCGATCAACTATTTTTTAATGGTTCTATTTTCAAAGCCTTATCACACAACGGCATTTTATAACCTATAAGTTGAATTTTGACTGTTATACAGTATAATACACTAAATAGCATTTAGTATAGGTTTGTATGCAGTTTGTTAAATACAGTCTCTTCGCTTCGTTTTTACTTTTATTTCTAACAACTAGTGTAAGCGCAGGTGCACCTGATGGTTCTGGACCTTGGGCTGATGAAGTTGTTTCTTCAAATCAAACTACGACAAAAGATGGGCAACTAGTCTCACTGGTTAATCCACTTAGAAGTGACCCCACGACTGCCTTGGGTGAAGCCGAATATACAAACGCCGATGGATATTTCTTTTCCCTAGGTTTTGGCGGATCAATCACCCTTAAATTCGATAATCCCTTTAGTAACGGTGTCTTAGTTGTTGAATCTACATATGACAACTATCCTCTGGAAAAAGCAAAAGTAGAAGTTTCCTCTGATGGATCTAATTGGTTTGAAGCCGGTCAAGTAGTTCAAGATGGTACCGTGACTCAACCTGAAGGTGTTAGTTGTGCAGCATATGTAAGAATCACTGATATAAGTAGCACCGATGATTTTCAAGAGGGTACAGCAGACGGTTATGATGTAGATGGTGTCAAAGTAGAGGGAGAAACTGCTTGTGAAATAAACCAAGAGACAGAACCTACCCCCACACCTTCACCTAGTCCCACGCCAACTCCTACAACTACAAATGATGGTGGTTCTGAGGATACTTCAGCCACAGATGATAATTCATGTAGGGCTTCTAAACCTGAAACACCTACCTTAACTGCCAGTCGAACCAGTTCGACAACAGCTGAATTAAGCTGGAACAGTGTCAAAGATGCAAGCCACTATGCAATTTCGTATGGACTTACTCCAGGAAACTACATCTATGGTGTTGCAAATACAGGTAAGACTACCAGCTTTAGCGTTGGTGGACTGGATCCAAATTCTAGTTACTACTTTGTAGTTACCGCAATTAATGACTGTATGCCAGGTGAACGATCAAATGAAGTTTCAGTATCGAATGTCCAGGTACTTGGAATTTCTGCCAGCCAATCTGGAGAGGGCGATAGTGTTCTGGGATTGACTACTGAGCTGGCTTCTACTGGATCAATCGCTTATCTCTTAAAAGGTATTTCTACTCTTTTATTAGCAACTATGGCATTTGGTATAGGTTTTTACTCTTTAAGCCGTGAGCAATAAAGTCTTTAGATTAAGTCTTAGTTTGTTGTTAGCCTTTAGTACTGGCTTCTTGTTTTGGAACTATAAATCCATAAAAAACAGAGCTTCTCAAATCTTTGCACATACTTCAAACGTAGCTCTACAACAAGAAGCAGTTAATGTGGATACCAAGCTGCCTCCGACACAAATTACTTTTCCAAAACTAAATAAAAGCATTGTGGTCTCGGCTAGTATCATCGATAACGGTGTTTGGGGGTTGTCTGACGACAAAGCTAGCTGGCTAGCTACTTCAGCGGTACCAGGTGAAGGTAATGTGATTATTTATGCACATAATAGACCTGGACTGTTTGGAAACCTTGGAGCTCTACAAATAGGCGATGAAATTATTCTTACTCAAAACAACAAATTAATCACTTACAAAGTCCGAGAAACTCTTGCTATTAAGCCTAATCAAGTAGAGGCTATCTTGTCTCCAAACAACCAACTAACGCTCTACACTTGCGACGGTACTTTCGACCAAAAACGTTTAGTTGTCTATGCTGACCCAGTCTAGGCAATTTGATAACAACTATTCAACGTTTGTAATCATCTCCTGTAAATCTTGCTTAAGTTGGTTTCTCTCTTGTGTGTGTGCGTAGCCTAAATAAAACAAAGTCTCACCAGAGCGAACAAAATCATCATAGTCAAACCCTTCGAGACTTTCTTCAAAATAGTCCTTGAGTTTTAACTCTGACTTATCTTGAAAATATAGTCGCTCAAGCTCTTGCGAGTCATTAATCGACTGGTAGTGATACAACCACTCAACTTGATCTGAATAGGCAAGTAAACCTAAGTCCTGACTCGATTCCACATACTTTGAGATCGCTTGAAAGGCAAGCAACTCAGTCATTCCCTCTTCCATAAAAGTAGGCCAAATCTGGTTTTCACCTACAAATGAAACTCTATGTAAGTGTTCATGGAGAGCCGTATTCAGGTATTCTGAAAAAGTCTTTTCTTGATAAAAACGCTCAAAAATACTATCAATTGCTTGCGCGGTAAGTTTCTCTTCTTCAGTTTTGTAGACAGGCTTCAGTTGATCATAGTTTTGAGCACCATCATCATAGTTTAAGATAATTTTTAGATCGTCTGATAAAAAGACCCCTGATTCTGTTTGCGTATTAACTGGAGAGTCTTCAAGAAGTTTTAGATATTCACGCATTTCAGTCAATTCTTGTTGATACTGACTCTTATACTGCGTCGCTAATGATTGAGCTTGCTCAGCATCTTGTTTGGCTTGTTCAAGCATAGTCTTATTTTCTTCAATCAGACGCTTGTTATCTTGAATTACTTCCAGATACTCTTTACATTCAGCTAGTTCTTGCTGTGAAGTTTGTTCACAATACTTCTCATAGTCTTCCTCTAGGTCTGTAACATACTTCTTATACTGATTTTCAAGTTCATACAAATCAAGAATCACATCACTGACGTATTGGTTAGCTTCACCAGCAATAGAATCCAATCGGCTGATTTCTGAGCGAATTTTTTGAATCAATTCTTCTATTGCCTCCTTGCGTTTTTCTCTTTGAATTTCTTTGAAGAATTGATAGTCTTGACTACCTAAGACTAAAAACTCCCCATCTTGATCTAGATTGGGTTTATATTCTAGATATTCATGCTGGATTATCTTTTCTGCTAAGACAGGTAGCAAAAGCTTTAAATCTTTTTGATTGAATTGATGAACGAGCAAACGGTTTGTTGGCAATAATACTTGACTGATATTTCGAGTATCAAGGGAGTTGACTTGCTTAAGCTTGGTTGGCAATATAAACGCTTGTACAAATGTTTGGGTATCTGAAATTGACAAAATTTCTTTGAAAATCTCTTGATTGTCTTGAGCCAACACGATAGTAGGCACATCGCTATCAGTTTCAAGTAATCTACTGGAAATCGCTTCTGAACCATAGGTGAGCCTATGGCTATCACTTGACTCATTGAGTTCAAGCTGAGAAACCAGCATAGCCATTTCTGTTTCTGCTTGAAGATTTATCTTAATTACAAAGTACGCGAATCCCGCCATAAAAGCCAAAACCAAAACGACTACATGTAACTCAAATAATATCAAGAAAGCTCCAATTCTCCATCTTAGTTTTTTAAATCGCTTTAGATTCAGACTAAATCTACTTAAACTAAGTACTCCAAAAAAAATAGGTATAAGAAAACTGTATCTTTCAAGATAACAACCAAACGTATCTAAACGGATGTTACAAGAAGTCTGCTTAAACAAAGTAATAACCTGATTGCTGGTCGGAATGCCAAAATATCCCCAGAATGATACTGAGTGTTCCTGTGCTCTAGTGTCACGCATTTCGGCTGTATCCTCATCTTGCGGGATTGGTGCTTGAGGATTTTGAACAGCCTCTGCTATCAAAGAATCAATCTGATTGGCTTCGACCAATTTTTCGGCAACGTAGTTTTCATTGCCTAGCCTGCTTATCTTGCTGGTTGTGTAGAGAGACGCTTGAGAGGCAAAGCTATATAAATACTGACTCAAGAGTAAGGCAGCATAAAAACTTGAGACTATATAGACACTAATAATTAGGAAACTGGGTGAAATTGAACCAGGTATTTTTATACGCTCAAATTGGCCGGAAATGTATTTTTTGACTTGTCTTTTATTGACCACCATTTGTGCAAAGGCTTTCATAGTACCTTCAAGTTTTTTTGAACCGACTCACCGCCAACAAAACTCCAGTCATACTCCAAAACATGTAGGCTACTTTTGAGGCCACAAACACATCTATATAAATAGCATTCACTAACAGACCAGCTGTACCAGCGATATAACCAATGGCCACTACCTGGTAGAGAGCATTTGATTTCATACTAGAAGAGGCCGGCATTGTTTGGATTAGTATTTTTATGGCTATAAAAACTACATAGCCAATAATGCTAAAGAAAGTAATCAAACCAAGTACACCGGTTTCACCAAGTATCCTCAGATAGTTATTGTCAGTCCCATCAGCGTCTGGAAAGTGGAAAATATTTTTTTTGTTTAGCGTAGCAAAACCACTACCAAGCAGAGGATTGCGTTTAA
>Ga0210057_1008001_pt1 | contig 12633 bp, 16 predicted proteins | sample CryGeyCG2114_010_2_FD_183968 | JGI IMG/M metagenome (GOLD analysis project Ga0210057, IMG submission 183968) | Groundwater microbial communities from aquifer - Crystal Geyser CG10_big_fil_rev_8/21/14_0.10 (SPAdes) (version 2) | ecosystem: Environmental > Aquatic > Deep subsurface > Groundwater ... | reverse complement strand
CTTGATTGCATGTTCATCATAGATAAAATGAGGTTAATTTTTACTCATTTTACCGCATTAGATTACGGTCAGAAATTAGATGATTTAACCGATACCCATATAGTCAGATTTTAGATGATTTAATACGTTAGATTGACTTTAAAGCCCATAAAACCTATGATAAATATAAGTTTTTTGACAATTTGTGGTATCAAAAGGAGATAAAAAGATGAAGATTGGCGATAAAAAAATGGATGATTACCGCAACAAAATGATCGCATGTGAAGATGAAATAAAAAAATCCATCATTGGGATTGATGATATTATCCGTCTTGTGGTAACGGCCGTATTCAGCCGTGGCCACATTCTTTTTGACGGTCTTCCCGGACTTGCCAAGACCACTCTTTGTTTTGCCGTCTCGCGTGCTCTCGGGGGAGCCATGGTCAAATTTGACGGACGTCCTGATTTTACTCCGAGTCAATTTCTTTACGTAACCGAACCGGATGAAGAGGGTAACCCAAAATTTTATAAAGGCCCTCTCATTACCAAAGCGAACGTGCTTACGGTTACTCTTTTGGACGAAATTACCCGATTCGTTTCTCAAGCCCAAGCTTTTTGGTTTGAGATTATGAACGAATTTCGTTTGACTCTCCCAACACAGGAGATCGATCTTTCTCATAACAGGGTATTTGCGACAAAGAACAAAGTTACCCGAGGGGAAACATTCGAAATTCCACAGCCGCAGCTTGATAGGTTTATGGTAAATATTGAGCTTTCTTATCCGGACGAGAAATCGGAAAAAGAGATTATCTCTAATTCCGAATTCGACGATCCCGGCAAATTAGTCAGGAGAGTTAATAGCGTTTTTGAAAATCTTTCGGATCTCGAGGAGGCTGTCGAAGGCATACAGGCCTCGGTACAAATGAGTCCGGAGATGAAGAACTACCTGTTTAATGTCATTCTGGCAACGCGGTTTCCTTCCAGATTTGGTGTTAAGCTTGAAGGCATAACCGACATTGATTCTTTGGTGGATAATCGTTTTAACGCTTCAGGTATCTCTCCACGAGGAGGCGCCAAATGGAGGCGTCTGGCGAAGATAGTGGCGTTAAGGCGCGGGGCGGACTATGTGACTCCAAAGGATGCTATCGGTATTGCGTATGAAACCCTTTGCCACCGCATATTCGTAAATCAGCGCGCGGCAGGCGATAGGAATAGAGCAATGCTTGCCCGTGATTTTTTGGGGGCGGTTCTTTCCAAGATCGAGGCGCCCGGGAATGGATAAAGAAAAATTAATTTCCTCTATCGAGGAAATTGATTATTTTTTTGAAAGACTTTCGCGTGACCTTGCGCCCGGGCTTCATAAAAGCTCGGTTGAAGGTTCGGGTTTTCGAGTCAAAGGTTATGATACGATATTTAACCGTTCGGACTTTGATCAAGTTGACTGGAATACCACTTTTGCGTCGGGCAGTCGTATTCCTCTCGTAAAAATAGTCGAGCAGAAAAGCGCGATAACGGTCATGGCGATCGTTGACGGTAGCGCTTCGATGGGTTTTTGCGGGAAGGTAAAGAGGATGGATGAGGTTGCTAAATTAGCGGCATCCATCGGTTACTCGGCCTATAAAGCGGGGGATAAATTTGGACTCATTCTCTATGATGATGATATCGTGCATTATTTTGAGCCGGAGACGTCGCGCTCGTACGCTCTTGAGATCGGTGAGTATTTATGCGAATTCGCGCCTCGAAAAGGAAAGTGTGCGGATATCTCACGAACAATCGATTTCATACCCCCAAAACCGTCCCTTATTTTTTGGCTCGGCGATTTTCATGAGCCGGAAGATAAAATATTCGATTTTCTTTCGAATGTCGCTTTTATCCATGATGTTGTCCCGGTAATTTTTTGGGATTCTGCTGAATTCGAAAGATTGCCCGATTGGGGATTTGTCTATTTTTATGATCCGGAAACGAATAAATTGCGTCCGGATATCATAACCCCCAAACGTAAAGAGCGCATGCGTAAAATGCTCTTTAAAAGACGAAACATCTTAAAAAGAACTTTTACGGGATTTGAAATTGATCCTTTGTTTGTGATGGATAATTTTAAATCGTATGAAGTGGCTAAATTCTTTTTGGAAAGAAGGAATATTTGATCGATTAAACTAAATAAGGAGGCGAGGGAGATGAAAAGCAGAACGTTAATATTCATCCTCGGATTCTTCCTCGTCGCCCTCTTAACCTCTCAAGAGTTGGGCGCTTACGAGGAAGTTGCGGGCGAAAAAGGTGGGGTCGCGGAGTTCAAAGTATATATGCCGGAACACGATTTCGGATATGTATATGGAGACACCATTGTAATAAAAGCGGAGATCGTGACGCGGGGTAAAATTCTTCTTAATAAGGAAAAGTTGAGCCTTCGCAGAATGAAGATCAACGATTGGTTGGATATAAGAGTCATTTTGGACAAGGCTAAAGAAACCGGAAACAGGAATATTTATCGTTTGACGATTGAATATCGGATATTTTATGCTTCTTTTGAAACTAGTGTTATAGAAATTCCCGAATATCGCCTTAGCTTTTCGGACAAAGAAAGAACTTTCTTCGTATACATACCGCTGTATTCCGCCACTGTTTCGCCCTTAGCGACAAGAGAAGAGGCAGAAAATTTGATGATAAGTCCTTTAGTGGCACCGCAAGAGCCGGATACAAAATATTTCTTTTTTTCTTTAGCGATATTCGCGGTTTCTGCGTCTCTGCTCTTCTCGTTCGTTCTTACGCATTATCTGTATATATATGTAAGACTGCGTAGGAATTCGGTTTTTGGGGTTGCTTTAAACCAACTGAACAACGTGAACTCTCTTAAAGAAGCGATGCTTATAACTCATCGCGCTATCAACTCTTACGCCGGTTGCGCGTGTTTCCGTTCCGAAATAGGTTCATTCATAAAAGACCACCCGGAATTCGAAAACGTTAGAAGTGAACTTGAGCGATTTTTTACCTTATCCGAGGAAATATTTTTTTCCCAAAAAATATTTTCCGCGGGGGAAGAAGAGATCGCCGGTTTGAGATCTTTACTGCAAAAAATGAGAATTTGCGAAACAAAAGAAAGGAGGGGCCATGCATTTTGATCATCCATATATTCTGTTACTCATGATTTTGGCCCCTCTTCCCTTTTTAAGATTGAGGCCGTGGGTATTGTTTAATTTTTCGAGTTTTCTGATATTGCCCCAAAATAATCTTGCCCGTAAAACGGTCTTTGCTTCAAAAATATTTTCAATGGGTGTTATTATCTGCCTGGTTCTGGCTCTTTCTGGACCTGTTTATAAGGCAAAAGAAATCTTAAGGATAGAAGAGGGAGCGCAGATTGTGTTTGTTCGCGACGTTAGTTCATCAATGTTCACCAAACAGGAAGACGAAGAAGGAAGTGTTTTAAACATAGATATTGCCTCAAAATTGATCAAAGATTTCGTTTATTTGCGCCCCGGAGATGAATATGCTCTTGTTGATTTCGGTTCAGCTGTCGTAACCCGTTCCGGCTTTCTGTCCGACAAAAAAGAATTTACGAGTATTTTATTTGCTCCTACGACCGATCTTTCCGGAACCGTTATTGATCAGGCCTTGATGAGAGCCATCAGCTTTTTTGAAAGCACGGAGTCTATTAATTCGCGGGCAATAATCCTTCTTTCCGACGGTGTCGGACGCCTCGATGGCGTGGAAGATATGGTTTATTGGTTTTCTCGGGTAAATGTTAATTTTTGGTGGGTATTTATAGGAGATGAGAATAATTGGAAGACGAGTGATGATATGTTTGGATTTATTAATAAATACTCCTTAGTCGGTAACGCGAAAGCATTTCGTGCTAATAATAATCTGGAGATTGCTGAGGTTATAAATAACATTAGGTCGCTTGAATCGGGGATCATCCGCCGTCCTGTGGAGGGATCCAATCATCTTTTGGCTCCGTTGCTTTTTAAGACGGCCTTCGCGCTTTTATGCTTACTGGGGATATTTGTTTTATTCGGGTTAATGGTCCGGAAAAGAAAGGATGGCTGATTTGAAAAAAATCACGATTATGTTTGCCTCAATAGCGGTTTTAAGTTTAGTGTCGGCCTTGTTTTCTTTTATACGGCTGGAGAGGGATCGTCGCGAATACGAATTGCTCGCGCGGGCCTATGAAGTTCGTACGAGTTACAATGCCAGCTTTAAGATCTATGCCGAAGCTTTGGGTTGGTCGAGACGGTATCGACATATCTTTCTTTATAATTTGGGCAACACCACTTTCAACAAAGCTGTTGCCGAAAAAAGCCTTCCTGCATTAAAGTCCGCGCTTGAGTATTATAACGAAGCGATCAGGATGAATCCCTATTTTATGGAAGCCAAAAAGAATGCCGAGATTCTCAATAAATTTATTTCGGGTCTTGAGGTTAGATCCCGTAACCTAGCGGAAGAACCTAATGGCGACCGACGACCCCAAAGAGGCCAAAAGCCAGGCATTACCCCCTATGAGCCGACTAAGCCTTAGTGTTATCTTGCCTATCGCGTTGTTGCTCTTTGCCTCGGCATTATCGATTTTTTATTCGAAGAGATCGTTGTGGCAGGAGACCAAGAGATGGTCGCGATTCACCGGTGCTATAAAATTAATTTGTTTTTTTATGGCTCTTGTTTTTGCCTCTCTTTCAACGGCTGATATTAAAATTCCCAAAAAAGCCGACGGGGCAACTTATGTTTTTGTCTTTGACATAACCTTAAGCCAGATGATTGAAGACTACTACGAGCTGGATGGTAAAAAAATATCGAGGATCAAACTAGCCAAAAAAACCTTTTTTGGGATACTTGATAATTTACCAAAAACCTCTTCGGTTTCCATTCTAGCCTTTTCTGGAGAGTATTTTGACACTCTTATGGTTATATTGCCTCCGACGCCTGTGACGGACAGGGCTCTTATAAAAAATCAGCTTCAATTGGTAGATTGGTGGAACGCCTGGAATGATTCAAGTTCGCTTGAGCTTTTTCCTATTTATTTTTTGAACCAGACTCGTAGATGGGAAAAACCTCTTAACGTGGTCATGTTTGGAGACGGAGGAGGTAATCCGGTCTCATTGCATGATGATGACGGTGAAGAAAGTAAATTGGAAGCCGAGCTTCGCGAATATTTTGAAAGCGGGTTCAATTTTCTATTTATTGGCGTCGGTAAAAATTTTCCCTCGGAGGTTCCCGTATTCAACAAAGAGGGAGAAAAAGCAGGATGCCTGATCAATAAATTTGAAAATGATATCTGTTACGTTTCGGCATTGAATGAAGAGACCTTGCGCCTAAGCGCCGAAGCTTTTGGAGCAAAATATCTTAACATTGAAGACGGTAAGGATATTCAAAAATGGATATCCTCACCCATAGTCAGGCCGGAAAGCGCGAATATTTTTATTCCACTTAGTTGGATATTCGGCGTAATTTCACTGACATTTTTCGTTCTTTGGGTAATAATTTAAAAAGCCTCCCTTCTAATACGGGGGGCATTTTTAATTTCAAATAACAAAATCCAAATTTCAAATCAAATTTAAGGCTTAGATTTTAACTTTAAGCCAGGGGGTTGATTTGAACTTTTCTGCCCGTTTAGCTCGTGCCGATATGGCATAAGGATCAGCTTCGGGCGGAGAGTTTTGAACTTTTAACTTGGAGGCGGTTACGTTATGTATTATTGTAAATATCCCTTATTTATATATATAATTAAATATGATGAAAAAAAATCGTCATCCAAAAAAGCCCGGAAAGAAAGGTTGGTTTGAGGGCTTAAACCAAGAGACCAAACAGTCGGTTTTCGCGGTTTTTTCATTTTGCGTGTCGTTCATATTAGTCCTTTCCATCACTGGAAGAGCCGGCGTTGTCGGCGCTTTTATAGAACGAATATTCGAAAGATCGTTCGGTAAAATGGAGTTTTTAATCCCCATTTTATTTTTTATTGTCGGTTTCTCTTTAGTCTTGTCTTTCCGTCCCTCTTTCTTACTGCCAACGGTCATCGGTGGGCTCTTATTCTTGTTCAGCACGCTTGGTGCCGCCGACATAGTTTTTGGTGATAGAGTGGCCGGTGTTGCCGGAATGATCGTGGCGAAGCCTCTGGTCGGACTTTTTGATTTTTGGGCATCCCTCATTATTGTTATGGCGTTGTTCGTTATTTCTATCCTAGTGGTAATGAACTCCTCCATTCTTAAAAGAAAGGACCTCGAAGAAGATGATGATGGAGAGAAGAAACTCTCATTTTTCGGGATTGTAGCAGGAATCTTTAAAAGAAAGAAGAAAAATATTGATCTTGCCCCGGCGGAAATTAAGACAAGCGAAGAGGCGAAAGAAGAGGTGGTTATTGAAAAAAATAAACCGGAGAAGATCGGAAGGATTGAACACACGAAAGAAGGAGAATTTTTAGTTGCCAAAAATCCGGGCAAAGAGCGTTCTCATCAGGGGTTCAAGCCCATTCCTTTTGACCTGCTTGAAGATGATCGAGGTAAACCATCTTCCGGGGATATAAAAGCCAACGCTAATATAATCCAAAGGACTTTTAAAAATTTTGGGATTGATGTCGAGATGGCCGAAGTAAGCGTCGGTCCCTCCGTTACCCAATATACTTTACGTCCCGCACAGGGGGTAAAACTCTCGCGTATCACCGCTTTGCACAACGACCTTGCTTTAGCTCTTGCCGCCCACCCCATTAGAATAGAGGCTCCCATTCCCGGACGTTCGGTTGTGGGCATCGAAATACCTAACCGAGTTATCGCTTTGGTCGGTCTTAAAAAATTAATCGGCTCCGACGAGTTTATGCACTCAAAACACGCGCTTAACCTGGCTTTAGGCAAGGATGTTTCTGGAAAATCGGTTTTCGCCTCCATAAATAAAATGCCCCATCTTCTTATAGCCGGTTCTACCGGTTCCGGTAAGTCGGTTGCTATTCACGCAATGATGCTCTCGCTTTTGTACCGAAACGGCCCCGGTCAGCTTAAATTCTTGCTTATAGACCCCAAGAGGGTTGAGCTTTCGTCATATTCGGGTATTCCTCATCTTTTGGCTCCGGTCATCACTGACGCCAAAAAAGCGATACTCGCGCTCAAATGGTGCACCTCCGAGATGGAAAGGCGCTATGAGTATATTTCTGCCGCAGGCGTGCGTGATATTCTTTCATATCAGGCAACCGCTCAGTCTCAAGAACATCCCATGCCTTACATAATGATCGTTATTGATGAATTGGCCGATATTATGGCCACTTATCCTCGGGAGCTTGAGGCCTCCATCGTGCGTCTTGCTCAAATGTCACGCGCCGTAGGTATTCATTTGGTTGTTTCCACTCAGAGGCCGTCCGTTGAAGTTATTACCGGACTTATTAAAGCCAACATTACTTCGCGTATTGCTTTTCAGGTTGCCTCCCAAGTCGATTCGCGCACTATCCTTGATATGGCCGGCGCCGAAAAACTTTTAGGGAACGGTGACATGCTTTTCCTTGCCGGGGACGCCGCAAAACCAAGAAGGATTCAGGGTTCTTTTGTTTCTGAAAAAGAAGTCTCCAAGATCGCCCAGTACGTCGAGGAGGCTTATTCCGAATACGCTATAAACGAACGCGAATCGATCGATGTTTCTTCCGTGGAAGAAAAGGGCAAAAGTATTTTTGATGACGTATCCATACAGGATGTCTCCGAAGATGATCTTTATATGGAGGCCGAGAATATTGTAATGGAGGCGGGAAAGGCCTCCGCGTCTTATCTTCAGCGTCGTTTGCGCGTAGGTTATGCTCGCGCCGCCCGTCTTTTGGATATGCTTGAAGAAAGAGGGATCGTCGGCCCGGGAGAAGGAGCAAAGGCCCGCGAAGTGTATGGTGCCAAGACCTTTGAGGAATCAAAAAAAGAAGAAAAGGAAACAGGAGGAGGCGAGGACTTTTTTAAGACAATGCAGTCGTAAAAAATGTAAAATTAAAAAATCTCCGCCCGAGGCGGATCCGCCTTTGGCGGAAAAATGAAAAATTTTGGTCTTATAAAGTTTTGCTTCGCAAAATTTATTAATTTTTAAATTTTAAATTGTCATTTTATATTTTTATTTTTACATTTTAAATTAACGTATGTCCCCCTTGTTTCGTAATTTTCTATTTGTTATACTCGGTTTAATATTCACGGGTTATCTTGTTTTCCAGCTTCGCGGTTTTTTTCTGGCCCCCTCGCTTTCATTATTTGAGCCCGCGCAGGGGAGCCATTTTTATTCAAGCCGTGTCATTGTAAGCGGTAAGACCGTGGACGCCGCTTTACTCACCGTTAATGGGCGGAGAATTTTTACGGATGAAAAAGGCAATTTTGAAGAAGAATTAGTCTTGCCTTACGGGTTGAATGTCATAAGCGTTTCTGCCGAAAGAAAATTCGGGAAAAGATTTACGGACGAAAGAATAGTGTATGTCACCGGCTATCCGACTGAAGAAGACGAGAAATAGAAATTAAAATTCGAAAATTATTAAATGCAAATCGGCCATCGTAAATCAAGAACCGGGTTTAAAAATTTAGAAATTTAAATTTATTTAAAAATTATAAAATTTTCGCCCGAGGCGGGTCAGTCTCGGACGGAAAAAATTTATCATTTAAAATTATTGTAAATATGGTAAAAAAATCTACAAAAGAACAATCTGACGGGAAGCGCGCCAACCTCGAAAGCGCAATTAAAGAGATACAGGCAAAATATGGCGAGGGCTCAATTATGAAACTTGGTGATGCTCCGCGGGTGGACGTGGACGTCATACCCACCGGCTCTTTCGCACTCGATATTGCTTTAGGTGTGGGAGGTTTTCCGCGAGGTCGCATTATTGAGGTATATGGTCCGGAGTCTTCCGGCAAAACCACTTTAGCGCTTCATACCGTTGCGGAGGCCCAAAAGCAAGGAGGAATGGCCGCGTTTGTGGATGCCGAACACGCGCTTGACCCGGAATATGCCAAAAAAATAGGAGTAAAAATAGACGATCTGCTTATATCCCAGCCGGACACCGGAGAGCAGGCGCTGGAAATAGTCGAAAATCTTATCCGTTCAGGTGCCGTTGATATTGTGGTGATTGACTCGGTCGCCGCGCTTACCCCTCGCGCGGAGATAGAAGGCGATATGGGTCAACAGCATATAGGATTGCAAGCGCGCCTTATGTCGCACGCCTTAAGAAAACTTTCGGCCATAATTTCCCGCACAAAGACCGTAGTTATATTCATAAACCAGATTCGGATGCAGATCGGTATCATGTTCGGCAATCCCGAAATTACTCCGGGAGGGAAAGCGTTGAAATTTTATGCTTCGGTCCGCACCGAGGTGCGCAGAGCCGCCCAGATCAAAAAAGGGGAAGAAGTGATAGGTAACCGCGTGAGAGCCAAGGTAGTTAAAAATAAAGTGGCTCCTCCGTTCAGGACATGCGAATTTGATCTTATGTTCAACGAAGGAATATCTTTTGAGGGTGATGTTTTGAGTCTAGCGATTAAGCACGACATAGTTAAAAAATCCGGAGCATTTTTGTCATACAGTTCCACTAAACTTGGTCAGGGTTTTGAGAACGCCAAAATTTTTCTTAAAGAAAATACCGCTTTACGAGATGAGATAGTAAACAAAATTAAAGAAATTTAGGGGTTTGTCCGTCTTTTTTGAAATGGTGGTTGGCGGTCTTATTTAAATAAATTATATGGTTGAAAATAAATTAACCCTGAATTATCTGGTGAAAAATATTTCCGTAGTCATCGGGTTGGTTTTAATTTGGCGAGGAATATGGTATGTGCTGGACGCTACGGATAAATTAATCTTTGGCGGTAGCCATGCTTGGACGGCATTAGGTGGCATTATTATTGGGTTGCTTATTTTATATTTGCCGGACAAAGATCTAAAAGAAATCGAAAAATTATAAGAGTCAATATTTTACGGGTAATTAGAAATAACCAACTTTAAAAAACCAGTTTTAAAATTGGTTTTTTGATATGCGTTTGTTTTACTTTCTATGGTCTAATTCGTGCGAATAGGCGAATGGGTAGGTGTGTGGGTGGTTTTGGACGCATTTTAAATTATAATATATATTATTGGTAAATTTAAAAAATAGTTAAGTATGAAAAGGAATATATTTTTATTATTGCTATTTTTGATAATTTTGCCCAATTTAATTTCGGCGTGCGGGTCTTTTCTAGTTCCCGAAATTCATTCCTTTTGGGAAAAAGGCGAATTAAATTATGTGTTAGACATGTACACGCCTGGAGGGTCACCATAAATATTATTATTTCTTTTCGTAGAGCTTATTTTAATCACCGTTCTTGTGGGTTTAGTCGCACCTACATTTTGTTGACCATTAAGATTACTGAATTAATTAAATAAATATATGCCAAACCAAGAAGTTTTAAATTATATAAAAGAAAGCAAGGCCTCGGGCGCGTCCGATGATGTTATCAGGACGGAATTGATAAAAGCCGGCTGGTTTGAAGCGGAGGTGAATGAGGCGTTGGATGCTTTTTCCACGCAAAACCCGAACATAAAGCCATATTGGCAGTCGGGCGAGTCGAAGAGGTTTAAATTTATGATAGTCATGATAATAGGAGCGTTTTTGATACTTGGAGGAGGCGCGGGCGCAGCTTACTACTTTTTTGTGGCTAAAGAAGAGCCTATGAATGTGGCAGAACTTAACGCAAAGGACCAGGCAACGGTTCAAGTTCCAGGCAACCCGTCAGAATCTACCCTGCCTGATGAAGCTATAATAGTTACTAATTTTTCAGGACTTGTTCCGGTTGATTATTCTATTGATGACGACGGAGAGATAACATTTAATATTAAAAATAATTTTAACGATATTAATGCATATATTTTGAACTTTAAAATAGATTCTCAAGAATACATTCTTCCTTTGAAAACTTTTATACGCGGTAGAACCTCGCCAGAACCTTTTTATTTGTCGATCCCTTCCGCGAAAGATCTAAATATCGGAGATAAGTATTCTTATAGTTTGGAAATTGTATATAGATATTTGGCAAAACCGGAAGCGGGGGGAGGATTTGTGGAGGACGTTAGCAAAGGAACGATCTCCGGTATTATTGTTCCCTTAGTTAGTACTCCCCGAGAAACATTGATCAAATTTGCAGATGCCCTGGCATTTGATAATATTGATGGTGCGTCAAGTTTTATAATAAAAGAAGACCTCGCCGAAGCAGTGTTAGTATTGAAATTGATGGAGCCTGAAGACAGAATAGCTCTTGGTTAATTTATGAGGTTAGGAATAGATCTTCCCGAACAAGAATCGTTGGGAGAGGAAGTCGCCGGATTTATTGTAATAAATGATCCTAAAGAAGGAACGATAAAAACTCCAGTAAATTTTAAATTGGCAAATGACATGTGGTTTATAGGCAACACGTGGTTTATAAGTAGTTTTTAAATGTTTTTTGGATTTAACTCGTCATGAAAGGCACGAGTCCCAGGACGCGCGCTCTTTTTACGGCTTGAGCCATTTTTCTTTGGTGTTTGGCGCAGACCGATGTTTTGCGTTTCGGGAGGATTTTTGACTGCGGGCTTAAAAAACGCTTAAGCACTTCCGCGTCCTTATAATTTATTGATTTTATGTTTGATGTGCAAAAATAGCACTGTTTAGTATCAGACATATATTTAAAAAGGTATATCTTCGGGGTTTATGTCTTCTTCGCCGTAATTTACCGACTCAACTTCTTCTTTAGGCGGAGTGTCGGCGCTTTCGACGGGCGTTTTTTGTCCCGACTTTGGTCCTAATTGCAGGCGCTCGCCGATTATTTCGGTTCGCCAGCGTTTCTGGCCGTCTTGACCGGCCCATGATCTGGTTTGTATCCTTCCTTCGATCATCACCATACTTCCTTTGAATAGGTATTGTTTTGCGATCTCGGCCAGTTTTCCGAAAAGGACTACGTTATGAAATTCGGCCTGTTGCTGTTTTTGTCCGTCTTTGTTCCAAAAACGGTTGGTAGCTATTCCGAAATTTGCTACCGCTTGTCCCGAAGGAAGATTGCGTATCTCCGGGTCGCGCGTCATATTGCCTATAATGAATGCTTTGTTGAGATTCATAAATTAATGATTAGTTGATAAAAATTATTTATCCCAATATTTCTTCAAGTTTTTGGTCGATCTTTTCTATGCGCTCGATCTCTTCTTCGGTGACCACCTTTTTCTTGGTTTTAATTTTTCGTTTCACGAATTCTTCACGCTTGGTCTCGATTACGCTTGCCCTAATGACTCCCGGGAGGCTCTTTATTTTATTTGAAAGGTCGTTTATACCGGACGGTTTCATTAGAAATTTAAGCCATCCAAAAAATCCTTCCGTCTGCTGTTTTATTGGATAAGCTGTTTTATGACGCCTAAGGGGGGATTCCTCGACAATGATATTTTTGGTGTTTTCGACCAACTCTCTTAGGTTTCTTGAGGTTTCGTTGGCTTTTTCTTCATCCAAAAGGCCACTTATGAAATAAGCCGCCTCGTATAGTTTTGGTTCTTTTTCGCTGGACATGAAGCTATATTAACAAGAGTTTAGTGATTAAGCAAGGGTTTGAATAACCCCACCCAATTTTGCACTCTGCCGGTAATTTCTTCACATAATACTCGGACTTGGCCAGAACCTCAAGCGGCGTTTGTTTGTTGTCGAATGCGCAGTGGACTCTTTTGGTGTTGTAGAAC
>Ga0210057_1007999_pt1 | contig 12637 bp, 12 predicted proteins | sample CryGeyCG2114_010_2_FD_183968 | JGI IMG/M metagenome (GOLD analysis project Ga0210057, IMG submission 183968) | Groundwater microbial communities from aquifer - Crystal Geyser CG10_big_fil_rev_8/21/14_0.10 (SPAdes) (version 2) | ecosystem: Environmental > Aquatic > Deep subsurface > Groundwater ... | reverse complement strand
CTGGAGCTATAGGAATTTTAGTTCAGCCGCGGACTAAAGGTCCCGGCCACGGGAGCATTAGTCGTGCCTTTTATGCAAGAACTGGTTTTGTAAAAGTTTTACTTGGTATTTAAGATAATAAATCTATGAAAGAAAAAATTAAGAAAAATTTAAAGAGTCAAAGACTAAAATAATAAAAAATGAAATCATGAAATGGTTTGAAACGAAAGAAATAAAAAATAAAGAAAATTTATCTCCCAAACAAATTGAATATATTAGAAAATCATCTCTTACTATTTTTGGACCATTAAATATATTAATTAGAAAACATTGGGATCTTGTAGTGGCGAATCTATCTATAAATTTTGTGAGTAAAATTGTATCTGAGACGAATTATTTTTTATTGCGTTTATTAATTCTTGCAGTTTATTTTTGGTTAATCTATTTTGGTATAATTCATGGTCGTCGCCTTGCATGGAACGAAAACGGTGTCAGGAACCGTTTCTTGTGAAAACGGTGTCAGTGAAAGTCTTGTTAGACATCCGATGTCTAACAGCTACGTAAGACCGTTAGGGTAGAGAGCCAGCGGTGGAATATAGGGTTATTGTGCGACAATTATAGAGGAATAGCCCAAGAGTAGGGAATTGTACCATTCAAACATAAAAACCGCCCAGAAGGGCTATTTTGGCCTAAAAATGGGCTTATTTTAAGCCAAGGTTTCAGCAACCGATTGAGCCATAGGAAGCCATTTTGAAGCTTGTGTCTTTTTGACCTTATATTTCAGCATGGCTTCTTGACGGTCAATTAAGGCCTGAAAATCTTCCCTGGACCAAGCGTTAATTTTCTTACCTTTGTTCCGGTAGATGATATTAATGGCCTCGGCCCATAGTTCAAAATCTTGTTTCTTTTTGCCAGAAAGTTGATTGGTTTCGAAAAAGGGAACGACTATATTGCACAATTCATCAACCGCTTGGACGGAATAACGAAGTTGGGTTCCGGTAATATAATGAATACGGCCGCAATTCAAAGTATTTTGGATCTCTCGCAAGAATTTTTCCTTGTCGATTTTTGCGGCAATCGCAAATTGAGCTTTCCAGCTGTAATACGTGGGAGAATTGGTTCTTTTACTTTTTACGTCTCTCCGGAATTGCAGGTCAAAGCATCCCGTCTCGTTTATAAGTTTTAATATATTCATAATTTATTCGTTTAAGCTGTGAAATTTTCTATGAGTTTCTCTAAGTTTTTTTGAGGTGACAGAGGCATAGATTTGAGTTGTGCTGATATTTTTATGACCCAGAAATTCCTGAATGGTTCTCAAATCTGCCCCGCGACTTAATAAATCTGTTGCGAAAGAGTGGCGAAGCGTATGGCAGCTGGTAAAGGCGGGAACGCCAGCCAAAACGGCATATCTTTTTACGATGCTTTCCATTGAACGGGCCGAAAGTCGTTTTTCCGTTCTATTTATTGGTCCTTTATAACTGATGAATAAAGCTTTTTCCTTGTCTTTTCGCGTTTCGAGATACTTTCTTAACCATTTTATCGCTCTTTCTGAGAAATAGACCGGGCGAGCTCTATTACCTTTACCAATTACTACGATTTCTAAATCTTTTAATTCAGGAGTAATTTTAATTTGTTCCTTATTTAAACTTACTAATTCGGCCACTCTCAGTCCGGTAGAAAAGAATGTTTCCAGAATGGCTCGATCTCTAAGACTAGTAGGCGTAGAGGTTTTCGGAGCTTCCAATAGTTTTTTTACCTGATCGAGAGTAAGAAATTTAATAACTCTTTCGTTGATCTTTGACTTGGCCAGTTTGATCTTTTCTGAAGGCAAAGATAGAATATCGCGGTCAGTAAAATAATTTAAGAGATTTCTAAGAGCGATGAGATAATAACTTTGTGTAGACCTCTTAAGGGGCTCTTTAGTGTTCTTATTAAAAGTTTGGGACAGAAAAACCCTGTATTTTCTTATATGATCTTCAGCCAGTTCGTGGGGAAGCAGGTTTTCCAGATTATTGGCAGACAGCCAGGAAGAGAACTTTGTTAAAAATCTACTATAAGTTTCCTGACTTTTATTACTCAAACCTCGTTCTATATCCAGATATTCTAAAAAATCATTAATATGTTCAATTATGGGCCTTGTGTCTTTTTTCATATTAACGGGGAAGTGGTTTAGTTGGTATACACTATACTTCGATAAAGAACCATTATGCGAAGTATTCTACCTTTATAATATCAGGCCAAAAAGGCCTGTCAATGCCCCTTCCCCGCCTTAAACGGGCAAGACGCGATAGATGAGATTTATCTCATCGCACGCTCCCTTCCCCATTTTTAGGGAAGGGTGAAAGATGAGATTTATCTCATCGCACACTCCCTCCCTCTCTAAAAAACGAGAGGAGAGGTTGGTGTGACCTCTCCTATAAACCACAAACTGGTTTGTGAGTGATGTGAATGTGAAAGAGCCATAGAAAGAGCTGGGTTGGGTGGGAAGGGTTGGCAAAGCTTATGACTGACTTCCCCTTTTGACCGCCGAGGGGCCGGATTTGAGGAGGACAAGTGCCAACTCTTCCCACCACTACTTTCATAATAAATCACCTACCCTGCCTGTCAAGAGCCAAGCTTCATTCAGAAATATATAATATATGTGGAAGCGAAGGTCGAAAAGAGAACGAAGTTCTCTTTGAGTAATATAATTCTATTCTATAAATTTTGCAAAATACATAATTAAAATTCCAATTATAAAAAAAGTTCAGCACCATTGTGGATGCTGTCCCCTATCAGATTGACGTAGCCGAAGGTATGAACGTCGCAATGGTCTTGGTGGCAGTGCCGCCAAAGAGGCCAAAATAAGAGGAAAAAGCAGCGTATCGGATAGTTCTTATTTGATTAACTCTTTAAACTTCCCCCACAAGGACTGCCCGACTTTCGGCAGATCGCTTTTTACTTCTTCTTTCTCTTTTTGGAATTCTTCCTCGATCAAAGGTTTCCTCTTTTCGATTTCCGGCTCTATGATTTTTTTGAACCAATCTTCCATTTTGGGCCAGATATTTATTTTGAACCAGCCGAACATATTCTGCCAAATAGGCATTACTTCTTCCTGCCAGATCTTTTGGATGATGCCGGGCAATTCTTTTTCTCCCACCTCCAGGGCCTTCTCCCCGATTTTTTTTGCTTCATCCAGCGTTTCGGGCGGAGTTAATTGCGTTTCTTGTCCGAAAGAAAGAGTCGGCATCAAGACCCCCAACATTATTGAAATTGCCAAGATTTTTTTCAGCATAATTCTTTTGCTTCTTTTATCCTTTTGATTGTTTTTTCTTTTCCCAGAATGCAGGCTATGTCAAAGGGGCCTGCCGAGGCCTCTTTGCCCGTAAGCGCTACCCTGAGCGGCCAGAGAAGCTTTCCCTTGTCCCCGATTTTTTCCGCTTCGGCGATTAACAAGCTTTCAATGTTTTCTTTGCTCCACTCGCCTTTCATCTTGGACAATATCTTTTCCAGTTTTTCCAGAATCTCTTTCACTTCTTTATCATTCATATCCTTCCACCTTAATAAATCTTTATCATAATCCAGCTTTTTTTTAAAGAAAAAATCTGTCAGATCAATGATCTCCGAAACCTTTTTCAATCTTTCCTGATAAATCAAAATAATTTTTTCCAGAGTTTCGCTCGATATCTCTTCGCCGCTTTCTTTTATTTTGTATTCGCCTTTTTCTTCCCCTTTGAACATCCCTATTTTTTCAGTTCCCTTGGCGTTCTCCGGCAAGCTGAGGCCCTCGGGAGCTTCCCTTATCTTTTCGAGAAAACCCGCTTCCAGAAAATAAGGAATGCACATTTCCATCATTTTTTCTTTTGATTTTTGGCGGAGATAGAATCCGTTCAAAAAATCCAGCCGCTGAATGTTAAAAATGGCGCCTGCTTTTTGCACCTTTTCCAAGGAAAATTCCTTGGCCAAAGAAGCCAAAGAATAAATTTCCCGCTCATCCCCCGGGTTCCATCCCAAGAATGCCATGAAGTTTACGAGGCTTTCCGGCAGATAGCCTTCTTTCCTGTAATCCTTAACGCTGGCAGCGCCGTGCCGTTTGCTCAGTTTGCTGCGGTCCGCTCCCAGAATCAGGGGCAAATGAACGTACTGGGGCCGCGGCAATCCCAGGGCTTCCTGGATCAAAATCTGCTTTGGGGTATTGGAAATATGCTCTTCCCCCCTTATTACGTGGCTTATCTTCATTTCAAAGTCATCGATCACCACGGCAAAGTTATAAAGAGGAGCAGACAAACTTTTGGCGATTATCGTGTCCCCCATCAGCCCGGTATCGAATTCCAATTTTCCTCTTATCAAGTCGTCAAAACTCACTTTTTTTGCGCTCAATCTGAACCTGATAACGGAAGGTTTCCCTTCGGCCAAATACTTCTTTACGGTTTCCTTGTCCAGTGAGGCGCACTTTCCGGGGTATTTGGGCGCTTCCCCCCGCGACATCTGCTCCTGCCTCTGGGCTTCCAATTCTTCTTCCGAACAAAAGCAATAATATGCTTTGTCTTCCTCTAAAAGTTTCTTCAGGTATTCTTCGTAAATCTTGAGCCTTTCTCTTTGGCGATAAGGACCGTAGGGGCCCGCTGTATCCGGGCCTTCGTTCCATTCCAACCCCAGCCATTTTAAGTTTTCAACGATGTCTTTTTCAAACTCCGGCTTAGATCGATCCTTGTCCGTGTCCTCTATCCTCAAAACGAAAATCCCTCCTTTTTGCCTGGCAAAAAGATAGTTGAAAAGAGCGGTTCTGGCCAGGCCCACGTGCAAGAAGCCGGTTGGCGAGGGGGCAATCCTGGTTCTTACTTCCCCCGGCTTTATAAATTTGAATTCTTCTTCAGGAACCATATATTTTAATTTTATCATTTGATGAGATTTATCTCATCGCCCGGTTAAATATTCTACAAGATAATTGGCGATTATTTTCGCTGCCTGCGGCTTGGCAAAGGCGCGGGTTCCGTTAACCATCTTTAAGAGTTCGTCGGTCTGGGAAAAAAGAGATTTTATTCTTTCCAGGAAAAAACGGGAAGTGAAGTTCGTTTCTTCTATCACGATGCAGGCTCCGCTTTCCTGATAAGCGTAAGCGTTTTTCACTTGGTGGTTTTGGGCCGATTCGGGCAAGGGAATCAAGATGCTTGGCTTCCCCACAGCGGCAATTTCAAAAATGCTGCCCGATCCCGCCCGGCTGACGATTAAATCCGCGGCGGCATAAGCCCTTTTCAGTTCCGGCTCCCGCAGAAAAGGAAAAAGATGGTAAAACTTTTCCTGCTCCTGATTTATGAGTACGCGGGATTCCGCCCTGACCTGCTGGAAATTATTATCTCCGCATTGATGGATTACTTCAAAATTTTCCAGAAGCTGAGGAAGGACCTCGAGGATTTTATCGTTTATCCTCTGTGCTCCCTGGGAGCCTCCCAGGACGAGCAGTACGGGCTTGGCGGAAGTCATTTTGAAAAAACTCTTGGCTTCTTCTTTCGAGCCTTCCAATATTTCCATCCTTGTAGGATTGCCCACAAGAATCATTTTCTTTACGGGAAAGTACTCGGTCTTGGGAAAAGAAACGAATATTTCCATGACGAAATTAACCAAAAACTTATTGGCGGCTCCGGGCGTAATGTCGGATTCATGAAGGAAAACGGGAACAAAGAGAAGCTTGCCGGCCAGGACTCCCGGAATCGAACCGAATCCTCCCTTGCTGAAGATCAAATCGGGAGACATGAAGAAAACGTGGAAAAAGGCTTGCACAATACCCAGGGGAATCTTAACGCAGACATCCAGCGCATTAAGGAGAATATTTTTCCATCCCGGGTACCTCCTGATTTTTCCTGCCAGAACATGTTTTACCTTTATTCCTTCCTGAGACAAAAGCGCCTGGCTGAAGTCATCTTTGGGACCCAGAAAATAAAATTGAAGATCCGGGGTCTGGTAAATTCTCCTTATTTCCCTAGTCAGGGCGATAATGGGGATGACGTGTCCTCCCGTACCGCCTCCGGTAAATAGTATCTTCATTGATTATTTTTCTTGGAGATGTTTAATAATATTCCCAATCCCGCCAGTTCTGCCACCAAGGCCGATCCTCCGTAGCTGATGAAAGGCAAGGGAACCCCGGTTAAAGGCAGCATTCCTATCATTGCTCCAATATTAACAAAGGTTTGACTGATAATCCAGACAGTGATTCCCAGCGCGACGAGCTGGCAAAACTTATCCTTGCTCTCCTTGGCGATCTTGAATCCCCGCCAGGCAAAGACCAAAAAAAGAAAAATCAAAAAGAAAGCGCCGATGAATCCCGTTTCTTCCGAGAAAACCGCGAAGATCGAATCGGAAATCGACTGGGGCAGAAAACCGTGCTTCTGGATGCTTAATCCCAGTCCCACTCCGGCCACCCCCCCCGATCCTATGGCAATCAGGGCCTGCTTCATCTGGTAGCCTATGCCCATGGGGTCAATGTCAGAGTTAAGGAAGACCAGAAGACGGTTGAGACGGTAAGGCGAGATTTTGACCATGGAATAAAAGACGGCGCTTCCTATCAGGAATATCAAGAAAGTATGCACGAGAGGCAGGTTTGTTGAAAAATACATGGCAACTGCCGTGACGGCGATTATCGCCAAGGTTCCGACATCGGGCTGTAGAATCAAAAGCAGGCATACGATTGCCAGGGCCAGAAGGAATGCAACGAGAGTCCTGTTGAACTCCCGAGGGTTTTTTACGGATACGGTTTTGTCCGTCCGGGTAGTCAGCCAGGCTGCCAGATAAAGAATAAAAGTCAATTTCAAGAATTCCGCAGGCTGGAACGAGACAATGCCCAGATATATCCAACTGGAAGCCGTCCCGAAGTTCGAGCCCAAAATTGGCAAAAAAACCGCTATCAACAAGAATAAGTTAAACAAAAACAAGCGGGGCGCCCATTTTTTAATCAAAGACAAGTCAATCTTGTAGAGAATGAAGCCCAGTATTAATCCGGGAATCAGGCCCATAAGAATCTGGTGCCTTAAAAGATAAGCGGTATCGTCGAACTTTTTAAAAGAAAAAGCGGCTGAAACGCTGGCCAGAATTATTATTCCAAACATCAGCAAAAAAATGGAAACTCCCAATAAAAAATAATCGGGAACCGAACTTTTATGCATATGTTTTGTATTCATCTTCGTTTTCCCAAGCGATAGCGAAGGGGGGAAGAAGAAAGTTTACTTTCTTTGCCCTTGTTGCGCAAAAACTTGCTTCTTAAATAAATTGCCCTTTTCTTTGTAATCCCTGAAGATGCTGAAGCTTGAGGAGGCGGTGGAAAGAAGGCAGATTTTCCTCTTCCCGGTGTGTCTGTAAGCCAGCTTTACCGCATCCCGCATGTTGTCCGTGGAGAAATGTTCGGGCACTCCCCTGCCTCGGGACAATTTCATTATTTCTTTCCAAATTCGCTCCCCGGTCGTCGGAAATAAAATCACGGTTTTTATTTTGCTTTGCAAAACCTTTTTAGCCAGATTTTTAAAATCGATATTTCTTTCAAACCCGCCCAGCATAATGGTTTGCACTCTCGGACCCAGAGAATCAATTGCTGCCATCGTGGCCTCGGGTATGGTTGCCAGGGCATCGTTATAAAAAGTGATTCCCCTGAAAGTCCCGACCAATTCTAATCTGTGCGGAAGATATTTAAATTCCTTGATTGCCTTGTCGATGATTTTTGAAGGAACTTTGAATATTTTTCCCACTGCTCTGGCTGCGGCTTTATTCAGCTCATAATATTTTCCCCTGACCGGAATTTTCTTTGCGGGCGAAGAGAATGAAATTCTCTTCTTCCCTTTCGCTTTCTGCGGAAGCTCAATTTTCGATTTTTTAGCGATTTCTCTAACGATTTTATCCCCAGCATTGTAAATTAAATAATCGTCTTTTGTTTGATAACGGGCAATATTTGCTTTGGCATTGATATATTCCTGAAAATTTTTATAATAATCCAGATGTTCAGGATAAATATTGAGAAAAACCGCTACCTGAGGGCTTTTTTTTAGGTTGTATAACTGGTGAGAAGACAGCTCGTACACATAGATGTCCCCGGGCCCGGCGGAAAACAAAAGATTAAGCACCGGTTTGCCGATATTGCCCACCAGGTGAGCTGCTTTCCCGCCCTTCTTCAGAATTTCGTAAATCAACGAAGTGGTAGTGCTTTTTCCCTTGGTTCCGGTTATTCCTACAATTTGGCCCGGACAGTTGTCAAAAAAGATGTCCGTCTGGGTAGCCACTTTTCTGAGAGCGGACTTGGGCAGTATTTTAAAAGGAATCCCTGGCGATTTGACGATTACGTCGTATTTTTTGAGAGAGTGGAGATAGTTTTTACCCAGATGCAATACGGCGTCCCTGCCCGGTTTTTTTATCTTTTCCGACCTGTCGGCAATAGCCAAAATCTTTTTTGGGAACAGCTTCCTCAAAAATAAAAAATTGTCTTTTCCTTCCTTCCCGAACCCCAAGATCAGTATTTTCTTGTTTTTTAGCTCTTCCAGCATTGTTATATTTAAAAATAGCATAAATATTTCATTTTTGAAACAAAAAGTCTCCCGAATAGGTTACGAGAGACTATGTTCCGTACCCTGGATAAAATCCGAACGTATTTCAGGGAAAATCCGGACGCTGAATTTTAGTCGCTCGGGCGCGGCGGAATTCCTCCTCAGACCTCTTTCTTCTGCCGCGCCCTGGCTTACCCAAGTCGCAACGAAGGGTGGAAAAGAGGTTTATCTCTTTGACTGGGCCGGCGAATTTTTTGGCGAAACTAATCTAGATACTATTGTTTTCTCTTTTTTGTCTTTTTATACTCGTTCTCAAGATTTAAGTGATATTTATGATATTCCTCGTCATCTCGTTCATTATCGATCCTCATTATATTAAAAGCTCTTCCTCTACGATATCGGCCGAAAAGTCTTGCAAATTCTCCTTGAAATCGATGGAAAGTGTTCCAGTCTTCTTCAACTCCAGATTTATCAAATTCTTTAAATCCTTCTTGCCCTGGACGACGGCCATACTCGTCAAACGCAGATGCCGTTCCATCTTTATGCCCTATAAGAATTTGTCCTCCATATTCAACACCTCTAGGGTCCGGCATTAATAGATAACCGTAACCGTAGTTATACCAGTCTGATTTTGAAACATATCTCTCCGGATGCAACCAATTCTCTTTCGCCGCTGCAACGTATCTGTATGCGCGACTTTTGATGATAAAATTAATTTGACGTACTTCTTCTTCGGATAGATAACGTAGAGTTTGAATATCAGTAATTTTCATTATTGCACCTCTAAAAAAAATGGGGTTTGGTCGCATTTCCAATTCGTTCTGATACGGATTTCTTACCCAAGACAAGTTTGTAAGGATAAGTATTTTATCCAGCGAAAGAGGGAAAAGTGTATGGCTGGCATGTAGTCTGATATCTGGATCGTTATACTCTCTACACCATTGCGACCTAGGACCGCACCGGCGATTGTATATTGTCACGGGGTGGTCAGATACTATAAATTTTGTATCTGATTTACTTGCATCAGCTATAAGCCATACGCATTCCATCCATATAGAACCATATAGCTGTCTTAACGAAGTCATCAGGGCGAGAATACTGTTTTTATCCTGTCTGCCTAATTTACTTGCCTGATCGCGGAGCCAGGCAAGCCCTTTGGGAGTACGAAGTTTCTGAGTACTCATGTAGAGAAGTAGGTCATTAATACAATTAGACCCATCCCATGGATGTGAAAAACTAGCACACCACTCAACAGCAGCTTTTCCCCTAGCATCAATCTTCCCGAAAAATAATTGTTCAATCGTTTTTAACTCAACGCCGTAAAAATTTGTCGTGTATAAATCCTCTTCGGCGAAGCAATGCTTAAATCCCAATTTTCTTACTGCATTACCTATATGGGTTTTACCTTTGCCGTCGATGAATTGCGGCGGCTTCAAACTAAGATAATACAATTCATGTTCAGATGAGGGATCCGGTAAGAATCTTTTTTGATACCAAATTGGGGTGTAATGATTATTTTTATATTCTCCAGACATACTTTAAATCTTATTGTGTGCTGTGGATAACTCACTTTGGACTTTCTATTCATTTTCTATTATACTATAGTAAGGTAAATAGAGTCAAATTTTATGATTACAAAGAGGCAAAAAGAGGTTCTTGATTTCGTCACCAAGTATCAAAAAAGCAAAGGGTACGCTTCTTCGCTTGAGGAAATATGCAAAAAATTTAAACTTGCCTCTGTTTCTACGGCACATTTTCATATTTCTAAACTTCGTGATGCCGGATATCTATCCAAAGAAGAAAATAAACCTCGCGCTATTGATACAACAAAAAGAGAAGAAATGGCAAGGGTTCTTATCGTGGGCACTATTGCCGCCGGCCAACCTATAGAGGCAATAGAAAATCCAAGTGAAACAATTGCAGTAAGTAAAAATGAAATTGGTAAATTCGGTAATCATTATGCTTTACGCGTCCAAGGCAATAGTATGATTGATGATGGTATATTTGATGGCGATATTGTTGTAATCCGTAAACAAGAGACTGCCGATGACGGCCAAACCGTAGTGGCTATTATTGATGACAATGAAGCTACTCTTAAAAAAATTTATAGAGAAAAATCGCGTATTAAATTACAGCCGGCAAACCAAGAGATGTTACCAATCTACCGTAAAGAGGTAGAGGTACGAGGTGTTGTAGTTAAAATTGTAAGAAATCTAGAAAATGGTATTAAAGACAATACGCTCGCCTACAAGAAAAAAATATTTTTAGACCGCATAAGAAGTTCCAATTCAAAAAGTCAAAATAAATATAAAAGGGTTGTTCTTTCTCCAATTAGATATGCCGGAGGAAAAAGTTTAGCGGTTGGTCATGTTGTTGAATTATTGCCGGACAATGTAAAAAGAGTTGTTTCTCCTTTCTTTGGTGGTGGCTCAATTGAAATAGCTATGAGTAAAGAACTTGGCCTAGAGGTTATCGGCTATGATATTTTCGATATCCTCTGCAATTATTGGAAATTTCAAATAGAAAAGCCGAAACTTCTTTACAAAAAGTTAAAGGAATTAAAACCCAATAAAAAAACTTTTGAAAGAATAAGGCTGATTTTGAATGATGTTTGGAAGAAGAAAACAAAATTAGATCCTCTGACTCTGGCGGTTTATTATGTTTATAACTTTAATTTATCCTACGGCCCCGGGTTTATGGGCTGGTCTTCTGATATCTATCTGGACGAAACAAGATATAAAAGGATGCTAGAGAATATCCGAGATTTCAATCCGAAGAACTTAAAGGTAGAATGCGCCGATTTTCGAGAGGTCATTAAAAATCACCCAAACGACTTTCTGTATTGCGACCCTCCTTATTATATCGGCAAGGATTCGAAGATGTTCAAAGGAATTTATCCAATGAGAAACATCCCCGTTCACCACAACGGATTCCCGCACGAGGTTTTAAGAGATTTATTAAAAAATCACAAAGGAGGTTTTATACTTTCATATAATAACTGCCCGACAATAAGAGAATATTATAAAGAATTTAAACAATCCTTCCCCAGCTGGCAATATACTATGGGCCAAGGAGAAACAAGAATAGGATTAAACAGAAAAAATGGCAACGGTAATCATATTAAAGAATCCCACGAAATGATTATTTTTGGCCCACCAAAAAAATAAAACTATTTTTTACTTAATCGTTTTTGGTGATAAGCCATAAATTTTTTCTCTAATTTTGAGGGGTATGGCTGGTGATTTTCTTGGAAATTCCAATCTGGATATTTCTTTTCTCTAGAATAGTAATCGGATTTACACAAATCCTCCATTTCTTTAAAACTTGCGATCTTCATTTTTTTAGTCCCAAACAAACCACTTACCTCAGCTAACGTCTTGGGAGAAGTAATCATATATAGTGCTACCTTTGACTTGCTTTTTAGCGCTTCTTCAATAAGCAAATGGAGGATAAATCTAGGCCTGCCAGGACTTCCCGTCATAGCACCAGTATAAAAACTTACAGTTCCTTTAATTCCTCCTTTTTGGATAGAGCCACCTATTTTCTTTATGATTTCATCCTGAGTGATTAAATATATTCTTGCTGAATCGTCAGTAAGTATTTTTTTATCAATGTTGGGTGAATATTTTATACCTATCTTATTTCTATTATTTTTTCTTAATACAAAATCACCCACTTTAATTGATGTTTTGACATCTTTTATATTCATAAAAATTTTAGTTATTTTGATGAAGTTATCCAAAGGAAAAAACTCCCAATAAGCATTTCTTTATAAATACTATCAAATAATTTTGCTACCCTTATTCTCTCCCAAACGTAATCTCTCTGAAAGCGTGGGATTCTGAGAACCCCCCCCTCGTTCCATCTTACCTAATACCGTATTAAGAGTTTTTTGTTTTACTTCAATTTTTGCTTCTTCCGGCATAATTTTTATTTTATTTTTGTCAATAGATAAGGAACTTCGCCTGTTTTTTTTGCTTTTTTGAGCCCCAGCTTTAAGGCTTTTCTGCATTCTGATCTGGTGCCTACGCATTCAAAGGGCTTAAATCCCCTTTCCCCTATTAATTGCTGCAGGAGGGGCAGAAGTTTTTTGTCTTGAAATAAATTTTTCCCGAAAATCTTTAGAATTTCTTTCTTTTTCAAGAAAGGATAAA
>Ga0210057_1007998_pt1 | contig 12637 bp, 10 predicted proteins | sample CryGeyCG2114_010_2_FD_183968 | JGI IMG/M metagenome (GOLD analysis project Ga0210057, IMG submission 183968) | Groundwater microbial communities from aquifer - Crystal Geyser CG10_big_fil_rev_8/21/14_0.10 (SPAdes) (version 2) | ecosystem: Environmental > Aquatic > Deep subsurface > Groundwater ... | reverse complement strand
AGAAAGAAGCCATAGGTCAGACCAAGAAACTTTCTACAACAGAATTTGGTTTAAGACATTAGATGAATTAAATAGGAAAATTAAGGTTTGGAATAGGGAGTATAATAACCTAGAACATTGCGGCCTTGATGGTAAAACGCCCAATGAAATGCTAAAATTATTAACTAAGTAAAACCGACAAAAGTGTGTGGTCAAAACAAAGCTAAAAAAAGCTCGGTCCAAAAAGACTGAGCCTGTTATTTTTTTTAATCACTTGCGCCTATTATCAGCATCGCAATCGCCACGCAGGTAGCAAGCGCGCCACCAGGGACACAGAGCAAGGATAATTTTAACGCCTGGACAGATCCCTTTGCGCCTATTGAACCAAAAAATAACTGTCGCGACAATTAACCCGAGACCAGCACCTGTCAAAGCAATTACCATCACGGCTTCCCAGAACATATTCATTAACAAAACTGAAAAGATAAGTGAAATGAAAACGACAACAAAAATTGCAGTGCCAATTATATACCTGCGGACGAATACTTTTTGGGTCAAATTATCCCACCAACTGCAAAGCCTCAACTGTTTCTTTTGGATAATGCTCCAAAAATTATTCAGCAGTTGCCAAAGGCTGCCCCACAGCCTCTGTAATAGACACCCCGGCCTCATCAACCAATTCACTGTTCGTAAGTTTCTGCCAGAACTTGGTGACCAGATAACCAGCTAAAATTAACAACTCAACTCCAACTATAAGTGCTATCCAGAGACCAAGAGACTGCCAAGTAGCTTTTAAAGCTAGCATCAGATCTCCGCTGTTAAACATTTCCATAATACTCATTGTTCAAACCTCCTGTTTAAACGAATTTATTTATGCTAAAATACAAGCATAATTTATGCCAAAATCAACTAAAAAATTTGTAATAATTGACGGTAATGCCCTGCTGCATCGGGCTTTTCATGCCTTGCCGCCCATGACCACCAAGGACGGCACATTAGTTAATGCAGTGTATGGCTTTACCTCAATCTTGCTTAAAATTATCAAAGAACTGAAGCCGGATTATATCTGTGCTGCTTTTGATCGTAAGGGTAAAACCAAACGTGCCGAAGCCTTTGCCGAATATAAGGCCCAACGCGTTAAACAACCGGCTGAGCTTTATGAACAAATTTCCATTATTGAAAAAATTTTGGAATCTTTTCAAATTCCGGTTATTGACTCTCAGAAAGACGGTTACGAAGCTGACGATGTTATCGGCAGCGTAGTCACCAAGCTGGCTAAAGAAAGGGACGATCTTCAATCTTTGATCGTCACCGGTGATCTGGACACGCTTCAGTTAATAAATAATAAGACTGAGGTTTTCACCCTCAAAAAAGGTATTTCCGATACTATTATTTATAATCAAAAAGCCGTCCAAAATCGTTATGGTCTAAGACCCGAACAATTGATTGACTTTAAAGCCTTGCGTGGTGATCCTTCAGACAATATCCCCGGCGTCAAAGGCATTGGTGAAAAAACAGCTACGGATCTGATCAAGAAATTTAAAACCTTGGAAAAACTTTATCAAGCAATTGATAAAAACGACAACCAGCTCAAAGAAGTAAAAGAAAGGATTATAAATTTATTAAAAGAACAGAAGAAGGAAGCTTTCTTAAGTAAAGAATTAGTAACCATCCAAACCAATTTGCCGACAAATTTTAAATTGTCAGATACCAAAATTCAGGGCTTTAACCAAAAAAAGGTGATAAAAATATTCACTGAATTGGAGTTTAAAAGTCTGATGAATAAAATTCCTCTGGAACTAGCTGGACAAAAAATTCAGCCCGAGGTCCAAGAAACAACCCCCGCTAAAACCGGCTCTCAAGGTAGAATGCAGTTTGTTAAATTAGACACCCGTCCAAAAAATAAAAATTTTGATTATCAATTGATTGATGATGACAAAAGTTTTAATAATTTTTTTACTGAATTAAAACAACAAAAAGAATTTGCCGTTGATACAGAAACTACTTCGCTTGATCCTTGGCAGGCAAAGCTTCTGGGTTTAAGCTTCTCTTGGAAAAATGATCAGGCTTATTATGTTGTTAATAAAAAAAGTTGGCTTAATAAACTTAAAACGATTTTAGAGAACCCTAATTATCAGAAAATTGGCCATCATTTAAAGTATGATCTGGAAATTCTTGATCATGCCGATATCGAACTTCAAGGCCTGAAATTTGATACTTTGCTGGCTGCCTATCTCCTGACCTCGGGCAATAGAAATTTGAGTTTGGATGATCTGGTCTTCAGTGAGTTTGGTTACCAGATGCAACCCATTGAAGATCTGATCGGTGCCAAACCCGCCCGCAACGCTTCGCGTAACAAGGTGGGCGGGGGGAAAAACCAACTATCAATGGCCGATGTTCCGATTAACGATCTGTCCTGGTATGCTTGCGAAGACGCTGATTTCACTTTTAAACTTTATCAAGAGCTTAAAAAAGAACTGGAAAAAATTTCTGATCTAGGGTTACTTGAAAAAATGGAGTTGCCATTGATTCCGGTACTGGCGAGGATTGAAAAAAACGGGGTAAAAATTGATCAACCTTTCTTGAAAAAATTAGACCAGAAATTCAGCCGCAAAATAAAAAATCTAGAAGAAAAGATTTATGAACTGGCAGGCAGTAAATTTAACATTGCCTCGCCCCTTCAACTAAAAGAGGTTTTATTTGAAAAACTTAAAATTTCTACTCAGGGTATCAAAAAAACCAAGACTGGCATCTCAACTGCTGCTCAGGAACTGGATAAACTTAAAGATCGACACCCGCTAATCAAATACATCTCCCAATTCCGTGAATATTCCAAGTTACAAAATACTTATACCAAAGCTTTGCCAAAATTAATCAATCCGCTGACCAAAAGAGTCCACACCAGTTTTAATCAAACCATCGCTGCTACCGGCAGACTTACTTCTTCCGAACCAAATTTACAAAACATTCCTATTCGCACTGAAATCGGTAAAGAAATTCGTAAGGCCTTTATCGCTGAACGTGGTTATCATATTCTGGCAGCCGACTACTCGCAGATTGAACTTCGGGTTATTGCCTCTCTGGCCAATGATCAAGGAATGATTAATTCTTTTAAAAATGGTGAGGATATTCACGCCAGAACTGCTGCTAATATTAATAAAGTTCCACTAAAAGATGTTACCCGACAACAAAGACGGGCTGCCAAAGAAGTAAATTTTGGTATCATTTACGGTCTGGGTTCTACAGGTCTGGCCCAGCGAACCGGCATCACCCGTCAGGAAGCCAAAGAATTTATTGAAAAATATTTTGCCATTCATCCAAAGATAAAAAATTGGCTAGACAACACCAAGGAACTAGCCCATGAAAAGGGTTATGTTGAAACTCTTTTTGGTAGACGTCGCTATTTGCCGGAAATTAATTCCGGCGTCCAGATGATCAGAGCTGCAGCTGAAAGGATGGCTATCAATATGCCTATCCAAGGAACCGCTGCTGATCTTTTGAAGCTGGCCATGATCAAAATTCACGAACTCTTACCCGAAAAATCTCCTAAAAGTAAAATGATTCTAACGGTCCATGACGAATTAGTTTTTGAAGTCCCGGAACCGGAAATTGACAAAGTAACTAAAATCGTTAAAGATGAAATGGAAAATATCTACAAACTAAAAGTTCCAATCCGAGTTGAAATATCGTCTGGAAAAAATTGGGGAGAGTGTAAATAATCAAAAATTACCATGATTTTCTTCTTTTACGGTGAGGATAGCTTCCGCTCGACGGAGAAGCTTACTCAAATCAAAAATAAGTTTCAAAAAGAAATTGATCACAAGGGTTATAACATCAGCAGCCTTGATGGTGAGTCATTGACTTTGGAGGAATTTTACAGTGCAGTCAAACAAACCGGTTTTTTGACCGAGAAAAGATTAATTATTATCAGAAATTTTTTTAAAAATAAGAAGAGAAAAGATTTTGAAAAAGAAATTATTGAATTTTTAAAAAGCCAAAAAGATACTAAAGAGGAAAATTTTATTATTTTCTGGGAAGATGGTGTGCCGAGAAAAAACGATACTTTAATCAAAGTCCTGCTTGGGTTTAAATACGTCAGCGAATTAAAAAAATTAAACAACTTACAGCTCCAGCAATGGATAACCGAAAAAATCAGGACTGAAAACGGAACCATCGAACCAGAAGCAGTTAAAACCTTGGTTACCTATCTGGGCAATGACCTCTGGCAGCAAAATAATGAAATTGATAAATTGCTAGCCTACAAAAAAAATCAATTAATTACCGCCAGTGACGTTAAAATGCTTATTCGCTCCAAACTTGATGAAAATATTTTTAATTTAACTGATGCGGTGGGTGCTAACAACAAAAAACTGGCTCTTCAACTAATTAATGACCAGCTGTCCTCGGGCACTAATCATCTTTATCTCCTGACTATGATTATTAGACAATTTCGAATTTTGTTAGAGCTCAAGTCTTTGTCCCAAGAGTTTGATTCTTATCCCAAGGTTGCGGCTCAGTCCACCCTTCACCCGTTTGTCCTGAGAAAAACCTGGCCGCTTTTATCTATTTTTACCTGGCAACAACTAAAAAGAATTTATACTTCGCTGGTTGACCTGGAAAAAAATTTCAAATCAACTAGTATAAATCCTTTGTTGCTATTTGATAAATTTATTGCTGAATTATGATTTAGTTTTTCGAAGCCTAGTTGACAGCCTTGATTTGTCTCTAGCCGCCTTATTCTTCTTTACCACATTTCTCTTTACAGCTTTATCAATATTTTTTTGAAAACTTCTCAGAAGTTCTTCAATTTTAGCCTGATCCTTTGCCTGCTCTGCTTTCTCAAGATCCTTTTTGATCTTTTTTAACATAATTTTAATCCGGCTGTTTGCTGATCGCTGTTTAACCGATTTTCTCAATGATTTAGCTGCTGATTTTTTGACTGGCATGTTTATTAATAATTAATAATTAAAAGTTGATGATTGATGATTACAATTTAATTTATTGATATACAATATATCACAACTATTAAATAAATCAAGTCTATGACTAAATACATCTCCCCTGAAAAACAACGACTGATTATTGAGGATTTATATAATACTTCTGATTCAATTACTGCTACCCGCAAATTTAATGACAGATACGAAGATTCTTTGGGTCGAGTTGGCGAAGTTACCATGAGTTTATATGACTTTGCCAAAATTTTGAATAAATCCCACTTTAATTGGTACCACGTTGATAAGGCTATTAAAAAAGCCACCGGCGTGGACATGGATATGGGAAGTTTATAAATACTGCTTATTTAACCCTAATAAAACCCGCTCTGGTTTAATAATAAACTTCTGGTAATCTTGCTTTTTAATTTTATTTATTAAAACCGCGCTCCTTGCTTGATAACTGCCAATAGCAGTTCTTTTTAATTCCCAAAGGACAGCCCCTGTTCCTAATTTCTCTCCAATATCATGCGTTAATGTTCTTATGTAGGTGCCGGCGGAACATTTAACCCTGATTTTAAGAGTAGAGTCTTCAGTGGTTAATAATTTTAAATCATAAATCTCCACTTCGCTTAGCGGTCGCTCAATGATTTTACCTTCTCTGGCTAATTCATATAGTTTTTTGCCGTTAACTTTTTTCGCCGAATACATTGGTGGTAATTGCTTCTGCTTACCTATAAATGTTTTTAATATTTTTTTTATTTGAAGATTAGTAATCGATAATTTATTGATAATTAATGATTGGTAATTGGTAATTTTTCCCGTCCGATCATAAGTATCTGAAACCACTCCTAACTTAATTATTGCCTCGTATGTTTTGGGCAGTAAATGAAAGGCGCTCATCATCTTGGTTGCGCTTCCAAGACCACAAATCAAAACTCCGGTAGCAAACGGGTCTAGCGTGCCAGCATGGCCGATTTGTTTTATTTTAATAATAGTCCGTAGTTTGGCTACAATATCATGTGAAGTCCAATCAATAGGCTTGTCTATATTCAAAAACCCAGCCCGGGAATCAGCAAAAATCTTCTTTAATTTGGAAGATTTAAAAATTTCACTTTTGAATGAATTTAGTCTTGTAGTTTTTATGCCTAACCCTTTAATGCCGTGCCATAATTCTTTGGCTGGGTACTGATCATAGCCAAGGGCAATAATCGCTGGTTTTTCTTCTTTGATAATTTTTAATTTATCCACCATGTCTCCCAAAACTACTTTGTCAGCTAAATTTAATTTCTTTAAATTATTTAACCTCGTCTTTTCATTATAATAAGGCAGCTGGCCTTTTAATTTTAAAAGATTCCGATCACGACCCAAAACCACGACTAAATTATCGCCTAATTTTTTTGCTTCTTTGATTGCCTGGATATGCCCCGGATGAATGATATCAAAGGCTCCCACCATTAGTGTTTTTTTCATAAATATTTTATTGACTAATTAAGCATAATTCCCTAAACTAAAGGCGTCAAGCGGTTCTTTATAAAATTGATAACATAAATAATAGGAGGCTACATGTGCGGAATTATCGGAATCGTTGGAGACAAAAATGCTTCTGAAATAATTCAAATGGGTCTTTACGCTTTACAACACCGAGGGCAAGAGTCTTGGGGAATGATTTGCCGAGGCAAGCGTCAGTTTTACCCTGAATTCTTTCCTCACAAAGTCCAGGGGCTGGTCAGAAAAGAGCAACACCTTTCTCCCACGGTTTCTTTCATCGGTTCTACTGGCATTGGTCACATCAGATATTCTACTCAAGGTAGTAATTTACTTAATAATGCTCAACCTCATTTTTCCCATGCTACAAACGATCCTGAAGGTGAAAGACTTTACCTGGCAGCTAATGGGGATATTACCAATCTAAATCATCTCCGCGAGATTTTAACAACCAACCAAATTGAAGTTGACACTGATAACGATGGTGAGGTTTTAGTAAAAATTATTGGCCTGTATTATTTTAAACATCAGTTTAGCATGGTCAAGGCCATTCAAGAAGCCCAAAAAATTGTTTTCGGTTCATTTGCTGCGGTGCTTCTGACTCCTAAATACTTCTACGCTTTTCGAGATCTCTACGGTTTTAGACCCTTAGTAATGGGAAAAAAGTCAGACCAAGCCAGATTATTCGCTTCTGAAACAGTTGCTCTGGATCAATGCGGATTTTCTTATGACCGAGAAGTCAAACGTGGTGAAATAATCGAAATCAATTTAATTGATAGCAAGCTAATTAGTTATCAAACCGATAGTAATCCTCGCCCTTGCTCACGATGCATTTTTGAGCTAATTTACTTCTCCCATCCCAGTTCAAAAACTTTTGGCATCTGGATTGACCCTTTCCGAAAACAACTGGGCAAAAGCGCAGCCGAACTATTTCTCTCAAAACATCCTGAAATTTCTGCTGATGAAAAAAATAATTGGATAGTTTCGGCAGTACCAGACTCTAGTAACGCTGCTGCTTTGGCTTTGGCCAGAAAATTAAATCTTGATTTTGATTTCTGTCTAGTTAGAAGCCATTACACCGGGCGCTCCTTTATTAGTCCGACTCAAGAAAACCGTGACTTCGACGTGACCATGAAATTTAGTGTTAACTGGCAGGCTGTCAAAAACAAACATGTAATTATTGTAGATGATTCATTGGTCCGCGGCACCACTATGAAAAAAATTGTCACCTTGATCAAAAAAGCAGGCGCTCTATCAGTTCATCTGGTAATTGTGTCTCCACCTATCAAATTCTCTTGCCACATGGGTATCGATACCCATCGGCGAAGTGAGTTAATTGCTGCTAGGCTAACCGAAAAACAAATTGCCGAGCTGCTGGAAGTTGATTCCCTACTATACAATAAAGTAACAAACATGGCTCAAGTAATTAAAGAATGTGGCGGTGATTGGAATGACTTTTGTCTAGCCTGTTTTACAGGCGATTACCCATGTCCCATTTCTGATTAGGAAAACTTCTGATAAACCACTCCGTAAAACCACCGAGCTTGCTTTGGTGGTTTTTAAATTGACTATATTATTTTTTATGTTAAGCTGTTATCAAAGTTTCTTGACAAATCAGGAACAGGTGGAAAAAATGGGAAAAATTCTCGCTGTCCTGGTAGTTTCTATGTTTCACGAAACTACCGCTGCTGGTCTGGCTTTACTTTTAAAACTAAACTTCATCAGCGCTTTTATTTTGATAATTTTCGGTTCCAGCCTAACCCTATCTTTATTGATTTTTTTACCTCGCCTCATAACTAAATTAAGGCTGGTTCTCAAACCTTCTGTAATTTCTCGATTAGAAAAAATCAATAATCACGAAAAAGCTCATCAGCTAAGTGTTAAAGTAAACGAATGGCTGGACAAGAAAAAATTAAAAAGTTGTGTCTGGATTGCCATCTTTATTTTATCGGCCAGCCCGATTCCCTATACTATTCATGTAGGCATTATAATTAACTGGCAGCTTAATCGGTCCTGGGGCGCCTGGATAATTCTGGGAGGGAACGCTATCAGAACCTTGATAGTTATGTTGGCTTTTTATGGCGGCTATTGGAGTTTAAATTAAAACGCGGTTTATCGAGTAACCGCGTTTTTTACATAATTAATATTTTAAGTACTTTTATTTTGTAACCGGTATTGGAGCCAACTGCCAATTATCTATAGTAATTAAAATTTCCTCATAATCACTGCCGCCATGACCATCGTCAACTTCAATATAAATATTGTTATAAATACCTGCCTGATTCCAGGCGGGCGTCCAAATAAAGGTTGCTGTATTGTCATTATTATCAATCAATTCTGCGCCCAAGGGCAAATTCGCTACGGTAAATTCTAGTTGATCATTATCAGCATCAGTGGCAGTAATCTCGAATTGTAATAGATGTCCTTCTAACCCATTTTTATTGCCGATTGGATCTAGCTCTGGAGGATTATTATAATAAAATCTTTCCTGCAAGGCAAAATAAACAAGACGAGGATGCATAATGTCTATACCGCTTGGATTATCTTCAACCCACATAATTCCCCACCACTCTTCATTGCTAAAACTATCAGGCTGAGCTAAGGGATCCCAAGAGACCGTTGAATAACCATTATAATCATGGCTAAGGGGATAACCACCTTTCCACCACTCGTCTGAATATTCCATAAATGTACCGCCAACACAAACATCGCAAGCATTTACTTCATCCCATTGATTTACATCCCAATCTGCTTGCACGTCTTGTATCTCGTAACCAATGCCTGGAACTAAAGGATCAATGGAATACCAAGCATCAATACCAAATTCTGATATGTACAAAGGCTTTTGACTTAGAAACGCATAGTCCGTAAAATAATTTTGATCCAAAAAAGAATAACCAGGGTAAACATTTGTTCCCCAAATATCAACATATTCCAAAGAAGTATCATCGGCGTTAACTGTACTATTACCGATATTTAAAATACCTCCATTAATTATAGCAACTGGATGATAATCTGATCCCTCTTCCTGGTAAGCAGCTAAAGCCATTTCGTTACAAAGACTATAAAAATCTCCAATATTCGGGGGGAAGGCTAAATTATTTTCATTACCCAAAGCCCAAATCAAAACTGCTGGATTATTTTTATAAGTTGCTACGTAGTTTCTAAAATCATCTATTAAATTTTGTCTAGTCACTGGATCAGAATAATTCGTCTGTGGATCAATCCAATAGCCCATAACCACTCTAATCGGTCTTTGATTATCATTGTATGCGTTATTCAAAAAATTTAAATTATCTGCCTTGGCCCAAGTCCTGATGGTATTAACATACATATCTCTTAGCCATGGAAAATCACGATTAGTATAATTGTTCAGCTGCGTATCAGCAAAAAAATTATAACCCCAGTCTGGACTCTGTCCAATTGGAGTTGGTTGATAACCAACACCTTTAATCTGATAAGTTTCATATTCACCATTATTATCGAAATCAACCTGTAATTCACGTCCAACTACACGTACTGGGCCAGTTGAGATTGGTTTATCACGATTAATTTTAAGAAGTCCTTCATTATTAATGGTAGTTATCGGGTTGTAACCATAAGCAATATTAGATATTGATATTCCGATGGCTAACATTAACATTAAAATAATAATAAATTTTTTCATACATTTTTATTAAGTATTGTTTAACCTCACTCTAACACTTTCGTATTTCTAATACAAGGCTTGACAAAAATAGAAAAAATTACTAAATTTTAACTGAAAAATAACTGGTCCTTAACAATTAGCTCCAAGGTGAAAACCATGAAAAAACTGCCGATTACCATGTTGCTGTTAATTTCAGCAACCATTCTCTTTCTGGTCTCATGTGAAAAACCCACAGGTTCAGAAAACCCGTTGACTGGCAAGTTAAAAGTTATCTCTTCTCCAGATAGTGCTGAAATTTGGCTTAATGGTGACAGCACAGGACACTTAACTCCCCATACATTTAACGATGTTGAACCAGGCTCTTATATTGTGGACGTCCGCCTAACCGGATATTTTAACCATCTCGATACGGTTTATGTCGAGGCTGGTCACACAATTACTAGTAGCGCTACTTTAATTTCTAATATCGGTAATTTAACTATCAATTCTTCACCTACTAATTCTGAAATTTGGCTTGATAATGACAGCACTGGGCATTCCACCCCTTATACTTTTGAAGGATTGTCGGTTGGAAACCATCCTTTAACCCTTAAACACGCTGGCTACTCAGATTGGATCGATACTGTGTACGTAATTGCTAACTATACGGGAACAATCAATGCTGAGCTTTCACCATTATCTGCTCATGGACATCTTTCGGTCGCCTCAATCCCTTCCGAAGCAAAAATTTGGCTGGATGGTGAGGACACAGGATATTTGACCACTCATTATTTTAATAATGTCTTGGCCGATACTCACTGTCTCAAATTAGAAAAAGAGGGTTATCATGATTGGGAGCAAGATATAATTATTTCAGCCAATCAAACAACTACAGTCAATGCTCAGTTAGCCATGATATCAACTTCAGGGACTCTGGTAATAAATTCTTCTCCTGTAGAAGCTAATATTTGGCTGGATGAAACAAACACTGCTTACTTAACTCCCCATACTTTTGAAAATATTGCCTCCGGTTCCCATCTAATTAAATTGAAGAAAAATGGTTATTATGATTGGATCGATACTCTGAATGTCGCCATCGATGAAACCCTCACAGTTAATGCTGAGCTGGAACTAATTCCTCCGACTGGATCGTTATACATTAGTTCATGGCCCAACGGTGCTTTAATCTGGTTGAACGATGAATCCACAGGCTATACAGCTCCTCATAACTTTAGCAATATACTCGCTGACACTTACAGCATTAAGCTGGCCTTGGATGGTTATTATGATTGGATCAAAGACACGGTTGTTGTAGCCAACCAAACGACTACTGTACAAGGCGTTTTAGAGCCTATGCCTGGAAACATCTATGTAGTCTCTCAACCGGCAGGAGCTCAAATCTGGTTGGATGACGAATTCACCAACAAATTTACACCCGACACTTTAATCGTCGCTGAGGCTGGAGAGTATGAGTTGCGTTTGTTATCCGCTGGACACTTTCCAGTAGATACTACGGTAAACATCGGTATTGGTCAGTCGATTACCTGGGAGATTAATTTGGATGAAACACCAAATTATAAACTAGCTTATAGTCGACACGACAGCCTTTTTATGGCTAGTCTTGACGGCTTAAACAATAACCCAGTCGCCGGCAATGTCTTGACCATCAATAATATTTGCTGGTCACCCGATGGTAATTTTCTAGCCTACAACAATGATGATTACCAAATAGTCATCCTTAATGCTGATGGTAGTGTAGAAAACGCCCTTCCCTTTACCAGTTCTGATCGGGCAACTGATTTTAGCTGGTCCCATTCTAGTCAATACTTAGTCAATGGTTCCTACACCGAGGGCATTTACAGATATGATACCAATAGTGGTACCTTTAGCTGGATTTATGCAACCCCCGGATTTAGATATGATCACAATCCAGCCTTCTCTGTAAATGATCAGAAAATCGCTTGTGTTCACCACGAATATGGCAGCACCACCCGCCTAATGACCATGAATGCTGATGGTAGTAACACCAACTTTATAACTAGTGTTTTTACCACTGGCTATGATGAGAATTTGGATCTTTGCTGGATATCTAATGAACAATTAATTCACAAAATAGGCAGTGCCGGAATTTTTCTAGTCACGGTTTTGCCTGACACTAGCAGAGTAAATATCTTCTCCGAACCAATCAGCAACCTTCGTGTTTCTGAAGATCACTCTTACTATGCCTACACCGCTTCCGGAGGAATCTACTATGGATCAGTTGGTGTCTGGGAACCAAATCTGCTAACCTCCCAATCAGCTAATTCTCTTTGCTGGTCATCGGATAATAGCGCCATAATCTGCCTTAATATTTATGGCGTAAGATGGGTAGAAACAAACGGAAAAACTTACTGGCTATACAAATGGCCTTATCAATATTCAGTGGGCGGCGTAAGCGTTGCTCCTGAATAAATAATCAACCACCAGCTCTAACGCTGGTGGTTTTTAGTTTGCCGCCTACGGCGGCTAATTCATTTGGTTGGAAAGCCGAGTTTAAGTTGATCTAAATCAACTTGATGATAGCGTTGATTCTGGATGTAGTTTTTAACTATTGCTTCATTAATACCAA
>Ga0210057_1007996_pt1 | contig 12639 bp, 13 predicted proteins | sample CryGeyCG2114_010_2_FD_183968 | JGI IMG/M metagenome (GOLD analysis project Ga0210057, IMG submission 183968) | Groundwater microbial communities from aquifer - Crystal Geyser CG10_big_fil_rev_8/21/14_0.10 (SPAdes) (version 2) | ecosystem: Environmental > Aquatic > Deep subsurface > Groundwater ... | reverse complement strand
TATATGGTCGGTCCCCGACTGTATCACGGCTTGTTCTCCTTCATACTTGGTCGTCGCATACCAATTAATAGGGTGAGGTTTGTCGTCTTCACTATACATAAATGGAGGCATTTGTTCTCCGTCAAATACAAAATCTGTTGAAAAATAAATCATTTTTTTGTCAGATTCCTTACAAACAGAAGCAACATTTTTAACACCATCGACATTAAGCTTCCAAGCATCTCCTTGTGTGTTTAAATCTTTGTCTTTTTCACATCCATCAACATCAGCTTTGGCTGCAAGATGAATAACAATAGATGCTGATGAGTCATGAATAGGAGAAAGCGTTTCAGGACGGGTTATATCAAGACCTGTTGAAGAACTTGCAGTCTCGATCGTATAAAAATCCGCAAGAAGTTCTTTGATTCGAGATCCGATCAGTCCTGATGCTCCAATGAGAAGAATTGATGTATTACGATGATGTGTATTGTCTCTCATAATATTCCTGGTATTCACCTGATTTGATGTGCTCCCACCAGCTTCTATGTTCTTTGTACCATGTTACAGTTTTTTCTAGCCACTCATCAAAGCTATGAAGCGGCTCCCATCCCAAGTCGTGTCTTATCTTTGACCAATCAAGAGCGTATCTTCGATCATGGCCTGGTCTGTCTTTGACAAACTCTATCTTATCCTCGCTTGCGTTAAGAAGTGATAAAATTTTTTTTACGACTGCGAGGTTATTAATATCTTCTGTTAACCCTCCGACACAGTAAGTTTCACCTACCTTACCATCAGTTAAGACCCTATCAATTGCTCGACAGTGATCCTCAACATAAAGCCAATCCCTAACGTTTAAACCATCCCCGTATACTGGGACAGCTTTCCCTTCAAGAATATTTGTTATCGCAAGGGGAATAAGCTTCTCGGGAAATTGGTATGGTCCAAAGTTGTTGGAGCAGTTCGTGATCGAAATCGGAAGTTCAAATGTCTCATAGTAGGCACGAACTAAATGATCGGATCCTGCTTTGCTTGCAGCATATGGACTTCTGGGATTATATTTTGTTCGTTCATTAAAAGTATTCGTATCGTCGAGCGAAAGGCTTCCAAATACTTCATCTGTTGAGACGTGATGAAAACGTTTAACATTGTGTTTTAGCGCATGATCAAGAAGAACCTGCGTTCCAACAACATTTGTAACCACAAACTGTGACGGTTCCATAATCGACCTATCGACATGACTTTCAGCAGCGAAATGGACAATAATATCACTGCCCTCAAGAGCTTTTTCAACATCCTGAGGATTTGTGATATCTCCTTTGACGAAATGGTAGTGTGGATTACCTTCAATAGATGTGAGGTTCTCAAGATTCCCTGCATAGGTGAGTTTGTCAAAATTCACAACATCATCATCAGGATGGTTTAACAGCCAATAATGGATAAAATTTGCACCGATAAATCCTGCACCCCCAGTAACAAAAAGCTTCATAGTGATGTTAAATAGTTTTCTAAAAAAGAATTGGCCACGATGGTCGGGCCGTCTTTGATTGTACCATTTTTTATCATGGTTTTCACTTCGTTTACTTTGACTCTTTTCAAAGATAATATCTCAAATGGTTCAGGGTCAGGATTACCTTGCGTAAGATTCTTTACAACAAATACATGTGAACTCTGCATAGAATGCCCTGGCGAAACGCGAAACGTACCAATTTTGATAAAAGACCTTCCAGTAAGTCCTGTTTCTTCCCGAAGCTCTTGTTTGGCGATTTGAAGTGGTGTTTTGTTATAAACTGTCCCCATCGGAAATTCCCAAGAATATGATTGGATTGGTACACGATACTGTCCGACTAGAAGTGTTGACCCATCTTCAAAAAAAGGAATGACAATGGAAAAATCGCCCCTTCTATCAAGCACGAAATAATCACGTTTTCTTCCGTCAGGATACGAAGTAACGTATGTATGAACCTTCATATATGGATTTTCGTAGTCGAGGTGTTTTGAGATCGTGCGGGGATGTTTTGGCATTACCGATGTAATAAATAACAATGTTCCATTGAATGAAGAACGATCGTTATAATTCTCTTTTTTTAGCGCGTTCTGCGACCATGACATTTGCTCGTAGGAGCTCATCATGTGACGTGCCTGCATCAATCCACCAATCAATAATTTTGCATTCAAGTGTACCTTCTTTAAGATAAAAATTATTAAGATCTGTTACTTCAAGCTGTCCACGATTTGACGGTTTAAGCATCTTGATAAAATCGAACACTCGATCGTCATACATATAAATCCCTGTTTGTGCAATAGAGGATTTTGGGGTATCGGGTTTCTCTTCAATTGACTGGACCCTTCCACTCTCATTTACTTCAACTACTCCGTACTGCTTTGACTTTGTATCCATTTCAACTCCAAATATCACAGCACCACGACGTTTCTGTTCAAACTCACGAACGATGTGTCTGAGTGAATAATTAAAAATATTGTCCCCCAAGATAACTAAGAGTTTTTCCTTTTGGACAAATTCCTCAGCCAGAAGCATAGCATCAGCAATCCCGCCAGTGGGATTTTCTTGGATAGCATAATAAAGCCTCATCCCAAAGTCTTTTCCAGTTTTAAGCAAGCTGGCAAAATGACCACTATGATCTGGTGAGCACGTTAATAACACTTCTTTAATACCAGCTCGCTGCATGGCCTCAAGAGAATAGTAGATCATGGGCTTATTGTAGATAGGAAGAAGATGCTTGTTAGTAACCCAGGTTAATGGTCGAAGACGAGTTGCTAACCCTCCAGCAAGAATAACACCCTTCATAAAAAATTAGGTAAACTTCGTGAGGACGAAATAGACAAATGATATCCCCACTGTTGCAATTAATACATATTCTATCACAATTTTTGCATGCATGTCGTGGTGCATCAAGTGATGGATAATCGCCCACAATACATAAAAAAATCCCATTAAAACTACAAGAGCCATGTGAAGTGTATGTTCACCTGGAGTAAAAAAAATAACACTAAACAGTCCAAGAAGAACAAGAGCAAGCGACACATAATAAAAAACATGTTTGCTTGTAGGATAAGTCATAGTACTGCTCCCCCTCCAACAATAATAATAACAAGAAGCACAATACTGAAGAAAATTATATGATCAAGATTATGTGAAAGAATTCGTACAACTCGTCTTCGTTGAATGAGTATGAGGTCAAGGAGCAGTAATCCAACAAGAATTGTCAATAAAAGTACTGAACTTGTTTTTGAAAAAATTTGAACATCGATGAGCGGTTGGCTTTGAATCGATGCGACGTTGATTTGTCTTGGTGCAGTTTGTGGCTCACCACTCAAGTCAGATGCAAATACGATTCCTTTTTCTGATTGAGATTCACCAGATGCAATTTCAGTTGGTGGACTTACTTGCTTTGCTTTACCAAATATTTGTACAACCAAAATCGTGTCATCTCCTGTAAGATTTCCATCTACCACCGCAAAGCCAATATCCTCATAATTTCCTGAAAGCAAGTTTTCTTTGTGTCCTGGGCTTGCCATCCATGCTTCTACAACATCAGAAGATGTCGTAAATCCCCTTGCCAGATTTTCACCAGCATAGAGATAATCATATCCAGATGAACGAACAAAAACCCATGGGGTTGTCCCATCAGGACTATTGTGAGCCCAATAGTTTTGGGTGAACATATTGCTTGCTTTGCTATGTGCAGCCTGTGAAAGCTGATCACTCAACTTCAGTGGTTTAAGACCCTGTGCTTCACGTTCCTGATTGGTAAGCTCCAGAAGCTCTGTAACAGTAATATTTGATGTTACTCCTAGGACCTGACTATACTCACGAGAAGAATAGTTGATAAAAAAATGTGTAATAAAAAGAATCGCGATCAGAAGGACTAAGGTTGAGTGATGGAGAAATTTTGCCCTGTGATTGTTTGATTCATGAGGCAGAAAAAGATGGAGCAGGATATCTTTCATAAACCGATTTGTTTAGTATATCATGAATAAATTGGATCAATAACTGTTCCTGGTTTTTTTCCATTGATTGGAATGTTCAAAAAATGTGAGAGTGTATTGGCAATTGATATACCAACTCGAAGACCAGTAAACGATCCAGGTCCTTCAGCCACCTCAATCGCATCAAGATCTTCAATTGTCAAATGGTGTGTTTTCAAAAGTTCATCAATCATCGGCAGCACAATCTGTGCCTTCTTCCGATCAAGTTCACGTTTCTCAACAAACTTTTTCCCGTCTATCTCCAAACCAACCAAAACCTCAACATTGCTTGATGTATCAATAAAAAGCGTTGTCATAGAAGATATTGTACTGAGGAAAACAAAGAAAGTAAAGAAAATTAATTTGAGGAAATACCTAAATGCTCCTTGCGTATATCAATTAACTTCCGAAGTTAGACACATTCATGATTAAAATAAGCAATGAACACCTTCACATCTTTTCTCGTTTACACAGAATTTAAATCTGATTCGTATGGGAAAACACAGCTATTCCCTCAGGAGTTTTAAAAAAAATAATGACCGTAAACGCTCTATTGCCATATTTTAATAAGTTTCTATCCTACCATGAATTTATTTCATTAAATTAAAAAAAGATACGAATTGAGATAATAATTAATGCTCTATTACTTCAAGTCCAACCTTATCTTTCATAATCCTTACATTCAATACTCCACCTATCGGGATTGTTGATTGAGGAGTAGTATGTCCTACATCTACTCCAAAAACTACCGGAATATTTTTTAATTTTTCTTTCGATCTAATTATTTCCCTAAAATCTTCTACTGAAACTCCACTTCCCCTTTGAAAACGTCCAATTATTATTGCATGAATTTTATCTGAATTTTTTTGCTGTAGAATTGAATCTAAATACCTGTTGAAAATTTGAATATCTACCAATTCATCATCTTCGATAAGTAGTATTGAGTTATTTAAATCAGGGAAATACTGAGTACCTTGTAATAATGCAAATGAACTAATATTACCTCCAAGAATTTTCCCAGCATAATTTCTTTCTTGACAAGGATTTAATAATATATAGCCTTCATTATGCATTAGTTTTATGTCATTTTGGTTTTCCCACCACTTATCATCATTCCACTCATTCGATGGAGAAATTACATATGGAGATTCTGCCATTAGGCTCTTTGTAAAATATTCAAATGTGTAATCAAAGTTATATGATTGTCCAAAATTGCTGAAATTTGGACTATGGTATGTTACTAATCCTGTCATAGCAAATATTGCATTATGAAGCACAGTAATATCAGAAAATCCACAAAAAATCTTAGGATTATTCTTGATGATATTCCAATCAATGTAGTCCAACAACTCATTTGCATTGTACCCCCCCCGAACAGCTATAATTCCTCTGACTTTTTCGTCTTTAAACGCCTGATGAAGATCTTTAATCTTCGATTTAATTGATGCTGAATCAAAAGCAAAATTTTCGAAGGTACTCCCTCCATAAGTAATAGATATATCTATATCTTTAAATCTTTTTTCGGCAATTTTTTTTTGCTGCGCAGTAAGAATTTTTCCAGAATTTGAAGGAGCTATTATCCTAATTGTATCTCCTGATTTCAATTTTGGTGGAATAATATTATTCATATATAAATTACTGCATCTACTATATGCTTAATTTGTAGCTAACTAAAGGATTATGCCTTCTGATGTATTTATTATGAGATTTATAAACACCACTCATAATTTGAACAGGCATTAAGTGATCATCAATATTTGAAGATATCATTTCTTTTTTCACCTTATTTTCTATAAATCCTAAAAACTCTGCTACAACTTTATGTTTTACTTGTTCTGCAACTAATTCGTGATTATTGTTTCGAGAATCATAGTTTTTATAGTCAGACATATGAATTACATCAAGCGATTTACCATTCTTTACCAGATTTTTATTTCTAAATACGTATATATCAAAATGATTGTTTCCTCCTAATTCATAGTCCTCTAAAGTATTTATATCATGCTTGTCTTTAGACTGATATGAATGAATTTGTATATTCTGAAAAGGTCCCTGCTGTATATTATGATATTCATGCTTTACTCTACCATTTCCTTTATAGAGATCTGCATCTGGTTTTACCCAATTTCGCATTGCAAAACCGTTATGAAGCAAGTTGATTGTAATATTACCTATACATTCACCTTCTTTCTTTAAACGGATAATTGTTGATAAGTCTATCTCTCCATAATTATCATACATTTTATATAAATCTGAGTCCGAATACTTATTTACATTCTGATATTCAGAACCAAAATATTTTTCATAGTCGTTTTGATTAAGCTGATGCAAAAATCCTCTTGGTTGAAAAAAAGAACTATATATCTCCATTTCATCGGCTATTTTATTTGTTATTTTGGATATCTTATAAAATTGAGATACTATATCAAAAAAATGATATCCACTATGTGATCCTTTACCATACCCTGAATTATATGGATGGTAATTTTGGGTAATTATTTCATTGGGTAATCTCCATTGCCCATCGCAATGATAAGAGCTAATAGATGTAACAGGACAATTTGTCTCTAATGAAATTTCAGTTAGTAACTGTTTAACCATATTAAACCCAGGATGAAATCTTCTCTGTGTATTTATAATAAATATGGTTTTTTTATTTTTTTGTAAATTGATGTATTTAGTAAGTAAATTTCTATAGTCTGTTTCTATCTTATTTGCATTTTTCATATTACTAACTACGTTATTAACAGAGGTAATTGGCTTATCCATTAAAATATCAAGTTGTTCATCCAAAGCCCACTTTGCGTAGGAATAATGAGATAAAGGTTCTGTTGATATTATGACGCCGTTGATGTTTTTCTTCTTTACGTAATTTGATAAATAAGAACTTAAATATTCTGGAAGAGAATCTCCAGTAAATGATTTAATAAATAAAAAGTCCGGTTTTTTCGAATATTTACTAAAAAAGTTTACTATATCTTTTTTTTTGTCTTCAAGATCTATAACTAGCTGAAGCCCCGTATTGAATTTCTCTCCCAGCTTTTCTAAAGCTGGCCCATATACTCGTTTTGCATGAGGACCAAAACCAATTTCTATTATTTTGTGTCGCATATGTAAAATGTACATACAGTGTACATTAATGGATTAATCTTTGCAATCATGCTATATTCTCCTTATGAAAATCCATTTAGGAGGATGTGTTGCAGGTCTGAAATCAAATCCTTCATTATATAAAAAAATTAGGAAAGTAATAATTGACTTGGGACATCAAATCACACGGGACTGGATTATTGATGAATTAAAAGGCGTACACCTTTCACAAGAGAAAATGTATGAGTTGACCTTTGCAGCAATTAAAAAATCTGATTTGGTTATATTGGAAGCATCAGAAGATACTGCCGGGCTAGGACAACAGTTACTTATGGCACTTGAAAATAAAACTCCAATTCTCATTCTAGAAAATGAGAAAAAGAATAAAAGTATAGTTGGAGATTTTGTTTCAAGAGAACAAAAAAAATATATCCTTAAAAAGAATTATAAATCATCTAATTTAAAAATGGAAATATCAAGTTTTATAACATCCATGGAAGGAAAAGCAAAATATGCTAGATTTAATTTAGTTTTAGAGAAAAACTTGGATAACTACCTCCGTGATAAAGCAAAAAAAAACAAAACAAGTAAGACTGAAGAAATAAAAAGATTGATATTGGAGGATAAAAATAAAGTAGAAATTTAGTTTATTTAGTTATAATTCGAGGTAATACTGCGCTTAACTTCGAAGTTACCTCTGCATGCATAGTTCCAATTGTTTCTGCAAGTTCCTCTATAGTAATCTCTTCTATACCTTGCTGACCAATAATTACAACTTCATCTCCTTCTTTCACATTCTCTAAACCAGTAACATCAACAGTAATCATATTCATTGATACACGACCTAAAACTTTGCATCTTTGATCGTGAATTAAGACTTTTCCTTTATTTGATAGCTTACAATCATATCCATCAGAATATCCTTGAGGAATTATAGCAATCTGTGTAGGCTTCTTAGTTATAAATGCTCTACTATAGCCTACTGGATAATTTTGTGGTAATAGTCTCACCTGGGCGATATGACTAACCCATCGCATAACTGAAGTAAAGTCTTTTATTTGTGATATTTCTTCTATTTCCTTTGATGTCCACATTCCATAAAGTGCCGCACCTATTCTTACAAAATCATTTTGTCCATTTTCATAAATAAGTGTTCCAGATGTAGAAGATATATGATGTTTTATTTTTTTATATCCTGCTCTTTTACAAATAGAAATTGCTTCTTTAAACATACTTAATTGTTTTTCATCATGTGTATTACCCTTTCTTTCGGTAACAGAAGAAAAATGCGCATATACAGAAAAAATTTGAACATTTTTTAATTTTTTAGATAATTCAAGTAAAGATGACAATTCTTGAATAGTCACACCCATGCGCCCAAAAAGAGCGTCTAATTCAATATGAACTTTAGGTCTCTTAGACAAAGTCTGAGAGATTTTATCAACCATTATTAATCTTTCGCTATTAAATATAGAAATATCCGCATCCCACTTTATTGATTCATATAACTCTCCTTCATCAAGATACCCCAAAACAAAAGTTGGTTTTTTTGAGTATCTTCTTACTAATTTAAGCTCATATAAATCATCAACAGCAAAATAGTCTGCTTTTTCTTCTAGTATGTTTACTACTTCGGATATTCCTCTCCCATAAGCATTCCCTTTCAAAACACACATTATTTTTGTCTGAGAAGGTAAAGCGTTTCTTAGCAGATCATAATTCTTTAACGTTTTTGATTTTGATAATTCTATATAAGAATGCATAGTCAATTATTACTAATATACTTTTTAATCGTTTCTTTTACTATTCTCATTTCTTTCTGTGTTCCAATTGCTATTCTGACATATGATTTATCAAGTCCGATATTGCTACCTGCATTTCCTAAATTAGTATAAATATCATGTTTTTTTAAAAAGTCATAAAATTTTTTGCTATTTTTTTTATTCGTAAATTTAAGTAAAACCACATTTATATTAGATGTTATAACTTTTAATTTATTACTTATTAAAAATCTAGTGAATAGATCTCTTTCTTTAGTAACTCTACTTCGTAGTTTTATAAAATAATCTTCATGAGATATTGCTGAAATTGCAGCTCCAACAGAAAGATAAGAAGTATTTGTTAATTGAGTAAGTTCTTTTACCCTTTGAATAACTTCTTTATTTGCCACCATAAAACCAATTCTTATCCCTGCCATTCCATAGTCTTTTGAAAAACTCCTTAATACAACTAGATTATTAAATTTGTTAACATTTTTTACTACAGAGTTATCAAAAAACTCTCCATATGTTTCATCAACTACAATTATTGTTTTTTGATTATTTTTGATGAGTTCGTATATTGTTTCTTTATCAACTACTCCTATTGGATTGTTAGGATTTCCAATAAATATAATAGAAGCTCCAGGATAATAACAAGGATCAATAAAATAGCCAGTACTAGTTAGAGCATTTATTTTTATAATATTACTTCCAAAAATCTTTTTATTTGCATATTCCATATACGTAGGAGTAAAAACCACAACAGTTTTTTTGTATATTTTGCTTAAAGTAAGTATTGCTTCATCAGATCCTGCAGTTAAAAAAATATTTTCTTTTTTTGTTTCAAATTTTTCGGAAAGAAGCTTAATAAGCACTCGAGGCTGAGGAAAATAATCATTACTTTTACGAGAAAAAGATCGTAAATCTTTATAAATAAAACCTGGTAATGGTTCCTTTATTGTTGAGAAGCGTAAGTCTATAATCATTTTTGAGTTTAAAGAGTTATCCTTTTCTTGCCTTTCTTCTCTGAAAATAGGAATCAAAGTAAGCCAAATGTCCATAATCTCCCATAGATGCATCAATCGTTAACGATCCTATCTCTTGTTCCCATTGTGTGAAATCTGTATCTTTATCCATTCTTTGTATGGCGTGTTTTAGTTGAGGTGATCGTGCAATTACACTAAGAGTTGGGTTTATTTGAGGATAAGCTATTGCACTGATATAATCATTCGGCAATAAATCAAGACGTATACATGTTCTTCTTAATACCGCCTGAATCTCAGGTATATATTCTACCTGACTTGATCCACCAAGCACTCTTGATTGGGGAAAAATTGAAAGGGCTAACATTGAAAGCATAAGATTTGGGTATAATGTCCTATTTTTTAAACTATTAATAATTGCTTCTCTAGTATATGCCGTCCTAAAACTACGATTTGAATCAGATCCCACTAACGTTGAGAAATCGTCGGTTAACTTTAACCCTATTAATTCATCTCCATGCTTGCCATAAAAAAAATCAGAGATATCATTTAAAATCAGACATTCGTCGGACGCAACAAATGCATGAATTTCATCTTTGAATACCGCTAGAGCTCTTTCATCAAATAATAAAGTATTTAGAGGGTGATCTGAATTTTCAAGTAAATGTATTAAAACATCTGAGGAAAGTGATTCATCAAAAAGAATAAGATCTTTTTTATCTTCAAAATGAATCCTCTCCCATGTATATTTATTTGCATAAAGAAAAGCATCCGCAGCACTATGGAAGCTCATTCCTTGAAGATCAGTAAGCAGTGATGGTAGTGAAGCAGTTGGATCTGCACCTTCCGGCTTAAAAGTAAAATCAACATTACTAAGTGTTGCAACATTACTTCTTGTTAATTTCTTCTTAGACTTGTCAAATACTCTATATAATCCGCCTTCAAGCTCTACAAAAGCTGGCCCTCTCAATGGGTTTCTGCCTTGAATCATTCTTACTGTACTGCATTGCTGCGTCAATAAATACTGTGCATCTACTTGTCTCATCCCCATTTGATAAACAAAGTTATTTAGAAATGTTTCTGGATTATATAGTAATTCACAATGATCTCCTGTCTGAATAATTGGTCTTTTTTTATATTGATCTACAATTTCCATAACTTGATCTGGGTTAGCTCGTCCCTCCAGATTATCAGCAATTCCTCCAGCAACAGTTTCTCTATCATTTATAACATTTGCGTTAAAAGGACTTTCATATGAGGTCATCTCCCTTGTGTAATCTATTACTGTTTGATTACCTTTTCTCTTAAAAAACTCTCCTATTCTTGTTTTTTCAGCAGCTAATTGTCCTAAAATCTCTTCTCTCATGAGCTGGATTATATCATATAGTAAATTGAGGTATTCAAACTATTGCTTAAAACGAAACACCCTTGATCTAAACAGAAATCCATAAAAATGGACAGATTGACCTAATCCAATTCCAAGGGTTTATCATGCACATGACTTGACTAAGAAGTTAATCTTGCTTTTATCGTCTTACCTTTAACAATCTGGTTGAGGGAAAAAACCACGCAAGTATGCCAATGGAGACAATGACCTGAACCCCATTAGGCGCAATTATACCCGGCTCCTTCTCGTCAAAAAGCTGGATAACTATTCAGGGCGTTTTGCATACTGTCAAGAACCCGTTATCCACTTTTCTTGTGGATTAACATGTGAAGGAAGGGAATTGTAGCGTGTCGTCGAACTTGTTTTTTTTGTATTTTAAGTATTCGAATCTGAGACGGTAGTTGCTCCCTGGCGGATGGTTTTCCAGGGACTCACGGTGCAGTCGATGACTGTTGAGGCTTCTCTCACGCTACATTCACCTGGGACGACGAGGTCAACGAGTTTTACAAGTTCCGGATTTAAATCCTCAAAGGTATAGGGTGTTAGTTCTCCATGAAAATTGGCAGATGGACCCAGGATCGGTTTGCCAACGTTTCTAATGATTTCAAGTGCGACTGGATGATTTGGAATTCTAACACCAAGAGTATCTGTTCCGCCTCTAACTAATTCCGGAACTTTTTCTGCTTGGCACTCCAGAACAATTGTAAGCGCCCCTGGCCAATATTTTTTCATCAGCTTTTCTTCAATGTGTTCTGGAATGTCCACCAAGTACTCCCGCGCCATGTCGATACTTTCAACAAGAACCGGCGTCGCCTGGGTAGACGGGCGCTTTCTGATGTCAAACAACCGTTTCACAGCTTCCTCGTTATCAATCACACAGCCGATACCAAAGGCTGTATCTGTGGGAAAAATCACAATGCCTCCAACCTTCAATGCTTCAATTGCTTTTGCCACTTGTTGGTTCATAGATGGTTACATTACTCTATTGCTCCATTGCTGACCTCACCCTAACCCTCTCCTTAAAGGAGAGGGAACAATCATGTAACAATTTAACAATGTTGTATTGATATCTTCCTCTTCCCCTCATCAACATGTTCAAACGTTATCTCAATCCTCTTCTCCGGCAATTGGCTCTTCACTTTCTCCGCCCATTCGATAATAACCAAACCATGCGGATCTGACATCACTTCATCAATTCCTAAAGTAGGCAGGTCAATTGGGGATTCAAGTCTATATAAGTCGATATGATACAGCGATGAAAATTTTTCATGTTTAAGCTCATGATATTCCTTCATAATCGTAAATGTTGGAGATTGAAGATGTCTTTTTATTCCAAGTGCTTTTCCAATTCCCTGAGAAAATGTTGTCTTCCCTGATCCCAAATCACCAATAAGTGCAACCACAGTTCCTTCTGAAAGACTTTGAATAAGATCTTTTGCTATTCTTTGTGTGT
>Ga0210057_1007995_pt1 | contig 12640 bp, 13 predicted proteins | sample CryGeyCG2114_010_2_FD_183968 | JGI IMG/M metagenome (GOLD analysis project Ga0210057, IMG submission 183968) | Groundwater microbial communities from aquifer - Crystal Geyser CG10_big_fil_rev_8/21/14_0.10 (SPAdes) (version 2) | ecosystem: Environmental > Aquatic > Deep subsurface > Groundwater ... | reverse complement strand
TGTTGATATTATATAAAGATGATAACTATCTATACAGACGGATCGTCGCGGGGGAATCCTGGACCAGGTGGCTGGGGAATAGTCATTATCTACGATAATGACTCGCGGAAGAACGCAGAACAAACGCAGAACAATGCGGAAGGAGAATCGGTTACAGAACTTGGGGGGAGAGAAGAACACACCACTAACAACAGGATGGAACTGACCGCTGCTATTAAAGCCTTGGAGTTTGCATCTAAGCTAGAAGCTAAAAGCTTGCCTGCCCTGCCTGCCGGCAGGCAGGCGGTAAGGCAGGGCTCTAAGCCAGAAGCTACTCTTCACACCGACTCAGAATATGTGATGAAAGGTATGACAGAGTGGATAGAAGGTTGGCAGAAGCGTGGTTGGAAGACTGCAGCCAAAAAACCGGTTTTAAACCAAGATTTATGGCAGGAACTTCTCAAGGTTTCGGAAGGCAAAGAAATTTCTTGGAAGTATGTAGCAGGACATTCTGGGCACGACTTCAATGAACGCTGTGATGAAATCGCTACTTCATTTGCGGATGATATTTCAGTAGATTTATATAATGGACCAAAATCCGGATACAAAATCTCTCTGTAGGTCCTTAGACACTCAGACAATATCAATATTTGTTTTTATATTTAGTTTTCTATTGGCGGTACTGGTTTCATCATTTGTTTTTATTTCCCCGATATTTAGCCTGCTAATTATTTTTGTTGGGGGAATTATTTTTGTTATAGAAAAGATTTTAAAAGGAAAATTAGAGAAAGAAGTTTTGTTTATCATAGTATTTTTAATTTCTTTTGGTCTTGGCACTTTGCGTTACTCAATAAAAGACTTCCATATAACCCAAGAAAAATTTGAAACTAATATTGGAGAAGATATTAATTTGGAAGGTTTGGTTATTAGTGAATTAGAACTTAGAGATAATAGTAGTCGTTTTGTTTTGGAGTCAGATGGGGAGAAGATATTGGTTTCCACAGACTTATATTCAGATGTTTTATACGGAGATTATATAAGGGCAAGTGGTAAATTAAACAGGCCAGGTTTAATAGAAAATGAAGATGGTGACAGAGCTTTTGATTACGCCAAGTATCTTTCTAAGGATGATATTTATTACACCTTAAGTTTTGCCAAGACAGATTTAATTTCTCATGGGCAAGGTAATTTAATCAAAGAAAAGTTATTTACTATCAAAAGAAAATTTGTTTCAAAAATAAAAGATATTTTGAGTGAACCAGAGTCATCCCTTTTGGCTGGGCTGATTGTTTCTGGCAAGGAAGCCATGCCTCAAAGTATTTTAGAAGAGTTTCGCAGGGCAGGAGTAATTCATATCGTAGTTTTGTCTGGTTACAATGTGGCCATTATTGCTGAATTCATCAGAAAGATTTTTGAAGGTCTTTTGATATTTAGTCGCGCACCAGTTATTGCTTTATTTGCTATGTGGCCATCTGTCATCGCTATTTTGTTTTTTGTTTTGATGACTGGTGCTGAAGCGACAGTCGTCAGAGCTTCTATTATGGTGCTTACGGTTATTTTGGCCAAAAGTTTTGGTCGTAATTATTCTGCTTCCAGAGCTTTAATTACAGCAGGTTTTATTATGGTTATTTGGAATCCTAAGATACTAGTGTTTGACCCATCATTTCAACTTTCTTTTCTGGCTACTCTCGCGTTGATTTATGTTGTACCAATAGTAGAGAAAAATCTTTTATTTATTACCAATAAATTTAAATTAAGATCTTTAATTAGTACTACTTTGGCTACTCAAATAACCGTCTTGCCTTTCTTAGTTTATTCTATGGGGGATTTATCTGTTGTTTCACTTTTGGCCAACATTCTTATCTTGCCAATTATTCCACTAACTATGCTTATTGGTTTCATTGCTTCTATTTTAGGCTTTATAAGCACAATATTGGCTTGGCCTGTGGCGTATGCCACACATCTATTATTAGGATGGATTTTGGGAGTCTCACATTATCTGGGGACACTTTCATTCGCCTCGGTTAAAGTGCCAAGCTTTCCATTCTGGCTAGTAGTTTTAATCTACTTAGGTTTAGTTATATTTGTGCGTCAGAAAAATTTGTCTCAGCACTTTGCCATCCCGTTAGAAAGCAGGGATCAATAAATAGGAAGCTTCTAACGGGACAAGATTTAGATAGTGGTAAAATTATCTTCGGCACTTTTCCAGTTCATATTTTCAAAGAAATCCTCCACATATTGCTTCTTACCTGATGGTTGGTAGTCTGTTACAAATGAATGTTCCCACATGTCTAGAGCGATAATGGGGGAGACTCCAGGGAGGTGCCCCATATGTTGTTCGTCTACCCAGTATTGGATAAGTCTGTTTGTTTTTTTATCATAACCAAGCATGGCCCAGCCTACTCCACGAGTAGTGGCAAGGTTTTTGAATATTTCCAAAAATTTATCAAAAGAACCAGTCCAGTCCTCTATCTTTTTATAAAGAGGAGATTCGGGTGACAGGTCACTTGGCCCACCTTCAAAGTGAGCAAAGTAATATTCATGGTTTCTCATGCCACCAAATTCAAAACCTTGTCTTCTATAGGCTTCGCGACGAGCATATTCTGGGTTCTCTGGGTTTTCAACTATTTCGTGGATAAGGTTTAGGTGTTTTACATAACCACTATAGAGTTTCAAATGCTCTTCAATACTTTTTTCTGATAAGCCTTTAAGTTTGGGAATATTAAATTGCTTTTCTTCAAATGTTTTTGTCATGTCTACATTATACTATAGGGGCAGGTGAACTTCATATGAAAAGATATTGGAAAGAAATCATTTTACTAGTATTGGTTTTTTCTAATATTTTAGTTTGGAGTGTTTTACATCAAAATAAGTTAACTGATACTCTCACGGTTTCTTTTTTGGATATTGGTCAAGGCGATGCTATTTTTATAGATTCCCCTCAACATGGCAGAGTGCTTATAGATGGGGGCAAGAATAGGAAAGTTTTATCCGAACTCACCAAAGTTTTACCTTTTGGTGACAAGCGCATTGATATAGTTATCGCCACTCATCCAGATTTAGATCATATTAGAGGTTTGCCAGAAGTGGTGGATAGGTATGATGTCTCAATTTTTCTAGAGTCAGGTGTGCCATCAAATAATTCCACTTACGAAGAATTACTTAAGATGGTTAGTGATAAAAATATTTCTAAATTATTAGCTAGAAGGGGGATGATTATAAATTTTGGTGATGGAGCCAAGCTTTATATTTTATATCCATTACCAAATACAGATTTAAAAAACTTTGACCCCAATGATGCTTCTATTGTAGCCAAACTTGTTTATGGAAAAGAATCTTTCTTATTAACAGGTGATGCTGAAATAAAAACAGAAAATGCCTTGGTTCATATTGACGGAAGTAAATTGAAATCAGATGTTTTGAAGGCGGGGCATCATGGGTCCAAGACCTCGTCCTCACTGCCTTTTGTAGAACAAGTTTTGCCAGTTACAACAATAATCTCTGCCGGCCTCAATAATAGTTATGGTCACCCGCACCAAGAAGTTTTGGATAGATTTAATGAAATTGGCTCAACCATACTAAATACCGCCCTAGTGGGCAGTATTACCTTTAAAACAGATGGAGAAGATTTAAGGCTTAAATAATAGCCATTTTGTTTCACTCCATCTGTTTTTCTTTGTTTTTTATTAAAACTGACTATGGTGAGAAAGTCTCTATTTAGGCTATAATATCTCTATATGTCAGAAGGACTAAAATTTTCCACACCAGATGAAGAAATAAACTATCTGCGTTCTAGAGTGCTTGAAGCAGAAAATAGATTTCAAAATAAAAGTGAGGAAGCCAGGAGAGATATCGCAAAAGAAGTCATTTTAAATCTTAAAAATGAAGCAGAAACCTCAATATCACCAGAACAAGTATTAGAAGTAGAAAAAGACGTGGAAATGTTTAATAAGCGTGATGGCGAGGCTGGGTTAGATGAAATAAAAGCCATTTCAGAGATCAAGGGTGTCTCTTATGCACTTCAAGTGGTAGAGAAGCTTAAGGGTTGGAGTTCAGAAGATGATTTTCACGCACACCTGGCTCTTCGTATAACCGAAGGTTTGCCTATTGTTGGAGTGAAGGAGGGGGGGGCAATGTACCAGGCTTTACATATGAAGCTTTTTGAAATAGTTTTACCAAAATCGACAGAAGAAAATGACAAGCCCTTAGAGGAGCTTATTAAAAGTATGGAGCAATTATACGCAGGTTTGCTCACTATGGCTGGAGATAAGAAAGATAAGGTAAGTCATCTAGCATTTGAATTTGCTAATCCAGATGGTCAGGAAGATACTCGTGCCTTTGTCTCAGTGCCAGAAAGTAGGGTTGAGTTATTCAGTCGTCAACTTCTTTCTATTTTCCCTAAGGCGAAGCTTGTGGCGCGTGAACATGATTATAATATTTTTGATAAGAATAGTTTTGCACTTGGTGCTGTAGCTTCTTTATCTTCTTCTCCAGCTTATCCATTAAAAACTTTTGAAGACTTTGGTACCGATCCATTGAATGTCATTTTAAATGGTTTCTCTAAGATCCCAGAACATGGGGCAGGGGCAGCTTTTCAAATTATATTTAAACCATCGGGAGAGATTTATAATAAGAAATATGCCAAAGCTCTCAAGGAAATTGAAAAAGGCAAGAAGCCAAATGAAGTTTTGCGAGAAGAAAACATGGTGATCGGACTTGCTCGTACCTTGGGTGATACTTTTTTCTCCAAGAAAAAAGACAAGGATGATAAGTCGTTTGTAGTAGATCAGTTAGCTGTTGATGCTATAAAAACTAAACTTTTGAGCCCTATTACAGAGACTAATATTCGTCTTGCAGTTTCAGCTTCTACAGAAATTGAAGCTAAGAGGCTTTTGCATAATTTCCAATCAGCCTTTAATCAGTTTGAGAGTCCAGGTAAACAGTCTATAAAATGGAATGATGCCAAACCTGGTTCTTGGCTTGGTCTTAAGGATAGTGAGTTTTATCGATCCCTCATCTTTCGTCTCTTTAGAGAAAAAGAAATTTTACCTCTTAATCTTAGAGAACTTTCAACCATACTTCACTTTCATACCGAGGCTCTTGCTTCAAGTACAACTCTTTCTCGTTCTAGTTCACGTAGTGCCTCCCCACCAGTTGGCCTCAAGACAGATGGAACTCTTCTTGGTCTCAACTCATTCCAAGGTACAGAGAAGAAGATCTACCTTGCTCCTGAAGATCGATTGAGACATTTTTATACAATAGGTCAGACGGGTACAGGTAAGTCTACTTTGCTTAAAAACATGATAATAGATGACATTAAGAAAGGGGAGGGTGTGTGTATGATAGATCCTCACGGCACAGATGTACTAGATGTTCTTTCAAGAATCCCTAAAGAGCGTATTGAAGATGTTATTTATTTTGATCCAGCATCTACAGAAAGACCCATGGCTCTCAATATGCTTGAATATGATCCACGTTTTCCTGAGCAAAAGACATTTGTGGTTAACGAATTGTTCAGTATCTTTCAAAAGCTATATGGCGATGTTCCAGAGAGTATGGGACCGATGTTTGAACAGTATTTTAGAAATGCCACCATGCTCGTGATAGAAGATCCTGAGACGGGTTCAACTCTTCTTGATGTCTCGCGAGTAATGTCCAATAAAGAGTATAGAGACTTGAAGATTTCACATTGTAAGAACCCTACCGTTGTCCAGTTCTGGAGGGAAATAGCAGAGAAAGCTGGAGGAGAGGGTGCTTTAGCGAATATTGTGCCATATGTCACGTCAAAGTTCGATGTTTTTCTAGCGAACGATATTATGCGCCCCATTATTGCACAAGAGAAGTCATCTTTTAATTTTCGAGAGATAATGGATGATAAGAAAATTCTTCTAGTCAATTTATCTAAGGGTCGTTTAGGTGACATTAATGCAAATCTTATTGGGCTTATACTTGTCGGTAAAATTTTAATGGCCGCACTTTCACGTGTAGATTCTATTAAGGATGGTTTACCCCCATTTTATTTATATATAGATGAATTTCAAAATATCACTACAAATTCAATCGCCACTATTTTGTCTGAAGCTAGGAAGTATAAACTTTCTCTTAATATTGCCCATCAATTCATAGCTCAGCTTGGAGAAGATATTCGCGATGCTGTTTTTGGTAATGTTGGTTCAATTTGTGCTTTCCGTGTTGGACAGGATGACGCTGAGTATTTGGAAAAGCAATTTACACCAAACTTTTCCGCTCAAGATCTTGCAAGCATAGATAATTTCAACGCGTATCTTAAGATGCTTGTTAACGGCAAGCCAGCAGAACCATTTGACATTCATCTAATACCTAGAGAAGTTGGTGATATGTCCCAAGTTGAAGCTATTAAGAAACTCTCCTCACTTAAGTATGGTCGCGACAAGGCTGAGGTTGAAGCCATGGTGATGGGGAAGTATCAAAGTCTTTAATTACTTGAGATTAAAGTAGATTCCATAGAGTAGATGACAAATATTCTTTACAAGATCGCTTTTTCTATTATACATAGTTAATATAAATATATGAAAACACCAGAATCACAACCAAATATAAGGGGCGAGTTTGATCTAGATAGTATTACTAATAGAGAGGTAGATAATAATTTTGAAAAAGGAAGTGTGCCTGAAACTGAAACTGAAAATGGAGAAATTTTCATAGAATTAGAGCATAAGTTATTGGAAATGCCAGAAGATTTAAAAGTTGGGCACTATGAATCTTACGCACATAGTTTTAGTTTTGTATCTGGTACTTTTGATGGGCGCAAGATTGCATTAAAAAAATATGACGAAAAATTTGGTCATAATTTGGGTTTTAAAGGTGAAGCTGATGGAAAAGATTTATCTAAAGAAGAAGCAGAAGGTCTTTGGAATAATATTTATTTAGTCTCAAAAGATGTTTATGAGCGCAGATTGGCAGAACGATAGGCATTAAGGGTACTTGAGAAAGAGGGGGAGAATACAAAACCTGAGACCATAAGACCTGGTGAACCAGAAACTAGGATAAAAGATGAAGAACGCGCACATGATTTGGCTCTGGAAGAAGAAGATAAAAGAAACAAGATTAAGCAAATTCTTGATGGAAATCTGGATAATTTAGAAATGAATGGTAATGATCAAGAATTTGCTCAAAAAGTAATAGATGACGTTTTAGAAATGTCGATAGTGAAAAATGCAGGAAATTTATCTAAAGATAAACCAGTAGAAATATCAGTGGATAATATTTTAAGAATTAGAAGATATGATGATAAGGGACAACTTACTTCGCAAGATAAATATGATGAGTATGAAAGGAGAAAAAAATTCTGTATAAATTGCTTGGTGTGAATCCTGATAAAGCACAACAATGGGAAGCTGGTTTCGCGGTAAATTATATTCACTCAAGGGTTTACGACACCAATATACCTGAAATAATAGTCAGAGAAGATTATGAAAATGAATATCATAGGGTTGGCGCAGGTTCTCAAATTCACATTGAAAAAAACAGTAGATTTGCTCAAAAATCCAATTAAGAAATTTTAGAATCCACACAATAAACAGTGCTGTTTTTCAAGCAGGTGGGGGGGCTTAAATAGGTATTTCTATTAGCTTTAAGCTAAAACCTATAAGCTGTTCTAAATAACTCCAGCTTTTTTGAGTACTGAGTGGGCGCCTCGTTTATTGATAGTCTTGATTGCTTTGGTGGAGAGAGTAAGAGTAAGAGTTTTCTTTAATTCTGGAACATAGATACGCTTTTTCTGCAGGTTAGGATATTTTCTAACCATACCAGTAGGGTTAAATTGGGTAGCACGAGTCCTGTTGGAGTAGCCTCCAGCCATCATTGAACCTTTTTTTGTTACTGGGCAAGTTTTAGCCATAGCTCAGATAACTTACCTCAAATTTTAGTAAAAGGCAAGAGACTGTTATAATTTGAGCATGCAAGTAGACTTTATCTTCCAAATAGCCATTCTTATCATGTCGGTGGTTATCCACGAGGTCTCTCACGGCTTTACTGCTTCTGTGCTGGGGGATCAGACAGCAAAATATCAGGGTCGTTTAACTCTTAACCCCATAAAGCACATTGATCCAATTGGTTCTATTGTAGTGCCGACCATTGGGTATTTGTTTGGTGGATTTATCTTTGGTTGGGCTAAACCTGTACCTTATAACCCATATAATCTAAAACCTGGCCGTTGGTCTGAAGCCATGGTGGCTATGGCTGGTCCAGCTTCAAATATTGGTCTAGCCTTAATATTCGGTCTTTTGCTTAGACTTGGGGCTTCAATGAGCTGGGGTCCGGCTTTTGTTCAAATTACCGCCATCATTGTTTTTATCAATATATTATTAGCCATATTTAACTTAGTGCCGATACCTCCCTTGGATGGTTCTAAGATATTAATGGCTTTTTTCCCAGAGAAATTTCTTGAAATTAGAGAGTTTTTTGAAAAATACGGCTTAATCCTTATACTTTTCTTTATTTTCTTCCTCTGGCAGTTCATTTTACCTATAGTTGTAGCCATATTTTCATTAATTACAGGGATGAGTTTCTAGGGTTAGGGGTTAGGGACTAGGGACTAGTGGTTAGGGAATGGGGGATAGAGGGTTCGGGTGGGTTGACTTTTTTGTGTTTTAGGTGTAGTATTTAGGGCTGGAGGACACGCATGACCGATCTCGTTCGTCGGGCTCGTCTCGTCGTCCGTGCGCCCCGGCTTCCCGCCACAACAGTGGAGGAGGAAGCCGACCAGTGGTTTGAGGTCCTGGTCAGCAAGCTCCCGTTTGTTTTGGGAGTGGTGTTGGTCATCGGCCTCACGGTGATCGCCTTGGCCTACGAGGTCGCGGTGACTCCGCTGGTTCTCGGCCCCTACTTGTAGGGGCCGTCGTCGTCTCTATTGCATTTTTAATACTATTTTAGTACAGTGGTCTTCTCCCGGTCGGGGGATTTTTTCTAGTAATGTCAACCATAAATCAGCTTGTAAAAAGAAAGCGAAAGAAGCTCGCCAAGAAAACCAAGGCGGTGGCTTTAACTCGTGGTTTTAATACTATTAAAAACCGTCCTGTCGCCTTCAATTCTCCTTTCAAAAGAGGTACTGCTATCAAAGTCACTACTAAGACTCCAAAGAAACCTAACTCTGCTATCAGAAAAATTGCGAGAGTTCGTCTAACTAACGGTGACGAAGTAACAGCCTATATCCCAGGTATTGGTCACAACTTGCAAGAACACTCAGTGGTACTTTTAAAGGGTGGTCGTGTAAAAGATGTTGGTTTGCGATACTCTATTGTTCGCGGTGTGCTTGATGCCACTGGAGTAGAGAAGAGAATGCAATCAAGAAGTCTCTATGGTGCCAAGAAGCCTAAGGCCAAATAGTAATAGTAAGTAGTAAAAAATAAAATGCGACGCAGACTTAAAGCAAAACCAAAAATAACCCCAGACATTATCTACGATTCAGAGAAGGTTTCTAAATTTGTGAACTATGTAATGGAAGAAGGTAAGAAAAGTACCGCCAGAAAAGTTGTCCATCAAGCTTTTGAACACATAAAAGAAATCAGTAAGAACCCAAATCCATTAGAAATTTTTGAATTAGCTTTGAAGAACACTGGTCCTACTATGGAAGTGCGTTCTCGTCGTGTTGGTGGCGCTAACTATCAGGTGCCTAGAGAAGTGAGACCAGAGAGACGACAATTTCTTTCTATGAAATGGATTGTGGATGCTGCTCGTGGCAAAAAAGGTAAGTCTATGGCCGAGAGATTGGCCGAAGAAATCGTGTCCGCATCAAATGGTGAAGGTGAAGCCGTGAGAAAGAGAGAGAATACCCACAAGATGGCAGATGCTAACAAGGCCTTCGCGCACTTTGCTTGGTAAGGATTATTAATTTTCAATTCTCAATTTTCAATTTACAATCAATTATCAATGAATTAATTTTCAAACATTAAAATTGCAAGATTAAAAACTTATGAACAGAGATTATCCATTAGAAAAAGTTAGAAACTTCGGTATCGTCGCTCATGTGGATGCTGGCAAAACTACTACTTCAGAAAGAGTGCTTTATTATACTGGTTCACAACACAAAATCGGTGAAGTGCATGAAGGTGAGACTACTACAGACTGGATGGAACAGGAAAAGGAACGAGGTATTACTATTACCGCGGCAGCTGTGACTTGTTTCTGGGGTCCAACTTATCTTCCTGAAGCCGATCGTTTGAAGAAAGAAAATAAATATCGTTTTAATATTATTGATACTCCTGGGCACATAGACTTTACAGTAGAAGTAAAGAGATCTTTGCGTGTACTAGATGGTGCAGTAGTAGTCTTTGACGGTGTGGCTGGGGTGGAGCCTCAATCAGAAACCAACTGGCGTTATGCCGAAGAAGCCAAGGTGCCTCGCATTTGTTTTATTAACAAAATTGACCGAACCGGCGCTTCATTTGAAAGATCATACAAATCTATCCTGGACAGACTTTCCAAAAAAGCAGTGAGAGTTCAAATTCCTATTGGGGAAGAAGATAAACACGAAGGCGTGGTGGATCTTTTGAAGATGAAAGCTTATTACTTTGAAGGTGTGATGGGTTCCACTGTGGTAGAAAAAGAAATTCCAGAAAACTTACAGGCCGAAGCAGTCAAGCTCCACGGTGAATTAGTAGAGAGAATTGTGGAAAATGATGAGACTTTAATGAACTCATATTTGGAGGGTACAGAAATTCCTTACGAAACTCTTAAGGCTACTTTGCGCAAAGGTGTAATCGCCAATGAAATCTTTCCAGTTTTTACTGGTTCTGCTTTGAAGAACAAAGGTGTTCAATTAGTGCTTGATGCAGTGGTAGATCTATTGCCATCTCCTCTTGATGTGCCTCCTATCATTGGTATTGATCCAAAGACTGGTGAAGAAATAGAAAGACACGCCTCAGATGAAGAGCCTTTTTCTGCTCTTGCTTTCAAATTACAATCAGACCCATTTGTTGGTCAGCTAACATTCTTCCGTGTTTATTCTGGTTCTATTGAATCCGGTACTTATATTTACAATTCTACAACCGGAGAAAAAGAAAGACTTGGTCGTATTGTGAGACTTCAAGCTAACGACAGAGAAGAAGTTAAAAAGGTCTTTGCTGGAGAAATTGCTGCCGCGGTAGGTTTGAAGAATGCTAAAACTTCTCACACTTTCTGTGATGAAGAAAATCCTATTATCTTGGATCAAATTACTTTCCCAGAACCAGTGATCTCACTTCGTATTGAACCTAAGACTAAAGCTGATCAAGAAAAGATGGGTATGGCTTTGAAGCGTCTTTCTGATGAAGATCCAACCTTCAAGATTAAATCTGATGTTGATACAGGAGAAACTGTAATCATGGGTATGGGTGAACTTCACCTAGAAATTATTGTTGATCGTATGAAGAGAGAGTTCAATGTGGAAGCTAATGTTGGTAAACCTCAAGTGGCTTACAAGGAAACTATTCAAGGTGAAGCCGAAGTGGAAAATAAATATATTAAACAAACTGGAGGCAAGGGTCAGTATGGTCATGTGAAGATTAAAATCAAACCTCTCCCACATTATGATCCAGAAGAAAAAGTTCCTAAGAATGCTCATAGAGAAGAAGGTTTTGAATTTATTGATTCTATTAAGGGAGGTGTTATTCCTCAGGAATTTATCCCTGCAGTAGAAAAGGGTATTAAAGAAGCGATGGATAGAGGTATTCTTGCTGGCTACAAGATGACAGATATTTCTGCTGAACTTAACTATGGTTCTTACCACGATGTGGACTCATCTGAAATTGCTTACAAAATTGCTGCTTCACAAGCTTTCCAAGAAGCGGCAAGAAGAGCTAAGCCAGTTATTCTAGAACCTATTATGAAAGTAGAGGTGGTGGTGCCTGAGAAATTCATGGGCGATATTACTGGTAACCTTTCTGGTAAGAGAGGTCAGATTGAAGCCATGGAAGACAGGGGAGACTTGAAGGTTGTTCGTGCCATGGTGCCTTTGTCTGAAATGTTTGGTTATGTAACCAATCTCCGCTCTATGACTGAAGGTCGTGGTTCATCTACTATGGAATTTGATCACTATGCTGTCGTGCCTCAAAATGTGGCTCAAACTATCATTTCTGACCGTACTGGAGGAGCTTCTGCTGAGAAATAAGGCTAATAAAATCAATAATAGCTAAACATTAAAACCCCTTGCGGGTTTTAATGTCCTGCCAAGGGGAGGGCTTGGCAGGGTTTTCATAAAATGGCTATAAATAAGGTTATCTATAAATCTGACGGAGGTCTGACCTCCGTCAGATTTAAGGAGAGGGGTGGAAGTTTAGCTTACGAATGCTTGACATTACTTTTTATATATGATAATATATTAAATATGGGGGTGTGGGTACTGCTCAAGCCCGGTTGTTAGAGCTCCTAAAAAAGCTCACCGATGACCATCGGCCAGCAGGCTCCGGGTTAAGCAAAAGGTCTTAGTGACCAACCGCTTAGCCTACCCCCTCGCTCTTTTCAAGGCCTATCATCGCGATGGGCCTTTTCGTTTGTCTAAACTATTGACTAATTAGGAGGGTTTATATAAGATATCGCTTACGTGTTATAGGTTCTGGCTCTTTGATATTTTCTTCATATGAGACTGCAGTCTATTAACGCGTGGCGAATCAAAGAAAGCAATGGTTCTCGCGCGCTTTCTTGG
>Ga0210057_1007994_pt1 | contig 12640 bp, 16 predicted proteins | sample CryGeyCG2114_010_2_FD_183968 | JGI IMG/M metagenome (GOLD analysis project Ga0210057, IMG submission 183968) | Groundwater microbial communities from aquifer - Crystal Geyser CG10_big_fil_rev_8/21/14_0.10 (SPAdes) (version 2) | ecosystem: Environmental > Aquatic > Deep subsurface > Groundwater ... | reverse complement strand
CAAAAGATACGACAAGGTAAGTCCTTGGAAAAATCAATAGAAGAAACGGCTGAAGAGATTGATAAAAAATATAAAAATTATAAATCGAATTTTAGAAAAAATCATCCTGAAGCTGAAGATGGTGATTTTTTAAAATGTTTTTTATGGGTAAAATATGAACTCGAACGATATTTCCTTTGGCAACAAAATTGGGTAGGGAAGTCTTTTCTTTCTTTGCTTCGGTATGGTCAAACACAAGGTTTAGATATTCAAGAACCAGAAATTAAATTAGCAGAATTGTGTTGGAGTCAACAATCATTTTTTGGAAATGGAATTCTTCTTTGGGATTGTAGTCTATATCCTAATTTATTTCCAGAGAAGCTTCAAACAAAATTTATTGCTCCTGCTTTGTTAAAATTAGCTTTTGGTGAAACAACTATAAAAGGATATGATATTGCCAAGACATTAACCCGAGGATTAGAAAACTGGCTTGTAGAAGCAAAAATAAGCCGAAGTTATCGAAAGAGTGATGCTCGACAGCGAAAGGACATTAAAATTATTAGTCTTTATGAGACAAGCAAAGACGAAAAGGGAGAAGAAAAATTACCTTTATACGAAAAAATTCCTGAGCCTAAACACAAATTTCCTGAGAAAGAAATGATAGATCTTCTTCATAACAAAAAACTACTTTTAAAAATTCTCAAGAACTTCACAAAAGACCAGATAAGAGCTTTCGGATTGAAGGCAGACAATCCAAGCTTAACATATAAGGAAATTGGTCAAAAACTTAATAAAAGTCCAGAGACAATTAGAAAATGGTTTCAAAAAGTTAAAAAGGTGGCAGAAAAAATTAAAGCTAAAGATGATAATCTTCCAAAACTAAAATCGTAAATATCCAAATTATTTTTCTACTTAGTTTACCCCCCGATTTATTAAAGTCGGGGGTTTTGTTTTACCGCTTTTCTTACGATTTAGATATGTATTAGTGGGAGAGAAAAAACTCTCAATTGAAATAGTTTGGAATTTCTGAATGAAACTGGTGTAGTCTAAATTAAATAAGTTCGATTTTAGCCTCAGGAGTTCCAAACTGAGGATTTTTTATTATGGAAAACGAATTCAAAATTGAAGCAGTTATCACTCCATTACAGCCACCAAGAGAAACTTTAATAGCCTGGGCTTCCATTATTATCAATAATTCTTTCCTCATTACTGGGATTGGCATTCATTTAGCAAAGGAAGAAATTCGAATTACTTTCCCTGCCAAAAAATTAGCTTCGAGTAGAGAAAAATATCTTTATTTTTTTAAACCGCTTAATCAAAAAATTGCTTCTCAGATACTTGAAGTAATTAAGAGAGAAGTTGAAAAAAGTGGCTTGTTTAAGCCTTAGCTTTGGCAATTTTACTTTCAACACCAATACTTTGTTCTTCTGTTTTGGATTTTTCGGGAGGGCTGGTTCTTGACTACCAGCTTTTCCAAAAAATCAAAAATGAAAAATGTCAAAAAGCCCAGAATAAAGATAGTTTTTGAACCAGATTCTAATTTTGATAAAGAGTTCCCTGAATTTATCGAGGAGGTTTTAAATTGGTCTAAAAATAAAAATGAAAAATCAAAAAATGAGAAAATTACCAAATAAAAAATTTAGAAACGAAAAGCAAAATTTAATAATCAAAGCAGTTCAAGATTTTTTTGGAGAAGGTGCTTCAAATAAAATGAAAAAATCTATTTCCAAAATCTCGCTTTATTTGATGGGAAGAAAAGCAAGACTTGGGGCTTTAACCGAAGAGGAAAATGAAGCTCTTTGGTATATTAGAGAAAATTTAAAAGATAAAACTTATTCTTCGACTTTTCTAAAACCCCTCTTTCCTTCCTTATTTTAAGTATTTAACTATCAAAAGCCCCGAACAAAGAAAGATATATCCCCCTTTAGAGGTAGTAGAAGCCATTTGGAAATTCTTTTATTTCCGCCAGTTTATTAAAAAATTAACCACAGGGATTTTGCCTTGCGGGTCTGTGGAGCAGTTGAAAGACCGCTTCTCCGCCCGCAAGGTAAAGTCGGGAGATATGGAAGAAAGAAAATTTCGAGAAAAACCATTTGCTTGGCAAGAAAAGGAAGTAGTATGGAAAATCCAAAAAAATTTTCACCAAAAAAACAAAGCACCAGCTTTAGCCCTTTATGTTGTATTAACTGAAATTGCTTCTAATCAAGGTAGTGAATCACAGTTAAACTGTAAATTGATTTATCTTAAGAAAAAAACAGGGTTAGGTTGGAAAAAGTTGAAATATCTTTTAAAACAATTCCGAAAACTAAAACTTATTAAGAGCAAACAAGGACGAACAAAAGAGGGAAAATTTGGAGACATAATAATAACTTTATTAGCCACCGAGAGACATTTAGATAAATCAACCGAGGGACATTTGGGAACTACCGAAGGCTATTTGGAGGGAAGAACCGAGGGATATTTAAAAGAAAAAACCGCCACCGTAGGGTCAGATACCGACCTACGGTTAGCCGACCTACGGTCTCAGGACACAATAGAAGATAATATCGTAATAGAAAATAATATTAAAAAGAAGCGTTCTTCTTTTAAAAAAGATTTAATCACTTCTTATAAGAAAGAGGTAAAAGAAAGAATAAAAGGGCCAAGGCCATTCTATAAAGGCGACCCAATGCGATGGGTGGAAAGCGAAAAGAAATGGTATGTCATTAAAGATGGCGAGTGGCTTGAATTCGCTGGTTCAGAAAAAGATATTGAATGGTCAAATCCCCATCTTTCATTGAAAGAATAAGAAGTTCATTGGAAAAAACGGGATACTAAAATTACTCCAACGCGTTGGAGTAGATAGTGGAATTGGAGAATCAACTCTTTGGTATTGTCTTCAATTTAGAAGAACTTATCCAATTGCGAGAGCATAAAAAGATGAGCTTAATGGATTGCCAATAAAATAAATTTGTCAGATCGATCCGACAAATTAGGAATTCGTCATCATTGGGAAGTAGCTAAATTAGAACCAGAAAAATTAAGTTAGAATTTTGTTAGATCGATCTAACAAATATGGAATATTAAAAATCTTGTCGCCAAAATCTATCAAGATTACCAAGAAACTAAAGATCAAATTTAAAAAATCAAAAAATATCAAAAAAGGCAGAAAATTCCAAAATTGGTAAAAAATGCCTCACTACAATCGCTTGAGAAAGGCGATTAGCAAAGCAGACGACTAATATACCTCTGGCAAATTTAAAAAATAAAAGAAACAAAATCAAGGTCGAAAAATCTAAATTATTAAAATCTTAAAAATATGGAAGAAGAAAATTTAGAAGAAATTGAAGAAACAGAACTTTCTTCAGGAGAGCAAGCAGAAGTTGATGAATTAGCTGATGAATTTCTTGAGAGCGATGAAGGGCAAGAACTTTTAAGAGAGTTTAGAGAAGAAGAAATACGAGAAGAGCAAGAAAAGATTTTGGCTCAGGCGAAAGGAGAAGAGCAAATCAAAAGTGAAGTTCTAAAAATTGCCCAAGAAAAAGGAATTTCTTTACCAGACGCATATAAGGTTTATCTTGAAACGAAGATCAGCCAAGAAGAAAAAGAAAAACTCAAACCGCAGATCGAAGAAATAAATTTTTTAATTAAACAGCTTAAAGAAAATAAAGGTTCTGCTGAGGAAAGCGAGCTTAAACAGAAATTGGTCGAAAAATGGCTTAATCTATAAAGCCTTAAAGGTCGGAAAAAATTAAAATTAAGCATATAAAATAATGGCTAAAGAATCTAAAGTTGGAAAATGGGCTAAAGGAATAAAAATCCCACTTCCAAAAATTACACCAGCAAAGTTAGATTTAGAAAGCTCGGATGCGAAAATTCATCGAGACCGAGACCGAAAAATCTCTATTGAACCTTCTTATTCGCCAGGGGGTCCAAGAAAAAAATCCATTGATGAAGAAAGAAGAGAAAGAGATCGAAAACTTCCACCTCCAGAAAAGCCCTATAAATAGAAATCAGAGAAAATTATCAATCAAAAAATCAATTTAATTTTTAAGCGGTTTTATCTATGGAAAAAACAAAAAAAGAAGAAAAAATAAATCTCCGCATAAGACAAAAGAAATTGTTAAAGAAGATAGCCGAGAATATCCGTTCTGAGAAGCCAAAATCTTTATCTCTTCTTTGTCGAGAATCGGGTTATCCAATTAGCACATCAGGACATCCTGGGAGAATAATGAGAACTCAATCCTTCCAACAAGCCTTAAGAAGGGCGGGCTTAGATGAAAACACAATAATTTCAGAATACCAAAAGGCAATCAAAGAGAAACCAAAACAAAAGATTACGTGGGATGTTAAGAGGAAGTTTTTAGAAGATATAGTGAAGTTTTTGGATTTAGCACCGAAAGAGGAAGGAGGAAAATGGCAGAAGATTCAAGCCTATATTGAAAGATTCTTAACAATCAAAATAAGTCCTGAGCAATTTCGGGGGCTAAAAGAAAAAAAAGAGAAAGGCGAGGAAATATCAGAAGAATTTAGGAATATCGATTGGGATTCAATTGAAGAAGGTGAAATAAAAGAAGAATAATTGGTAATAATTTGGGTGCTAATAAATTAAAGGTTATAAGTGATAAAAAGATTTGAATTGATTTAGAAAAGTTTTTCAAAAAATCGGGGCTTAATAAAAAAGAGTTTAAAGTAATAAAAGAATAATAAGAATAACTTAAAAGATTAGAGAGGTAAAAAGATTGAAAGATTAAAAATAAGAAAGTTAAAAAGATTGGTTATTACTAATAAATCTATCTCTCTGGCTCGCTAAAATCAAAAATATAGCTTAAAAACCAAAGAAGTTCAAGATTATCTTGTCCAGTAATCGGTCGAATGTTGGAATTTGAGATAAATTGCCTTAATGTCCGTAAATCCTGATTAGCGGAAGTCAAAATAAAGCTAAAAATTAAAGAGAAAATACCGAAAGAAAACCGAAAAAGATTAAATTTGGCTTAAATTCGATCCCCCCGACCCCTCCGACCGAGAAAATTTTAATATATACATACCATAATTTCTATTTATACCTCAAAAATCAATTCTTTAAAAAACAAAATGCCAAAGAAACCTAAAACATATTTAAGAGGTTATCGATGTTTGAAATGTAATAAAAAGATCCCAGATGAAATGGCAGATGTTGGAAGAGACGCTCAACTCTTTTGCTCTCCTAAATGCCACGATGCCTATTGGAAAAAAGAGCGGAAAGAAATCCAAGCCCAGAAAGGGACAAATGAGCTTTATAAAAGACCGCCAGTTCAAGAATATTAGGGGTTGTAGGTTCGACTATCTTTTCGACCTTGATAGGACGGAAGTTCAAACTTCCCAACTCCACAAAAACAATGCCAGCAGTATTAGAAAATTTAATTAAATTACCCCTTAAAAAACCTTCGGAAGAAGAATTAGCAAAGATTTTAAATTACAAGAGAAACTATTGGCAGGATAAAGTGGTTAGAGAGGCAAGGAATACAAGATTTCTAATCTTAGCTTGTGGCACGAGGTCTGGTAAAAGCCATTTTGCTACTTTAGACCCTGAATGGGGAGTGGTGCGTGATTTGGGAGCAAAGAATAGGTATATCTGGATCTGTGCGCCAACTTATTCTTTGACGGAAAGAATATGGAATCAGGTTAGAGGCATTGCTTATCAAGAGCCATTTAAAAATTTAATTAAAACATTCAACAACACAAAAGGATTCTATAACCTGACCACTCTTTTAGGAACTACAATCGAGGCAAAATCAACTGACGATTACGAGAAATTAGTTGGAGTCGGGTTAGACAAGGTGATTATTGACGAGGCTGGTTTAGTTGACGAAAAGGCTTGGAAAATATCTTTAAGAACCAGATTGATTGATATGGGAACAGAAGGAAGAGCTTTGATAATTGGGACTCCAAAAAGTAAATCAGGTTGGTTTTATGAGCTTTATTTAAAAGGGCAAGATCCGAATGAAAAAGATTATAAGAGTTTTAATTTTAGCACTTATGACAATAAAGACTCAATTACAGGAAAGCTTCTTTTGAAAAGCGGTTTAGAGGAATTAGAAAAATTAAAAAAAGATTTAGACGAAGTTTCCTACAAAAGAGAAATATTAGGAATTTTTGAAGAAGCTGGAATGCAGGTTTTTACAGATATTCTAAAAAATATCGCTGGAACAGAATTTAGGGATTTTAACCCAGAACATCTTTACTTGATTGGTGTTGATTTAGGAAGAGTTAGAAACCGAACCGTTATTTTCGTTGTCAATCAAATGACAAACAGAATAGATTATTGCGAGCATTTTTCAAGAGAAGATTGGAAGGTGGTAGTCCAAAAAATAAAAGCAGTTTGTGAAAAGTATGATAATCCTAATGGCTATTTTGATGCCACCAGCACAGGTGGAGATATTATCGCTGAATTGTTAGAAAACGAGGGAGTGGCGTTAGAACCTTTTGTTTTTACAGATATTTCCAAACGAGAGGCGATAAATAAATTAGCTTACTTTGTTAATTCGGGGAAGTTGAAATATCCCCAAAATGAAACCATAAAACCATTATTTGACGAAATGCAGAATTATGGAAAGTTTGAAAGCGAGAAATCGAGCAGATTACTTTATAAACCAATCTCTACTCGCTGGGGCGAAGATTTCATTACTGCTTTATCCTTGGCTTTGTGGGAATTGAAAGACGAACCTCTAAAGCACAAATTTGACCGACCATTTACTTTCCCACAACAAACTTATTAGAAATTTATTTTAAAGGTCGGAAAAATTAACTAATTAAAACTATGGAAAAAGAATCAAAAAAAGAATTTAGCAGAGAAGAAGTTTTTGAAATGTCTCAAAAGGCTTTAGAAGAAACTGAAAAATCTCCAGAGAAAGAAATGGAAGAAGTTTTGGCGAAGATAGAGAGAGATATTTTAAAGAAAAAAGCAAAAGAAGAAGCTGAAAGGAAAAGTAGATTGAGTGAGATGGAAGAATTGGCAGAATTTCAAAAAAGAAAAGAAGAAGAAAAATTGGGAAAAACTTTAGCAGAACTTGAAGATCAAAAATTAGCAGAAAAATTAAAAGGAAAATTGCCTCAAAAAAGCCGAGAAGAGATTTTAAGGGAAGCTTATAATAGACGACTAAAAGCAGGTCTTCTCACTCCAGAGGAAGTCGGGGAACAAATTAAAATGGATTTAGTTGAGGTGCTTGATTTAATTGAGGCAGGGATACTTAAGGTTTCCAGAAATGAGGAAACTGGCGAGCTTCTAATCCACCAGAACGATTTGGTTGCTTACTTACAAAATCCCCGTGTGAGACGGGAAAGACCTTTAAGGGGCTTATAAATCAAAAATATGGGCATTTTAGAAGAAGCTGACAAATATTCGTTTAAAGAAACAGAAAGCGTAAGACCAGTTAAGCCAGACCAGTTTATTTTGGAAGATGCTCAGTTTCTTGAGGCAGGGACAATTCTTGGATTTGGGAAATATGATTTTTCTGATTCCACATTGAGTGAATATCTTACTGAAATTATTGACTGGGCAAAAAAGAAAGCAACTCCTCAGAAATCCTTTCTGGACATAATTCGAGAGACGGATGAAGAATTGGGAGTAGAAGTTGGTATCAAAAGAATCGAAAAACTTTTAACTTATATTCGGTTAGATAAGAAAAGCCAAGAAAAAGAATTAGAAAAAGAATTGGCTGAAAAACAAAAAAGACAATTAACTGGAGAGGAATCAGAAAAAGAAGAGATAGAACTTTATATTTTAGGGACAAAGCATTTTGGCTTATCAGGAAAAGAGACAGAAAATCAAAAAGAAAAAATAAGAGATATTTTGAAATGGGCTGAAGAAAAGAGGTTAAAGAGAGGAAATAAAAATAAGGATTTTTTGGAGATTATAAAAGAAGTCGATGAAGAACTTGGGGAGTCTTCAGAAAATAAGTTAGATAAGATTTGGCGATATGTAAAGTTATCTCAAGAGGAGGAAAATCTTAAAAAACAAAAAGCCTTAGTTTCCGAAGAGAAAGAAAGGCTTTTGAAAGGAAATGAGGAAATTACCGAGAAAACCTGATGAAAGGCAAAAACTAATAATTGAAGCGGTTAAAGATTATTTTGGAGAAGTTAATGCCGAAGAAAGAAAATCAATTACTAAGATTGCTCTTTGGTTGATGGGTAGAAGAAAAAGAAATTCTTTAACTGAAGAAGAGAAAGAGATTAAAGAGACAATTAAAGCAAATCTTCAAGATAAAGTTTATATTTCTGGGCTGACCGAGAGTCCTATCTTAGAACCCTTAAATTTCGCACTTAAACCCCATTTAACCCTCATAAAGACAGAGTAATATCCCCTTATTAGAGGTAGTTTGACTCGTCCCAGATTATAATGCTTATCTGGTAAGAATAAAAAAAGAAGTTCTTTAAAAATAAAAAAGCCCCGTGAGGAGAGAAAAAAAACAGAAACTCGTAGAAATATGTTTTAATCTTAATAAGCTAATTCACGCCAAATATAATGTAGTTGATCGCCAATGTTTTGTAAAGCTCGAAGTTGCTCTCGTTGATAATAATCTTGAAGAAACTTATAAGTTGAATCGAGTGGGCTACTATAATAGTAAGTTTCGTATCTTGGACTAAACTCATAAGTCGTTTGCGGATATAAAGATTCTGCCATAGCCATAATTTCTGCCAGACTTTCTTTACTCTTGTTTGCATCTTCAAATATTTGTTTAGAAAGGGAATCCAGCACTTCCCACATTAATTTACTGAGCTGAAATTCTTGTTCTAATGTCTTCCCTGTTTCTTTAAAATCTGATTTAGATATTATATTATAACTTTTCACAAGGGCGTCTAATTTCGTAAAAGCGTCTACCTTTTCTTTCGAAGGTTCTTTCATCTTATTTAGCATATCTCTATCTATATTGAGTATTTTAATATCGCTTAAATGAATTTTGTTAGCGTAATAAATAAGTTCTTTTAAGTCTTTAAAGGTAATGCGTTGAGAGAAATCATTGTTCTTTTCAACTAATTTTTCGAGGTCGCTGATTAGGGAGTCGAGGAAAGAGATTAGTTTGTCTATATATTCTATTTGGTCTTGATACGAACCTTTTACCAAAGAAATCCCCGATAATATTGCGTTTTTATAAATTTCTGATTGTTGAATTTCTTTTTTTCTTTGTTCTTCTAATTGTCTTTGTCTCTCCGATTCTTGTTGTTCAGCAATTTCTTTCTGTTTTTCTACTGCCTCTTTTCTTAATCTCTCGGCTTCCAGTTTAGTTTGTTCTAATTCTTCTTGAGATATTACTTCTGGTTCTTGTTCTATCTGTGGTTCTTCAGGTTTAATTTCTTTTTCTTTTATAATTGGAGTTTTTTCAGCTCCTTTAAATATTTGAGAAACATTGGCGATAAGAGAAGTTAATTTTCCTTGTTTGTGTAAAACAATACCAGTTCCTACTCCCGCGACTACTATAAGAGAAACTATAATTGCTATCAATATTGGAATTTGGATAAAACTTTTTTGGTTCATTTTCTATGTTTCTTTAAAAATTGATTTAAGTCTTTTTCAACAATTCTGATAATATGACCCTTACTTATTTTAATGGCTTTCAATTTCCCAGACTCAATATAGCGATAAATTGTTCGTTCACTAACCTTTAATCTTTTTGCGATTTCTTGGATAGTTAAAAGTTTCATCATTTTAAAATTAGCACTTTGATAATGTATTGTCAAGGATTGTCATCGTCTCTAAGAATCCTTATTTTTTAAAAAAGAACAGAAAAGGCAGAAAATTTGGGAAATTGGCAAAAAACAACGCATTAGGTTGGCTTCCGAGAGGCGTTTGAGAGTTAAGCTGATGTCTAATACCTCTTTGTCAGGGCTTGACACATCTTCTTGCTCTTTGCTATACTGAAGGTGATGGGGATAACCGAGAGTTCCAAGAACTATTTTAATTTGTTAAAATAATCTCGGAGCTGGACTCGGCTATCCCCAGAGATAGTTCTTGTTCCAGCTCCATTTTATTTAGAAAGGTCGCAATAAGTGAAATTAAAGTGAAGTCTATGAACAAGAAAAAAGCCATCGGCTATATCAGAGTAAGTAAAGAAGAAAATGGCAAGACAAAGATAAGTCCAAGTCAGCAGAAAGAAAGCATTATAGCATTCTGTAAATCTCAGGGTTGGAATCTGATTGATATTTTAGAAGATAGAGGAAAAAGCGGTAAGGATTTAAAAAGACCAAAACTTCAAAAGATTCTAAAAAATGTAGAGGAAAAGAAATTTGATGTTTTAGTTGTTTGGAAGATAGATAGACTAACCAGAAAGCTAAGAGATCTCTTAAAACTCTTAGAAACCTTTGAGGCAAAAAGAATAGGGCTTAAAAGCATTACAGAACCAATAGACACTACAACAGGAATGGGCAAAGCATTTATCCAGATGGTTGGGGTCTTCGCAGAGCTTGAATGGAATACTACAAGCGAAAGAAACAAAGCAATAGCAAAGAATCTGAAAGAGAATGGCAGGGTTTTAGGAGCGAAATACTTAGCACCATTTGGATTTGAGAAAGTAAATTATGGAAAGCGTTTAGATGATTTAAAACCAGACAAGAATTTCCCAACCCTCAAAAAGATTTTAGATCCAAGAAAGTCAGTAAGAGAATTGATTAAAGAAACAGGAATAGCAAGAAGTAGCATTTACTATATTAGGAATAATCCGATTTATAACAAACTAATTAAATAAAGGTCGAGCAAAATAAAAAGGCAACCGCCGGCGTATGCCATCAAAGTTTTTTCAGCGATAAAAAATGCTAAATCGCCTTTGGTTGCCCATAATAATTATAACAAAAATATGGAAAAAATAGGACTTTATTATAGAGTTTCAACAGCAGAACAGGAAAAAGAAGAAACTATTGAAACCCAAAAAAATGTCTTAGAAAAAATTTATAAAGACAGAAATGTAATCAAAAGATATTCTGATGAGGGTTTTTCTGGTGCTATTTTAGAACGACCAGCTTTAAATAAACTAAGAGAAGACATAAAAAACGGAGAGATAAATGTTATCGCCACCTATTCGCTTTCAAGATTATCAAGAAAAACAAAATATCTTTTACAGTTATTAGATGAATTCAAACAATATAATATCGAATTAGAAATCAAAGGAGAAAAAATTAAAAATAGCAATATTGGGACGTTTAGCTCAACGATTATATCGGCCGCTTACCAATTTCAAAGAGAAGAAATTATTGAAGATATGAGGGCTGGAAAATATAGAAAGGTTGAGAAAGGCATAATGATAGGATATTCCCCTCCTTATGGCTACAAGCTTTTTCGCAGAAATCCGATTACTGGTGAAGAAGCTCGTTTTGAAATAAACCAAAAAGAGGCATATGGAGTGAAACAAGTTTTTAAAACTTATCTTGAAAAGCAAAGTATGAGGCAAACAATAAGGAAACTTGCTGATTTGAAAATCTTTGCGAGGAATGGCAAACCATTTATTCCAAAAACGCTTAAAAGAATGTTAACCAATGAGATGTATATCGGGAATTTCTATTATGGAAAAACCTATCCTTGCGGAAAGAAAAACCGCAGAGGACAAAGGAGTGGAAGAAAATTCAGACCAAAATCAGAATGGCAACTTATAAAAATGCCGAAGTTAGCATTGATTGATAAAGCTGTTTTTAATAAAGTTCAGGAGATATTGACTTACAGGCAAAAGCATTTTCTAAAAAAAACTAAATATCAATATCTTTGTCAGGGATTAGTAAAGTGTTTAAAGTGTGGCAAGGTTTATACTGCCAAACCAACGGCAAATCCATATAAAGGCAAAAGGTATATTGCTTATTTCTGCTCAAGCCACACAAGAAACTTTATGGGAGAACCGAGATGTAAATCAAAACAAATGAGCCAAATTAAATTAGAAAGTGCGGTATGGGATTATGTAAAGAATCTAATCTCTAATCCAGATAGGGTTAAAAAAGCAGTAAGATTATTAAGAGAAAAGAGAGAAGAAAAAAGAGATTCTAATAAAAAGATTTATGATGTTTTAATGGCTGAAAAAATGAAAATAAAAATGAAAAAGTCCAAGTTTTTAGATTTGTATGGCGATGAAAAATATTCAAAAGAAGATTTGGATTCAAAGATTGAAGAATTGAATAATCAAGAGAAACTCCTCACGAAACAGATAAACGAGGTCGCAGAAGACTTGAAGCAGATCGATAAAACTGAGGCAATAGAGAAAGAGATTGAAGAAACTTGTTTGGCATATCAAAAGAGAATCGAAAATCCCAGTTTTGAATTAAAGCAAATGATTGTTAGAAAATGGGTCAAAGAAATCAATATAATTGATGATGGTAAAAAGAGAACTGGTAAAATCATTTTGAAAGTTAGAGTGCCTGAAATTATGGGAGAACCCTTCGAAATGAAGCCAAACTCTGCGGTAGATTTGTATCCACTATGGAAGAAGCAGCCAGAATTTTAAAAGAATCAGGAGCAAAAGAAGTCCGGGGTATAGTGGTAGCTCGAGCCCAACCCGGAGAAGATAAACTTGAAAATGTCTGAACCTTCATTCTCAATATAAAAATCGGCGAAAGCCGATTTTTACTTTGCGGAGGGTGCAGGATTCGAACCTGCAAACCCCGAAGGGCACTAGTTTTCAAGACTAGCCGAATAGCCATTCTCGCAACCCTCCCCCAAAAGTTTTTG
>Ga0210057_1007993_pt1 | contig 12641 bp, 10 predicted proteins | sample CryGeyCG2114_010_2_FD_183968 | JGI IMG/M metagenome (GOLD analysis project Ga0210057, IMG submission 183968) | Groundwater microbial communities from aquifer - Crystal Geyser CG10_big_fil_rev_8/21/14_0.10 (SPAdes) (version 2) | ecosystem: Environmental > Aquatic > Deep subsurface > Groundwater ... | reverse complement strand
CCGCACGCACCATCGCCTAACCACCCGTGGAAACGTCGAATCCACGCAGACGCATTAGCACAGCAACTCGTCAAGGTAGGACATTTCTAAATCCCGCAAACTAGGACATTTCTATTTCCCGTTGACAAAAGAACCGGTTAAGATTGACTAAAAGGCGTTTTTTATATATACTTGTATAGTTTTAATTTCCCACGAAACTGCGAATCGGTTACGAATTTATGAATAGCAGGCAAAGATAAAAAAATGTATAGTATTTGTAGTTTAGCAGGAGAGTTATATGAACGTTACCGAACTAGCACGACAACTTAACACTACCCGCGAGGAGCTTTTGGAAAAGCTTCCGTCTTTTGGATTTGATATCGGAAGGCGCGCCATAAAAATAGATAACGCGGTGGCGGATAGAATAAAATCTTCCTGGGCGCAAGGGGCCCGCACCGACAGGCTGGTGGCAAAAATGAATAAGCAGAAAGAGGCGCAATCTAAAGAAAATAGCCAACTTAATAAGGATTCTGGCGTCAAGGAAAAAATTTCTATTCCCGATAAAATAGCAGTTACGGATTTAGCGGTTTTGGTTCGCGTACCAGTAACCCGATTGATTGGATATCTGATGAAACAGGGAATTATGGCTACTCTTAATGAACAGATTGATTTTGATACCGCCAGTATTGTGGCGGAAGACTATGGTTTTGAAGCGCAACCAGGCTCTCGCGTTCCGGAAAAATCGAGAGGACAAAAAGAAGAGCTTAAGGATTTGCGGAAAATAATCGCCGCCGACAAGGGCGGGGTGGCGCGCCCGCCGGTGGTGGTTATTATGGGGCATGTTGATCACGGAAAAACAACCCTTTTGGACGCTATTAGAAAAACAAACGTGGTTGGCGGAGAATCCGGAGGAATTACCCAGCACATTGGCGCGTATCAGGTGGAAGAAAAAGGCCGGCTGATAACATTTCTTGATACTCCGGGGCACGAAGCTTTTAAATCCATGCGCGAGAGGGGAGGGCAAGTGGCGGATGTGGCGATTCTCCTGGTGGCCGCGGACGACGGGCTAAAACCACAGACTTTGGAATCAATTAACGTTATTCAAAAAGAAAACTTGCCTTTTGTGGTGGCCATAAACAAGATAGATAAGCCGGGCGCTGACGTGGAAAAAGTAAAAAAAGAACTGGCGGAAATAAACCTTAACCCCGAAGATTGGGGAGGAAAAACTATCTGCGTGCCGGTCAGCGCCAAAGCGGGCGACAACATCCACGAGCTGCTGGACATGGTTCTCTTGGTGGCGGATATGGAAAAACTTACCGCTTGCGTGGACTGCGGAGCGTGCGGAGTAATTATTGAATCCCATATAGATCCGGGCGAAGGCGCGGTGGCAACTGTTTTAATTAACATGGGAACTTTGCGCGTGGGAGATGGCATCGTCATTGGCGACACTTACGGAAAAGTTAAATCTCTAAAAGACTGGCAAGGCAGCGACGTTGACCGCGCCACGCCTTCCATGCCCGTAAAAATTTTAGGGTTAAAATCTTCGCCGCGCGTGGGCGATATATTAAAGGTTGAAGCTATTGACCGGGAAAAAAGAAAAAAGGCCTCGAAGCGCCGGCGCCTGGTGGATGTGGGCGAAGCCCGTATAACGAACGCAGAGGCAGAAGATTCCGAGGATGAAGATAAGAACGTCAAAGAAACTTTGACTATTATTGTAAAAGCGGATGTATTAGGCTCTTTGGAGGCTTTGCTAGCATCCATTAAAAAATTTGAAAGCCCGGACATATCAATCAACATCATCAAGCAAGGCCTGGGCAACATTACGGAGTCAGATTTTGCCTTGGCGGAGGATGCGGGCGCTGTTATATATGGATTTAACTGCCAGCTTTCGGCGGAGGCGCTTAAGATGAGCTATCGGGGTAAGGTACAGATACAGCTTTCGAAAATAATTTATGAATTGCTGGATGACGTAGAAGAGCGGGTTAAATTTTTAAAGAAAATAGAGATTGTTGAAGTTTCACAGGGGGAACTTCAGGTTTTGAAGGTGTTCAAGGACAGCCGGAGCCAGTCTATTATTGGCGGCCGGGTAAAAAAAGCCAAAATTACCAAACAAGCCAAGTTTAGATTAATGCGCGAGGGCTCCCCCATAGATGAGGGCAAGATTGTAGAGCTGCAAATAAACAAACAACCGGTTGAAGAGGTGCGGGAGGGTGTTGAGTGCGGAATGGGGGTGAGCGGGGTGCGCGGAATTAAGGAAGGTGATATATTGGATTGTTTCGCGGAAGAGGAGCGAGTGAGCGCTTAATTATCACGTTGTCATTCCAATATTTATGTCCCACAGAATTGAACAAGTGAACTCTCTTATCCAAAGAGACCTGGGAACAATAATTTCGCGCACGCTTGAATTTCCTTCCGGCTCTTTTGTGTCGGTTGGCCAGGTTAAAACAAGCCCTAATTTAAAATCAGCTGAAGTGCTGGTTACCATTACTCCGAAAGAGATGTCGGAACAAGTATTTGAGTATTTGCAAAAAAAGACCGGCTTTTTGCAGCGCGAGCTGGCAAAAGGATTAACCATGAAATTTTCGCCCCGGATAGAATTCAAAATAGACAAAGGCGGAGCCCAGGCAAGCCGGATAGAGGATTTGTTGGATGAGATAGCTGAAGAAGATGCAAGATACAAGAAACAATAACCAAACAAGACACAAATTTCAATTTCCAATTAATTAGGGTTTAAAATTTTTAAATATTGGTTATTGTATATTGTTTGTATCTTGCGCCTTGTTTCTTGTATCTTTTTGTGATACTATTTTCCGCTATGAATGACTTGTTCGCACAATTTAAACAAAGTATTGGCGAATATAATTCGTTTGCTCTTGTCTGCCACCGCCGGCCGGACGGGGATACCATTGGCTCTACACTGGCTTTTGGCGCGTATTTGAAATCACTGGGGAAATCAACGCGCATTTATTGCGTTGACCTTGTTCCCGCGGGTTTAAAATTTTTACCAGGAAGCGAACTGGTAAAAAATGAATTGGATGAATTTTGGAACGCCGCCCCGGCCGTAGTATTAATAGATTGCGGGGATTTTAGCATGAGCAATATTCCCTTGGAAAAATTCGCCAATAAGAATATTCTGGTCATAGACCATCACGTCAGCAATGTTGGATTTGGAGATATTAATGTTGTGGCTTCTAAATTTTCTTCCACCGCCGAAATTGTTTATAATTACCTTCGCTACGCGGGATGCAAAATAACAAAAGACATCGCTACCAATCTTTTAACCGGCATATACACGGACACGGACGCGTTTTCGAATTTGGGCACAACTCCGGAATCTTTGAGCGCTTCTTCGGATTTGTTAAAGGCGGGCGCGAATTTTAAAGAGATAACAGCCGGCACCATGCGCAATAAATCCATTACCGCCCTAAAATTGTGGGGAATAGCCCTGGAAAGGCTGCGATTGGATAAAAAAAAGGGAATCGCGGTTACGGTTATACGGAAGGACGATATCGCGGCCTGCCGCGCCGAGCCGGAAGACCTAGAAGGGGTGGCCAATCTTTTAAACCATTTAGCCGACGTAAAAATGGCCATGGTATTGCGCGAGGAAAAAGATGGAATGGTAAAAGGCAGCCTGCGCACCACCAATGAGTTGGTAGATGTGTCAAAAGTTGCTAAACTACTAGGCGGAGGCGGGCACGCCAAAGCAGCCGGCTTCAGCGTTAAGGGCCGGATTATAGAAAGCAAGAATGGGTGGGAGATAGTTGAGTAAGGTATTGCAAATTTATGTCACAACCACAAAACTTACATTTAATTCCGACAGTAATAGAAAAATCCCGCATGGGCGAGCGCGCGTATGATATTTATTCGCGCCTTTTAAAGGAACGCATTGTTTTCTTGGGAAGCCAGATTAACGACGACGTGGCCAACACAGTAATTGCTCAACTTTTATTTTTAGATAGCGAGTCCCAAGACAAAGATATAAAGCTTTATATAAATTCTCCGGGAGGCTCGGTTACCGCTGGGTTGGCTATTTATGATACCATGCAATATGTAAAAGCTCCGGTTTCAACCATCAGCATCGGCATTGCCGCTTCCATGGCCGCGACCTTGCTCGCTGCCGGCGCCAAGGGAAAGCGTTTGGCTTTGCCCAATTCAGAAATTATGCTGCATCAGGTTATGGGCGGGGCTGAAGGCCAGGCCAGCGACATTAAAATTCGGGCTGAGCATATTTTAAGGCTCCACGCGCGTTTGAACCAGATTCTAGCCAAACATACCGGGCAGAGCATTAAGAAAATTGAAAAAGACACAGATAGGGATTTCTTTATGAGCGCCGAAGAGGCGCTGGATTATGGAATTGTGGACAAAATAATTAAGTAAGGCTGTTTTTGCTTTCAGTGCAATAAATCCTTAATTTATCGCCCCTTGCCAAGCATGTTTTTTTATGGTAAGGTGTTTTTGTTAACATTATTAACTTGTACAGTTGTTATTGCATTGATTGGCAGTTTTGCCGCATTTCCTAGCATTTTGCTTACATAGAAACCATGAATTTTGCGTTTGGATTTAACTTAATTTTGCGAAAATAAGCACATTTTGTGCCATAATTCTCGTTTCTTGAGACATATACTGCCTATCCATTGCGAACCGCTGAACTTATAAATGGATATGGATTACACAATTATTATCGCGATCGTCCTCTCTTTGGGGGGCGGTTTTTTGCTGGGATATCTTATCCGAAAAGCATTGGCTACGCGCAGTGTTTCTTCGGCTGAGGCAAAAGCAGAGCACATTTTGCAGGAGGCTAGGGCCAAGCAGAAAGAGCTTTTGCTGGAGGCCAAAGATAAATCTTTGAATATTATCGAAGAAGCCAAGCGCGAGGAAACAGCCGGGAGAAAAGATTTGGCCAGCGCTCAACAGCGACTGGAAAAGAGGGAAACTCTTTTTGACCAAAAGCTTTTGGATATCGAAAACAAGCAGGCCCAGATTCAGGAAAAAACCGATGAGCTGGAAAAAGCCAAGGGGGAGGTGAAAAAAATTAAAGAGCAGCAGATGGCCAAGCTGGAGCAGGTGGCCGGGCTGGACAAAGAAGACGCCAAAAGAATTTTATTGGAAAACATCGAGGTCCGTTCGCATGACGAGCTTTTGAACAGAATGCGCAAGCTGGAGGATATTTCCAGCGATGAGCTGGACCAGAAAGCCAGGCATCTGCTTTCTTTAGCTATGGAGAGGACAGCCTCCACGCACGCGGTGGAAACAACCACAACTTCGCTTTCTTTGCCTTCGGATGAAATGAAAGGAAGAATTATAGGCAAAGAAGGGCGCAACATTAAAACTTTGGAACAGCTTACGGGCGTGGAAATTATTATTGATGAAACTCCGCAGACTTTGCTGATTTCCGGGTTCAGCCCCATCCGCCGGCATTTAGCCAAAGGCGCTTTGGAAAAGCTTATGGTGGACGGACGAATCCACCCGGGCCGGATAGAAGAAGCGGTAGAACAGTCTAAAAGGGAAATTGCTTTGGATATGAAAAAATCCGGAGAAGAAGCGGCTTATGATGCCGGAGTAGCCGGCTTGCACCCGAAGCTGGTGCAGATTCTAGGGCGCATGAAGTACCGGACAAGCTACGGGCAGAACGTTCTGCAGCACTCGGTTGAAGTGTCTCATATTTCTGTATTGCTGGCCCAGGAATTGGGCGCTAACGTTGAACTGGCCCGCAAGGGAGGATTATTGCATGATATTGGAAAAGCGGTTGACCATGAGATAGAAGGCGGACACCCGAAGATTGGATACGACATCTGCAAAAAGTTCGGCTTATCCGAAGAAGTCGGCCAAGTAGCGCTTACTCACCATGAAGACCATCCGGCATTATTGGAAGCGGTGATTGTAAAGGTGGCGGACGCGGTTTCCGGCGCCCGACCGGGCGCTCGGAAAGATACGTATGAAAATTATCTGCAGCGCTTAACTGAGCTGGAAGAATTAACCGCCACATTCGAAGGGGTTGATAAAGCTTACGCCATCCAGGCCGGCCGCGAGATTCGCGTGTTTGTTAAGCCCGCGCAGGTTGATGATTTCCGCGCTCATGAGATGGCGCGCGAAATCGCGGACAAAATTGAATCCGAATTGAAGTATCCGGGCGAAATTAAAGTCAATGTGATTCGCGAGACAAGGGTGGTGGAGTACGCGCGGTAATTGATTGATGCATATTTAAGCCCCAGCGCATGCTGGGGCTTTTTTTTTGATTTTGTGGCACACAAATCAGATGCTATAATACACGCATATGAACACACAACAAATCGAAAAATTAGCCAAACTAATCCGCTATTACATTTTGTCCTCCACCACCGCTGCTGGCTCCGGGCATCCCACGAGTTCTTTATCTGCCACGGATTTGATGGCCACGCTTATGTTTGGAGAGTTTTTTAAATTCAACGCGAATAACCCAAAATACGCGAATAATGACCGTCTTATTTTTTCCAAAGGCCATGCTGCCCCGCTTTTTTACGCCTTGTGGGCGGCGGCCGGATTTGTGTCCGAGAAAAAACTTATGAGCTTGCGCCAGTTTGGCTCGAATCTGGAGGGGCATCCGACTATGGCGTTTCCATTCACAGAAACCGCCACCGGCAGCCTGGGGCAAGGCCTTTCCGTGGGCTTAGGCATGGCATTGAACGCCAAATATTTAGACAAGCTTCCTTATACGACTTATGTCTTATTAGGCGACAGCGAAATGGCGGAGGGCTCCTGCTGGGAAGCGATTCAGCTAGCCGCGCATTATAAGCTGGATAACTTAATTGGCATTTTGGACGTGAACCGGCTGGGCCAGCGCGGGGAAACAATGTATGGATATGGCACGCGAGAATATTTTAAGCGGATTTCATCTTTTGGATGGAAAACCTTTGTCATAGACGGGCATTCTTTAAAGGCGATTGAAGCCGCTTACAAAAAGGCGCAAAAAGTTAAAAATCAGCCAGTCATGATTATTGCTAAAACCGTCAAAGGCCGCGGCGTGTCATTTTTAGAAAACAAAGAGAATTGGCACGGCAAGGCTTTGAATGAAGAAGATTGCGCCAAAGCCGTGGCCGAGCTGGGGGAGATTGATAAATCATTAACCTGTGAAATCGCTCTCCCGGGGCAAAAACAGCCGCTATCCGCGCGCTCCGGAGCGATTAAAAAAGTAAATTACAAAGTCGGAGAAGAAGTTTCCACCCGTCGGGCGTATGGAAACGCTTTGGTTCGCCTTTACGCTAAATATCCGGATATGGTTGTCCTAGACGCGGAAACAAGCAATTCCACTTATTCGGAATCAATAAAAAAAACGCACCCAAACCGGTTTTTTGAAATGTTCATTGCCGAGCAGAATATGGTGGGCGCGGCTTTGGGCCTTTCCCGCCGGGGAAAGATTCCGTTTGTTTCGACATTTGCCGCTTTTTTTTCGCGCGCGTTCGACCAAATACGCATGTGCCAGTATTCGGACGCGAATATCTCATTTGTTGGCTCGCACGCCGGAGTATCAATCGGCGAGGACGGGGCTTCGCAAATGGGGCTGGAAGAAATCGCCATGTTCCGGACGCTTTTGGATAGCGTGGTGCTATACCCTTCGGACGCGGTTAGCTGTGAAAAACTAGTGGAAGAAACCGCCAAGCACAAGGGAGTATCGTATCTGCAGACAACGCGCGGCGATACGCCGGTTATTTATAAAAACACGGAATCATTTTCCATCGGCGGCAGCAAGGTTGTCAAAAAAAGCGACCGCGATTTGGCAACGGTCATAGGCGCGGGAATTACGGTGCACGAAGCGCTTAAGGCTTATACGGAATTGCGCGAACAAAATATCAAAATTAGAGTTATAGACTTGTATTCAGTAAAGCCTTTGGACATTGTTACTCTGCAGGAGGCGGCCATTGATACGCAGGCCATAATTACGGTCGAAGACAACTTTGTGGAAGGCGGAATCGGCGAAGCCGTGGCCGCGGCGGTTTCCGGCGCTAATACGCCGGTGCATATTCTCGGAGTCCGCAAAATGCCCAGAAGCGGAAAGCCGAACGAGCTTTTGGATTACGAGGAAATATCCAAGGACGCGATTATAAGGAAAGTTAAGGAGATTGTGTTATAGATTTTATCCCACTACCACGGTTTTTATATTGACGAATTCCTTAATGCCATAATGCGAAAGCTCGCGCCCAAAGCCGGAGCGTTTTATTCCGCCGAAGGGAAGGCGGGGGTCGGATTTTACAATGGAGTTTATAAATACCGCTCCAGCTTCAATTTTTTCGGCCATAGCTTCCGCGCGTTCGATATCCTTTGTCCAAATACTGGCTCCGAGGCCATACAAGGAGTTGTTTGCCATCAAAAGGGCGTGCTCTTCGTCGCGGGCGCGGATAATGGCGGCCACGGGCCCGAATGTTTCTTCGCTAAAAACCGCTGCCTTAGGGTCAGTTACGCTCATTATAGTCGGTTCGTAATAAGCTCCGGCGCGATTCACGCGTTTTCCGCCAATTAGCGCTTGCGCGCCTTGCTTAAGTGAGCGTTGAACTTGGTTATCCAGTTCGGTTAATAAATCCTCCCGCGCGAGCGGGCCGACAGTGGTGGCAAGATCCATCGGGTCGCCGAGGGCAAGATTTTTAAATTCTTCCACCAAAGCCTTTTCAAATTCATCAGCTATTGATTCATGCGCAATAAAGCGTTTGGCCGCGATGCAGCTTTGCCCCATATTTATCATTCTACCCTTTACGGCGCCTTTCGCGGCTAAAGCTATATCCGCGTCCGCGAGCACTATAAAGGGGTCGCTGCCGCCTAATTCCAGCACGCATTTTTTTAGTTCTTTCCCCGCAGATCCGCCGACGCTGCTGCCGGCTTTTTCGCTGCCGGTTAAAGTTACGGCCGCAACCTGCGGATTTTTAATAAGAGCTTCAACCGCGCCCGCGCCCACCATTAAAGCGCGGAATATGTTTTCCGGAAACCCGGATTCTTTGAATATTTTTTCAATGGCCAGGGCGCATCCGGGCACATTGGAAGCGTGTTTGAGCGCGCACGCGTTGCCAGCCATAAGAGCCGGGGCCGCGAAGCGCATAACCTGCCAAAAAGGGAAATTCCACGGCATAACAGCCAGCACCACGCCCAAAGGGTCAAAACGAACGTAGCTTTTTTTATTTTTGGTTTTAATGTTTTCCGGAGCCAGCATGCTTTGGGCGCCATCAGCGTAGTATTCTAAAACCAGGGCGCATTTTTCCAGCTCCGCCTTGGCTTCCACTAGGAGCTTGCCCATTTCTTGGGTGGCGATAACGGCGTATTCTTGGCTGTTTTCGCGGATATGAGCAGCGGCCGCGCGCATCAGGGAGGCGCGGCTTGTGAATGTGGTTTTTTTCCACTCTTTTTGCTCTAGCGCGACCAAGGAAACAATTTGTTCCACCTGCTCCAGGGTATGCTCTTGGTATTCTTTTATTATTTGGCCGGTGGCCGGATTGATTGATTTCATAGGCAGACTACGCTTTTTCCGGCACTAGGATAGCGCATGAATTTTGGTTGAGCTTTTCATCCAGTTGGGCATTTACGCTTGATTCCACTTTTATTTCTACCAAAGACAGCTCCTGGCTCTCGATAGTGCGGGCGAGAGTTTTCCGCAGTTCGTCTTGAGTGGAAGGGCTATAGCCCATGATGCCAAAACTTTCGGCGTAGGCCTTGAAATTCGGATTTAATAGTTTTGTTCCAAAGGATTGGCTTTTATTTGCTTTTTGCTTCCATTCTATCAATCCATAACTGTCGTCATTAAGCACGATTATGGTGAAGCCGATGCCAAGCTGTTTGGCGGTGGCTATTTCTTGAGAGTTCATCATAAATCCGCCGTCTCCACTGACGGAGACAACGCGTTTTTGCGGATGCGCCAGCTTGGCCGCGATGGCGCCGGGCAGCGATATACCCATGCTAGCCAGGCCGTTTGATATGATGCAGGTATTAGGCTCGTACGCGGGGTAATTGCGCGCGATCCATATCTTATGGCTGCCTACGTCTGAAATTAGAATATCTTGGTCGCGCATATGCTCCCGAATAATCGGCAGAATACTTGGAGTGCTGAATGGAGCCTGCTCGCTAATATTGTATGACTCAATGTCTTGAATAACGGTTTGTCTGATGGATTCGTACCATTTAGAATTGAACGATAATTGTTCTTTTTCCAGTTTTTTGTTCAAACCGCTAAGCGTGGCAGCGATGTCGCTGATTACTTCCACGTTCGGGTTGTAACGGTCATACACTTCCGCCGGCGTAAAATCAATATGGATAATTTGTTTTTTGCCTTCCGGATTCCATGAATCCGGCGAATGCTCCGCGATATCGTAGCCAATGGTTATAATGGCATCCGCGGACGCGATGGCGCAGTGCACATAATCGAGCTGTTTGTATCCCAAAGTGAACAAAGAATAAGAAGACCGATCGGAAATAGCGCCTTTGCCCATAAAAGTCGCGATGGCCGGAATTTTGGTTTTTTCCACGAATTCCCGCAAATGCCGGGATACGCGCTTGCGCACCGCGCCGTTGCCGGCAATAATAATCGGGCGCTTGGATTGCTTGATTATTTTCCACGCCAAATCCAGCGCTTTTTTGTCTGGCGCGCTGCGGCGGAGAATTTGTTTTTTTATAGGCTTGCCCGTTGTTTCCATTTTCGCGATATCCTCCGGAAGCTCTATGTGCGCGGCGCCCGGCTTTTCCATTTCCGCCAGCTTAAAGGCTTTGCGCACTACTTCTGGTATAGTGCGGGAGTGCCGGATGGACGTATTCCATTTGGTAATGGGCGCGAACATGCGCACCGCGTCGATAAGCTGATGCGATTCTTTGTGCAGTCTTTCCAAGCCGCCTTGGCCGGTAATGGCCACAATCGGCGCTTTGTCCAGATGCGCGTCCGCCACTCCAGTAAGCAAATTGGTGGCTCCCGGCCCCAATGTCGAAAGGCACACTCCGGCGCGTCCCGTAACCCGGCCGTGCACATTGGCCATAAAAGAAGCGCCGGATTCATGCCGGGTGGGAATAAAAGCAATAGAGGAATCAGCCAGCGAGAATAGCAAGTCTTCGGTTTCTTCGCCCGGAACTCCAAATACATGCGTCACGCCTTCAGTTTCCAAGGACTTTACAAACAAATCAGATGATTTCATAGTTTTGAGATAGGTTCTAGCTACGCGCTTGCCAATTTCGCGAGCCTGGCCTGGTCAAAGCCGACAATAATTTCTTCTTGCCCGTCTTTTTCAGCTACAATAACGGGCACGCCCATCTGCCCGGATTTTTTTATCATAACGTCCATTTGCGCTGGGTCGGTTGTGATGTCTATTTCGCTGTATTGGACGTTATTCTTTTTAAAGAATTCTTTGGCAGCCTTGCAGTAGGCACAGGTGGGGGTGGTGTAGATGGTTGTGGTCATATTGCTATTCGTAAATAATCGTCTTAAGTTTTTTTATAAAATCGCTATCAGTAATCTGGTAGCACATGGTTTGCCCATGACGTTCGCATTCGACCAATCCCGCGTCCTTCATGGCCTGCAAGTGGTGCGAAGCCAGGGCAATGGTTATGTCAACGCCGTCCGCTATTTCATGCACGCAGGCGCTTGGGTTGTCGAACAAGAGGCATAAAATTCTGATGCGAGCCGGCTCCCCGGCTAAGGCCAGCAGGTTGGCTTGGTCCTTAATTTTTTTTGTAATGGGATAATGTTTCATAAATAGTCCGCAGCGCGATTTATCTAGAAGCTATCTCAAAAATAGCTTTGAGGCGGTTTTGAGGATATTTTGAGCGAAAAAAGTTAAGATTGAGGAGGCATAGTGGTACTATAGCGACGAAATCTGAACTTTTTGCAGCCAAAATATACCAAAAACGGCCAAAGATTATTTTTAAGATAGCTTCTAGCTTGGCCGCGCGCCGGCGGCCAAGCTAGATGTTTGATTTAAGAACCGCAGGTGCATGGCTCATTCCCGCAGCTCGGGCATGGTTCAAGGCGCATATGCTCTTTGATTAATTATAATTCGTACGCAATATTCAAACTAACATTTGAATACTATCACGCGTTATGATATTATGCAAAGTGATATTGTGGATAATTGCAAATTACAAAAAATAGTGTTAATCTTAAGGTCGCTATTACAATTATTATAAATGATATGGATGAACAAAAAAGCCTTTTGCGCAACCTTACTCCCCAGGCAAGCTTTATCTTTGGAGCGGCGGCCAGCATGAGTGTTTTATTTATAGTCGGTTTTTTTATACTATTGAGCGTGGTTTTGAGCGATAAGACCAAGGACGCCGGCGCGGTGGACAAAGGCTCGGAAGTGGCGGGCGAGCAGGCGGCGGCGCAGAATCCCCCGGCTCAGCAGCCGATTAATTTGGCGCCGGTTACGGATGCGGACTGGTCGCGCGGGCCGAAAGACGCGCGCATTACTTTGGTGGAATTTTCCGACGTGGACTGCCCTTATTGCGGGCGCTTTCATCCGACCGTAATGCAGCTTTTGGCGGAATACCCGAACGATGTGCGCTGGATTTACCGGCATTTCCCTTTGCCGTCGCTTCATCCGAACGCCACTATCCGGGCGGAAGCGGCCGAGTGCGCCGGTTCTATCGGCGGGAACGACGGTTTTTGGTCCTACGCGGATGCGCTTTATGAAAATCAGGGAAGCGGCGGGGACATTGAAGAA
>Ga0210057_1007992_pt1 | contig 12642 bp, 10 predicted proteins | sample CryGeyCG2114_010_2_FD_183968 | JGI IMG/M metagenome (GOLD analysis project Ga0210057, IMG submission 183968) | Groundwater microbial communities from aquifer - Crystal Geyser CG10_big_fil_rev_8/21/14_0.10 (SPAdes) (version 2) | ecosystem: Environmental > Aquatic > Deep subsurface > Groundwater ... | reverse complement strand
TAAGTAGTAAGTAGTAAGTAGTAAGTAGTAAGTAGCAGGGGAATGAAGGATTATATAAAATTTCTGATCATTTTTTTGGCAGTTCTATCACTGTCAATTTTCGTATCGGACGGAAAAGCAGATGTGCAGGAGGAAATAGCCGAGCGTCAGAAACAGATAGAATCGATAGAGAGAGAGATTGCTGGCTTACAGCAACAGATAGCCGAAACACAAGGACAAACCCGAACACTTCAGAACGAAGTGAATGTTCTTAACGCGCAGATCCGTCAGATAGAACTTGGTATTCGTTCGCTGGAGCTATCAATAGGAGAAACGTCGTTTGAGATAGGAGTCACCCAAGGGAACATACAAGAGATTGAAGGGAAAATGTCAAAACATAAAGAAGCGCTTGGTCAATTTATTAAACTCATTGACCACAACGATAATAAAAGCTTGACCGAGATACTTCTTTCTTATAACGATCTGTCGGATTTTTTTAACGCATTGAATGATATAAAGACAAATCAAGAAAACTTACAGATAACTATAACCGAAATGAAGGTCTTAAGGTCTGATCTAGAATCATATCAAAACGCGCTGGAAGAAAAGCTGACGGAATTAGACAAAACTCGTCGGATAGAAGCTCTTGAACGACAAAGATTGAGTCAGGGCAGAGCTTCAGTGGATAGGTTGCTAAAAGAAACCAAAGGTCAAGAGGCAACATTTCAGAAAATGGTTCAGCGGTCGCAGAAAGATCTGGACGCGATAAGAGCCCAAATTCAGTTTTTAATTCAAAGCGGTTTGACTGCCGAAGACGCGGTTAGGTATGCCCAGCTTGCCGCTGTCAGTACGGGGATAAGGCCGGCATTTCTTTTGGCGCTTCTTGAATATGAAACAGGACTCGGACGGAATGTCGGCAAATGTACTATTATCAACACGACAAGCGGGACTTCTCGCCACATAACCACAGGGGCATTATCTGCTCCGGGCAAGGGCATACATCCCACCAGGGACTTGCCTATTTTCCTTAACATTACTGCTGAATTAGGGCTGGATCCCCTTGGAACGACTATCTCTTGTTGGCCCGGTTATGGATATGGCGGAGCGATGGGCCCGGCTCAATTTATCCCTTCAACGTGGATGGGTTACAAAGAAGAGGTAACAAGAATTACCGGCAATAGTCCGGCAAATCCGTGGAATTTTGAAGATGCTTTCACCGCCTCCGCGATTTACTTGGCTCGCAGAGGCGCAACGGCGCAGACACGCGCTTCAGAAATAGCCGCGGCCAAGGCCTATATTAGCGGAAATTCAAAATGTTCAACTTCCGCATGTAATCGCTATGCCAATGGAATTCAAAACATCGCCGCGGAGATAGAGAAAAACCTATAAATTAAAACAATCTCTAAATCCTAAATCCTAATCTCTAAACAAATCCAAAATTCAAAAGCGTAAAAAGTTAAACGGCGGCGCGGCGCGTATCGTCTGACGTTAGACGCAACGCGTGGCGCAACCGTATACCGAATGACGCTGAACTAAATACGCGCGGCGCCAACGTATAACGTAAGACACATTGGTTAGATGTTGTTTAGAAATTAGACATTAGAAATTTTTATGTTAATTTTATTTTATGTCCTTTAATAAACTAAGGCACCTAATGAAAGAATCTTCGTTTGTGCCCATCTCGCTTGTCTTTTTATTTAGTCTTGCTGCGTCGGCTTTTATTTTTCATAAAACGAATGAGCCGATATCGATTGACTCTACTTCTGCTCTGGTCCAAGACATACTTTTGCCTTCGCCCAATATTCTGGACAAGCTGGCTGAAAAAGACGATGAGCTGGCAAATGTACCCGTTTCAATTGGCTCGAAAGAAATTGTTTATTATGAAAACAGGTACACCATTTCATCATACAAAACCGAGATTGAATGCGACAAAAGAAACGGTTTGTGGGATAGGGATAATGAAGTCTGTAAGTCAGTGGCTCAAAAGAGGTCAACCGATAAAGAAAGGGTGTTAGGACTCAAACTACTTAATACAACAACGGGAGAAGTTGAAGTAATTACCGTTCAAACAAAAATCACCATTAGCGGAGTAAGTATTGTCGCTCTCAACGGTTATCAGATAGAGATAGTCGAACGTCCTAATGGCATAAGATGGAATTGGTGGAATACGCTATATCGAGTTGTAACACCCGCGAATACGGTGGTCATCAAGAATAACTATCCGCGAGAAGAAACCGAGATGGTATCCAGAGTGGTTAATGGCAAGGTGAAAAAAGAAACAAAGAAAATCGTCAAGGGATTCCTCTATGTTCCTCACTCTGAATTTTTTGAACGGGAAGAGAACAAAAGCGTCTTGGTTGAAGCGGGAGCGAGTTATCTACAAGGTGTTGTTGCCAAAGCGTTCGAGACACTTAAAGAACGCGGTGTTTCAATTGAGCATGTCAAAGCTCTGTCGCCCAGATTTTTTGAACGTCTGCCATTGCTCGAACAAGGTGATTTTACGGAGTTTCAGCTTGAACCGCAAAAAACAGCAGAACGGGTGTTGATAATTCTTGGCGCTAATCGCGAGAGTGCATGGAGATATACCTGCAATCGCTCCGATGCTTGTGGTTGGGTTCAATTTACACCGGGAACTTATAGAAACATAAGAACCGGTCATCGCACTGCGATGTTAACAGAAGATTTCCGTGCCGGCGCGGGGGATCATTTGAACTCTATGATGGCCGCCATTTTGCTTCATAAGGTCAATTTAGAACCGCTTGTTAAAAAGTTTGGATTAAAAATACTAAACGATCCTGAACTTGAAAAATACCTGGCAGCCTCATACAACGGGGCTCCCAAGTGGGTTCTCAATTCTTTAAGCGCCACTATTTCTAAGAGCTTTGTTGGTTGGGTCACCGTTCTTTCTCCGACTCGAAAGGATTCAAGAGGGGGATTGAGAAAAGAAACCCGTGACTTTATGACGAAGCTGGATTATTTGATGAAAAACGACCTCCCATAAAAATACCCCGCAAGAAGCGGGGATTTTAAACAAGTATATACCAGCCATTAGGGGGGCCAGTACACCTTCTCTATTTTTTCTCTATTTTGAAGCCAAAAAACATAAGGCGCTGAAGCAAATAAATAATCACCCGGAGAACCGTATTCTTCCCAAAACAATCCCGGAATCCAATCACTCAAAATTGCAAGGATGGTCTGATCGTTTGCTATTAGGTATCCAACCGGTAGGATTAAATTACTATTAAGATTAAGGAATACCGGCATGCCGCCGTTCAAAAAAATCACCAAAGTATTGCTGACCAGCCCCACGATTGCTAGAAGGAATCCCGATTGGGTTTTATTTTTAAACCATAGCAATAGAAAAATTGCAATTGTGCCAATTTTTATAATTTGAGTAAATTCGGAAATTCCTCCCGATAACAAAATTCTTAATATTGCCGTCAAAATCGAAAGAGCAAAAAATAATGTTAGCCACCTTAATCCTTTTATATTTTCTTTGAGAAAGGGTAAAACGTCCATAAGTAAAAATATTCCGACGATGTTGAAAATATTAATCATTAAGAACCTCTTTCTCCGTATTATTGTCAAAAAATTCTTTTAGTATTATAATTCAAAATCCATGAAACGTCAAATCAAAAAATTAAAAGTTTATGTTGCTATGTCGGGAGGCGTGGACTCATCAGTGGCTGCCGCCTTACTCAAAAAACAAGGTTATGATGTAACCGGTGTTTTTATGAAACCGTGGAGCCCGGATTATGAAATATGGAATATGGAACATAGAATAAAAAAAAATAATCCATATTCTATAGTCCATAGTCCATGTCCGTGGCAGCGCGATCGCGAAGATGCCATGAGAGTAGCGGCGAAAATTGGGATACCTTTGCTAACTTGGGATTTTTCTAAAGAGTATAAGAGAGAAGTGGCTGATTATATGATTCGGGAATATCGAGTAGGAAGAACGCCTAATCCGGACGTGATGTGCAATCGCCACATCAAATTTGGCGTGTTTCTTGATAAAGCGTTAAAGGTGGGGGCCGACTATATTGCTACTGGTCATTATGTCCGAATCAGACAAACGACTAACGACCAACGATTAACGACAAAAAGTAAAAAAACCAAAAAGTCGTCAGTCGTAAGTTGTAGGTTGTTGGTTGCTGCTGACAAAAATAAAGACCAATCCTACTTTCTCTGGACATTGACTCAGAAGCAGTTGAAGTATTGCCTATTCCCGATTGGTGACTATACAAAGCCGGAGGTTAGAAAAATGGCTAAAAAATTTGGTTTACCGACAGCGGGCAAAAAGGATAGCCAAGGAGTCTGCTTTATCGGCCCTTTGGATATAAAGGACTTTTTAAAAAATTACATTAAGCCAAAGCCCGGCAAAATTGTCTTAACAAGGTCCGACCTTGTATCACAAGGTCGGACCTTGAACAAAGTTATAGGAACTCACGACGGCGTGTTCTATTATACTATCGGCCAAAGACACGGTTTGGATATAAAAGACGGCAAAGGGCCGTACTACGTAGTCGATAAAGACGTTAAGAAAAATATTATTTACGTCGGAGGGAAAAACGACCTTAAGGGTCACGAAATTAAAGTAACAGACGCGAACTGGGTTAGCGATGGAATAAAAATGCCAGCTAAGGTAAATGTAAAAATAAGGTATCGTTCCAAGTCAATTCCGGTTACAATTTCGCCCGGCAATTTCGGTTATTACATACTCCATACTACATATTCCATACTTTACGCTGTAACTCCCGGCCAGTCGGCGGTATTCTATAAAGGCGAGGAAATGCTTGGAGGAGGAATCATAATGTGATATCTTTGGTCAATGAAACACAAAAAAGAAAAAATCCCCAACACGTTTACTTCAAAAGAAAATCTCGACTCCCCTCCTTTGGTAAAAAACCCTAAAGAAAGAAGGGGCGGGAGGGACGTCTTAGACATGGAAGGCAAGGAGTTTTTCGATGAACTAATGGGAGATATTGAAGATCTTAAAATGGCGGACGACTTCTTGCAAGCCCTACTTCTCAAAAGGATCATAATCCTTCATGAACCGGTATCTTCGGCGCGAGAAAAAATAAACGAAAGAATGAAAGATCTTGAAGACACCCTTGAATCATTGCTGGGTAAATTTGCAAGAAACCCTAAAATAAAACATGACGAGATCGACGATGAGTTTGAGCAAATCTCAACCGAAGAAAAAGACAATATTGAAGAAGAGTTAGAACGGTTGAGAGTAACCTACAAGGTTTTAGGTTATTTTTTAAGAGCCGGTATTTTTACCGAATCCGATACGCTAATGAAGGCAAAAGAAGCCGTATATGCTCAAATAAAAAAATTTACCCCATAAGAAGTCGGAGTAAATCGTCTCTGGTTAAGATAGTATCTTTTCTAGTCGGTGCCATTTATTGAGCGGTTCTTGGCTTAAAAGTCGGATAATCTTTAATCTGTCGTCCGGTGATTTCTCGTATCTTCTAAATAATTTTTTTACGGCCTCCAACGCCTTGGCTACATGTTTTTTATATATGTGCCAACCCGCGTATAGAGCATCGTGGGCAAAGTAACTTATCTCATATTCCGTCATCGGCTTATCTTTTATGACAATCTTATTTTTTCGGACCCACTTTGTAATTTTTTCTGGGAATACCTTAATGCTATCTTCAAAGTAATTATAGAGGCCATTATCGTCTTCCAAAGATTTTAATATGAAGGGAATACTTCTGCCTTCTTTTAAATAGGCAAGAACTTCATTTTTGGCTATGGACTCCCATAATAAAACCCAGCTTGACGCCAACCGGTCAGTTAAACTCTTAAATGCGTTATATTCAACCTCGCCCTTCATTGAGTTTTTATATGCTCTTAGAGGTTTTTCCAAACTTCGCTTCCAGCTTAATCGGGAATCATAATAATCAAAAGCGGTGTGTTCTTCTTCGTGTGATCTTAATCGCGGAGAATAATCAGGAGGGATTAAGGTGACATTTTCAATTATTACTTTCTGATTAAGTTCCGGCAGATTTTTAAATTTGTAATTAATTTTGGCTCCGCCTGAATTTCTGGCTGATCTCTCTGTGGTACCGGGAACAGATAAATAAGCAAAAACAAAGTCCTCAATATCAAAAATTCTTATATAAATACTGGCCGGCAGTACTTCAATGACTATCTTGCCTTTGGGAAGGCCTCCAAATAAGTCGTGGAATAATTCTTCTTGCCCTCTTTTTCCAAATTTAGACCGGTATTTTTCAACTGTGCTTTGAACTTTATCCCGCGCATCCAAAAACTTATCCACCGCTATTCCAAATTCAAGACGTTGAGAATCAAGTTGATCGGCATAGATAATTTGACTCAATTGAGACATTAGTTCTTTTCTGGATATGTAGGGGTTCTTTCTGATTAAATTTTCTACTTCAACTTGGGCTCTCGCCGCCTTTTTTCTTGTTTCCGCTAACTTTTCTTTAAATTTATTGATTAACACTCTTCTTGCCGAAGATTGCGACTCCGGAGGTAAGGTTTTGGTAAAGTCCCATATCTTTTCCAACTCCATCTCCGGGGGGTAGATATTTATATCTATGTGTTCTCGTAGGAATGTCAAAATTTCAGGGTCTAAATCAATAGAGTCCTCTGTTTGGCGTTCGATTTTTTCGACCGGTTTAACAATTTCTGGTGTTATTTTTTCTTTTTGATTCATAATATTTGGATATTGGAATTTGTTTAGAGATTAGGGTTTACTTAGAATCATAATGTAGAATGCGAACCCAGCGAACTACTATGCGAACGATGCGAACCAAATGGTCCGCGTTGACCCGCTTTTTATTCGTAGGTTCGTATATTTGTTCGTAGTTTCGCATTATACTATATTAATAAGCGCAAAAGGGACTCTCCTGTCATTTCTTTCGGTTTGGGTATTTCCATCAGTTCCAGTATGGTTGGCGCGACATCGCTCAATATGCCGTTCACTTGAGAAAAGGATTTTTCCATCTCCTCTATTTCTCGGTCTCTTTGAAATTGTTCCCTGATTAGATAGAAAGGCACCGGGCTTTCTTCGTGTCTTGATTTTTTCTCTCCGGACGACTCATACACCATTGATTCCGCGTTGCCGTGGTCAGCCGTAATAATCATTATGCCGTTTTTACTCAAAACGGCTTCGGCGAGCGGCTTTAATGCGCCGTCTATTGTCTCTATTCCCCTTATAGTCGCTTCAAGGTCCCCTGTGTGCGCCAGAACATCCGGATTGGCAAAGTTAATTACGTAGAAATCGTATTGGTCCCGGTTGAGATAATCCGTTACTTTTTTGGATATTTCCACAGCTCTCATTTCCGGATTAAGGGCGTGGTCGCTTAACGACTCTATAAAAATATCCGTTTCGCCTGGATAAGGAGTGTTGTTTAAACAGTTGAAAAAATATGTAGCGTGGGCGTACTTTTCCGATTCGGCGATATGAAGATGCGTCTTTCCGTTTAAGGTTAGAACTTCCGCAAGGCCGTTTTTTATTTCCGGGATAGGAAAAGCGACTTTGAGGCGGGGGTCATCAAGATACTGGGTCATGGCGACAACGCGTAGATTGTTAAATTTCTCCACCGGAAAAGTTTGAAAATCGTCCTCTATAAAACTTCTCGTGAGCTGACGCATTGAGTCCTCTCTAAAATTAAAGAATATCAGCGCATCGCCATCTTTGATAGTGCCTTGTTTGTCGGTTATCAACGGGGGTAAATTAGGGTCAATGTATCCCATCTGATAGGCCATTTCTATTTTTTGGAGAATAATATCGGTATTTTCTACTTCGTTGTCGTCTCGCAATCTTACAGGGTCTCCGGCTCCGTGAACCAGCAGTTTATACGCTTTTCTTGTATTTTCCCAGTTCTTGCTCCTGTCCATTGCGTAATCCCGGCCAATCAGTGTTGTTATCACGCCAACTCCCGCTTTAGCGGCATGATTTTGGAACTTTTTTATCAAGAATGGCGCCTCCTTAAGTCCCGAGTCCTTGCCGTCAGTGAAAAGGTGAAGCCGTATGTTGGGGAAATTATTCTTGGCGGCCAAATCCAACAGCCCCAGTAAATGACTCATATGAGCATGCACTGAACCGGATGTCAGAAGACCGGCAATATGGAGAGTGGAGTTATTTTCCTTAGCGTGATTGATGGCTCCAAGCAGTGCTTCGTTTTGGTAAAAACTGCCGTCGCTTAGGGCCTTGTTTATTCGGCTTAAATACTGAAAGATGGTTCTGCCGGCGCCTAAGGTCAAGTGGCCGACCTCGCTGTTGCCAGCCTCGCCCCAGGTCATCCCCACCGCTCTTCCGGAGGCCTGCAAAAGCAGAGAAGGATAATTGCGCTGGATGAGGTCTAAAAAAGGAGTTCGCGCGTACAAAATAGCGTTGCCGTGTTTTTGCGGCGAGTATCCCCATCCGTCGAGAATTGTGAGCACGATTGGTTTCATATCAACTATTGTATTTTAATTTATTCTTTGCTACAATAAAAGAGGAGTTTTAATTTAGTTCAGTAAACAATATGATGCTAATCTACGAATCTAATGCTAATCTACGAATCGCTAATATTCGCAATTTGCATCATTTGCATGAAATTCGCATATTGGCATCGCGTTAGTATGCTTTACTCAACTTACATACAATATGTTTTCACAATTAAGCCCGCTCGTAGCGGCAGTTTCGGCATTATTGCCGGGTATAATAATCGGGTATCTCGTCAGGCAACTCTTATCAAGTAAAAAAATCAGCTCGGCAGAATCAAGAGCCGAAGCGGTTCTGAACGAGTCCAGATCAAAGTCCCAAGATATTCTTCTAGAAGCGAAGAATAAAGCCCTCTCCATTCTTGAAGACGCCAAAAAAGAAGAAAAAGAACGCAACGTCCAACTATCTAGAATAGAAAATATTTTAACCAAGAAAGAAAGCGAGCTGGAATCAAGAGCAAAAGAACTAACCGAGGAAAAAGAAACATTAAAGGTCAAAACAGCCGACCTTATAACCTCAAAAACCGAACTCGAACAAGTTAGAAAGAAACAATTGGGCGAACTTGAAAGAATATCAGGTTTGGATAGAGAAAAGGCCAGGGGCGAAATGCTCTCCAAGGTTGAAGAAGAATACAAAGATGATCTTTATAAACAGATTAGGCATTTAGAACAAGGTAAGAAAGAAGAATTAGACAAAAAAGCCCGCGAGATAATGACCACGGCCATACAAAGGTATGCCGCTTCGCACATAGCCGATATCACGACAACCGTGGTCAGTTTACCTTCCGATGAAGTAAAAGGAAAGATTATCGGAAAGGAAGGGCGAAACATCAAAACGATAGAACGATTGACTGGCGTTGATATTATTATTGATGATACTCCGGAAGCGCTTGTGGTTTCGGGTTATGATCCTGTTCGCAGACAAATTGCAAAATTAGCAATTGATAAATTAATAGCCGATGGCAGAATACATCCCGCGAAAATTGAAGAAATGGTTGAAAAAGCGAAAAGCGAAATAAATGAGAAGATAAGGGAGGCGGGAGAAGCGGCGCTATTTGAGACCGGTATCGGTCCAGTGGATCCTAAACTCGCGTATTTGCTTGGCCGGTTGGCGTTCAGGACCAGTTTCGGACAGAATGTACTTCTCCACTCGATAGAAATGACTCACATAGCGGGAATGCTTGCCGCGGAGTTGGGGCTGGACGTTTCTATAGCCAAGAAAGCGGCGCTGTTTCATGATATCGGCAAAGCAGTTGATCACGAAGTGCAGGGGACCCACGTGGAAATAGGAAGAAAAATACTTCAAAAATTCGGAGTGGATCCGAGAGCCATTCAGGGAATGGAGGCCCATCACGAAGAATATCCATATGTAACCCTTGAATCAAGGATAGTACAGTCGGCGGATGCCATTTCCGGCGCAAGACCGGGAGCGAGGCGCGATACTGTTGAGATATATTTAAAGCGTTTGGAGGACTTGGAAAGAATATCTAATTCTTTTGACGGTGTGGATAAATCCTACGCCATTCAGGCGGGTAGAGAATTGAGGATATTCGTTACTCCTACGCAAATTGATGATTTAAGCGCTATTCGGCTAGCCAAAGACATCGCCAAGAAAATAGAAGAAGAAATGAAATATCCGGGAGAGATTAAGGTGAATGTTATACGCGAGACGAGAGCGATAGAATACGCCAGATAATGCTAGGGGAGCGAGACCGTCAATTAATTTTTGAGCATTGAAATCCTTTAACAAATCCGTTGATATTTGTTCATAATGCGGATCAAAATTCAGCAACCGTTTGCCCCGGCACTTTCTAAAATTTCAAAGAAAGTGCCGGGTTTTCCGGCTAAATTTTTATGAATCCGCATTATCTATCAAATATCTTAGTATTTGTGCCAAAGGATTTCAGTTGCTAAAAATTAACAGGCGGTCTCGCTCCTTGGCGTTAAAAGAATTTCAGTTGTTCACAAATCGGGATTGGATGGAGTAGCTTGGTAGTTACGCACTGAAATACACGGAATTAGGCGGTGAACAACAAAACGAAAAACCCCGCGGTCCCGTAAAGCAGCTTTACTGCCACGGGACTCTACGGGGCTTGTGCTCTACTGATTTTAATCGGGGAGTTCTTTCAATTTTTCGTTTCTAAATTCATATTTTTTTTTAATCTCCCTGAATCTATAATAAGGGAGTTGCAATAGAAATCTCGTCCATGTTTTTTTAAACAATTCGGCGTGAATGGATGCAAACCTATGATTTGCTTTAAGCGCGAGTTTTTTACCGGTTAGCTCTGCGCCAACAATGTCTATTTTCCAATGCTCTCGCATTTGTTCGCCAGTTGGGGTTGACCTTGAAGAAGCTATGAGGTGGCCGTATTCGTGTCCAAGCGTACCCGCCAACTCCTCTACAGAAAATTCATTTATCACAGGCCGGCTTATCGATATTAAGTTTTTCTTAGGATCTGCCCAAGCGTTATAACATTGGCTGTGTTGTATGAAGAACCCCGGTTCTTTAACACCAGGTTCGACAATAAAAAGATTTCTCGCTTGCTTAATCTTGTGTATTTCTGCCTTTGTTGGTTTTGACAAAAAACCTAGACAAGTATATAAACTTACATGTGAACCCGCGTTGAAAACCAGGTAGATTATTATTGAAGCTCGAATAAGTTTTGAAAGAGCCACTTGTGTCTCGGTTCATGAAAAGTTCTTGAGCAACTCTAAAATATTTTTATGATCGAGTCAAGGTAATAAAAAAGTCCCGTATTGACTAAAATACGGGCATTATCAACAGGGGGTTTGACTTTTCCGCATAAAACCTAGAAAATGTCATCAGAATACTAAAAACCCTAATTGGTCGAGTTAGGATTAAGTAAAAACGTGATGCCAATATGCGAATTTTATGCGAATGATGCCCGCCCGACTGAATGACTTCAGTCATTCGGGCAGGCGAATTGCGAATATTAGCGATTTGTAGATTAGCATTAGATTTGTAGATTAGCATCATAGTAATAATGGAAACAGTAAAAAAAGGACAATTAGCCAAAATGTTGGCTGAGAAGATGGGCGTCACCAACAAACAGGGCGCAGAATGGTTAGACGCTTTTGTTGAAATGGTCACTGACGCTTTGAGAAGAGGCGACAAGGTCAACATCACCGGATTTGGTATCTTCAAAGTTGCCGACAGAAAAGCCAGAGAGGGCAGAAATCCTCGAACAGGTGAGACCATTCAAATTGCGGCTTCCAAGAAACCAAGATTCACCGCCGGTAAATTGCTCAAAGAAGCAATCAAATAGTATTTCGGACCAGGTAGTAGAATTTCCAGTTGCGCTTTGCGCATTGGTCTAGACCGCTGGAAATTTCACTACCTGGCGGATCCGAAATGTTATTTACATCAGAAAATCCGCATATTGCGGATTTTCTGATTTTGTTATATAGCGATAGTATACAGATCTTTGACAGCGAGAAGGGCATGAAGATTAAGAAAGGAATGAAAAGTGCTGCTGTTTTGCGCGCCGGACCGCCAAACGGACCCTATAGCGCTCAATGGTTTTCCACGATGCGAGAAGGTCTTCTTATGAACGATTGTGACGATTTTGCCGGTATTTACGCGACATCGGGTCCTTCGCCAACAGCGCTTCTCGGCTGTATCGGTGAAGATAAAAAACTCTGCGATACTTGGTTTAACTTAAGACCGGAGGACGTGGTTGGTAATCACGGGGAAGAGTTAAGATGTTTTGCAAAATTTCTAAAAAGGTTTGAACACTTAAGAACCGCGTTCCCCAGACTATCAGACTTCAGAGAATTCAGGAGTCATTTCTCTGTAATTCGCAGACTTAAGGATGGCCATGTATTCTCAAACCTATTTTTGTATGAGCTTATAAAAAAGCATGCGGAGCCATATTTAGACAGAATATTCAGTCCCGAAGCGGCTTTGATAAAAATAGGGACAACTGATTTTTTTACCGGTCAGCATATTGTTTTTTCAAACAGAGTGCCGGAACACAAGGACCTAATCTTTAAAGCGGTAGTCGCGTCAATGGGCATTGTTCCGTTATTTCCGCCTTTTCCAATTGAAGAAGATCCTCGAAAATTAAAACTGACCGATAGCCCCCACTCTTATTACAACACCTTGTCCTTGATAGACGGAGGATACAGGGCCAGTCTTCTGATCGAAGAGGCCATAAGAGAACCGGTCAACTACGATAT
>Ga0210057_1007991_pt1 | contig 12642 bp, 15 predicted proteins | sample CryGeyCG2114_010_2_FD_183968 | JGI IMG/M metagenome (GOLD analysis project Ga0210057, IMG submission 183968) | Groundwater microbial communities from aquifer - Crystal Geyser CG10_big_fil_rev_8/21/14_0.10 (SPAdes) (version 2) | ecosystem: Environmental > Aquatic > Deep subsurface > Groundwater ... | reverse complement strand
CTTCACGAAGCAGGCGGTTACTCCCTTTTGCGTGCTCTCCCAAAATACTTCCCGGGACAACGAGGAGTAGGCGATTATAGTCGGAAGTGAGGCGCGCGGTGATGAGTGTACCACTTTTCTCCGTTGTTTCAATTACCAAAACAGCATGTGACAGCCCTGCCATAATGCGATTGCGTTTTGGGAATGTCCACGGCGCCGCTCCTTGCTCGGGTTCGTATTCAGACACAAGCGCACCACCCGCATTTATAATCTCGCCGGCAAGCGTGTGGTGTGCGCGTGGATAGAGCACTTTGGACGAGAGCCCTGAACCCGGCACGGCGACTGTTGGCAGGTTTGCGGTGAGCGCCGCGCGATGCGCGATGGCATCAACGCCAAGCGCGAGCCCCGACACAATCACCACATTGGTGCCAGCAAGTCCGCGGATGAGTTTTTCACACGTCTGCGCGCCATAGGGCGAATATCTGCGCGAGCCGACCACGGCAAGAAATATGTGCTCATCAGAGGGCAACACACCGCGCACAAAAAGTTTTTTCGGCGGGTCGGTGATTTCCTTCAGAAGAGTCGGAAATTCCTCTGGAGAAAGAGGTTGAAGGCCGTCATCCATGGTGTTTTGTATTGTAGCATGGTCGGTGTATGATATAGCCATGTTGGATATCAAATTTATCCGAGACAATGCCGACCTCATCAAAGATGGTGCGCGGAAAAAGCACATTGCGTTTGATTTGGACGATCTCCTGAAGGTTGACGACCGTCGTCGAGAACTTTTGCAATCGGTGGAAGCAAAACGTGCCGAGCAAAACGAAGCGACACAAAAAATAGCGCAAGCAGACGGCGATACCCGCGGAGCTCTCATTGCGGAAATGCAAACACTCAAAGAGAGTATGCAAAAAGAAGAGGAAGAGTTGAAAGAGGTGATGCAGGAATGGCGCCTGCTCATGCTCCAAGTGCCAAATATTCCCGACATGTCAGTGCCGGAAGGAGAAGACGACTCAAGTAATGAAGAAGTGCGAAAGTGGGGCGAGATTCCAAAATTTTCATTCAAGCCAAAAGCACATTTCGATTTGATGCAGGAATTGGATATGGTGGATTTTGAGCGTGGCGCAAAAGTGGCGGGGTTTCGCGGATATTTTATGAAAAACGATGGCGCACGCCTCATGTGGGCGCTCGAGCGTTTTGTGCAAGACCGATTTATGAATCGTGAAGGTTTTGAGCCGTTGGTAGTGCCGTCGCTCGTGCGTCGTGAGCCGTTTGTGGGCACGGGCTATTTGCCACAAAGTGAAGAGGACCTCTATAAAACCCAAGATGGCGATTATCTTGCGGGCACGGCGGAGGTTTCCGGCATGGGCTACTATATGGACGAAGTGCTGGACAAAAAATCTCTTCCGATTAAGTTTTTCGCATTTTCTCCCTGTTTTCGTCGCGAGGCGGGGAGCCACGGCAAAGATGAAAAAGGCGTCTTTCGTGTACACGAATTTATCAAATACGAGCAGGTGGTGCTCTGTGAGGCAAATCACGAAGAATCAGTGAAGCACCACGAAGCGCTCACGAAGAACTCCGAAGAACTTTTGCAGGAATTGAATCTTCCCTATCATGTGGTGGTTAATTGCGGCGGTGACTTGGGATTGGGGCAAGTGAAGAAATACGACATTGAAGCATGGATGCCGTCTGAAGAACGCTATCGCGAAACACACTCGTCATCATATTTTCACGATTTCCAAACACGCCGATTAAACATCCGCTATCGCGATGACGACGGCACACTGCGCTATGTGCATTCGCTCAACAATACCGCGCTTGCCATGCCACGGCTTATCACACAAATTGTTGAAAACAACCAGCAAGAAAACGGCTCGGTGGTAATCCCCGAAGTGCTGCGCTCCTACATGGGCGGAAAGGAGAGAATCGAGCGCCTCTAGACCCTAAACGCTATTGGCGATACCCTAGAGATATGGCTTTCGTCAGGAAAATTCGCTCACCGCGGCTTCGCGAAGAGCGCCGAAAACGTGCTGTAGAATCAGGAGCGCTCATGCTTGCATTTTTGGGGGCTCTTTTGATTCTCGCCTCGCAAATTGCTCGAATTCCCGCTCTTTTGGTGGATGACGTATCTGTGATTGGTGTCGGCGCGGTGCCCAAGCAGGAGGTGCGAAACATTGTCGCGTCGGTCACCGGTGGTTCGTATGCGCTGATTGCGCCGAAGACAAACGCACTTGTATATCCACGCGGCACATTGCGCGACGAGCTTTTGCGCGTGTTTCCACGCATCGCGTCCGTTTCCGTGGATACTCCACATTCTAATGAAGCGCGCATTACGATTACCGAGCGTGCGCCGGCAGGAGTGTGGTGTGGCGCCGAGCGTACCGAGGGTCCGGAGGGGTGCTTCTTTTTGGACAAAACCGGATTTATTTATTCGCGCGCGCCACAATTCACGAATTCCCCGTTTTTCATGTATTACGGCGCGCGCTCAAATGAGGACGTAGAACCAATTGGAACTTTTTTTCTGTCACAAAACGTTTTACAAGAGTTTAATCTTTTTGTTGAGGGGCTCTCAAAGCTTGGCATGACCCCGCGCGCATTGGTGGAACACGACGATTACTTTGAACTTATTGACGAAGGAGGTACGCGAATCTTTTTCCCGATTGCGGAAGGGTATGCGGGGACACTTGAAAACATTCGCGCGATTTTGGGCTCCGGAGAATTTCAAAACGATATTGGTGGCAAGTTGCTCTCGGTGGACTACATTGACCTGCGCTTCGGGAGCAAGGTGTTTTATAAACTGGAGAATTAGGCGATAGGCGATAGGCGGTAGGAAATCTATTCTAATATTCTTAAGAACATTAGAATAGATTTAATGGCGTGAAGTTGGTGGTAAATGGTAGTATGCGCGCATGGTAAAAGGGTTTTGGGGAGAAATGAAAAGACCAATCTGGTGTATGGCGCCGATGGCGGATGTGACCGACCGAGCATTTCGAGAAATGTTTGTGCGTCACAGCAAAGGGTGCCCGGAAAGTGTGCCGTATGTGTCGTACACGGAGTTTGTTTCGGCTGACGGACTTTTCAAGGGTGGTTTTGACGCGCTTGAAAAAGTTTTGATATTTTCTGACAGCGAGCGACCAATTGTGGCACAATTTTTCTCTCCCGACCCCGTGCTGATGGGGCGCGCGGCGAAGCTCGCGCGCGAACGCGGATTTGACGGAATTGATATCAACATGGGGTGTCCGGACGCGAATGTGTGCAATCAGGGGTCCGGTGCGGCGCTCATCAAAAACGCAAAACTCGCGCGCGACATTATTCGTGCCACACAAAAAGGCGCGGGCGACATTCCTGTGTCGGTAAAAACCCGCATCGGCTACACAAAAGACAGCGAGCTTGAGGAATGGCTTCCGGAATTGCTTGCGGAAGAGCCGGCGGTGGTAATTCTCCACGCACGCACGAAAAAAAATATGAGCAAAGTTCCCGCGCGTTGGGAAAATATTGCGCGCGCGGTTGCCATCCGCGACGCGCTCAAGAGCGACACGCTGATTATCGGCAATGGCGATGTGCGCTCGCTCGCTCTCGCTCGCTCGCGCGCCACCGAAACAAATTGCGACGGCATCATGATTGGTCGCGGTCTCTTTGGCAATCCCTGGTTTTTTCGCGAGGGATACGTGCCAAGCCTTGAAGAGCGCCTTCGCGCGCTCGTGGAACACGCGGGGCTCTTTGAAAAACTCGTCTCGCACAAGCCATTCCACATTATGAAAAAGCATTTCAAGGCGTACGCAGAAGGTTTTCACGGTGCAAAAGAGCTTCGCGAAGAGTTGATGCGCACAGAAAACTCCAAAGAAGTAGCGCGGGTCATTGAACGATTTCTTCTGCTATAATGGCCTTGCTATGCAAACCTTGTATCGTAAATACCGCCCTGATTCCTTTGAGAGCGTGCTCGGACAGGACCACGTTGTGGGCGCGCTTAAGGGCACCATCAAAGATAAAGCCATCGGGCACGCGTATCTCTTTGCCGGAAGCCGTGGCATTGGGAAAACATCCATTGCGCGCATTTTTGCGCGAGAAATCGGCACCAGTGAAAAAGATTTGTATGAAATAGACGCGGCGAGCAATCGGGGTATTGATGATATTCGTGAATTGCGCGAGGCGGTGTACACGCTCCCGTTTGAGTCGCCATACAAAGTGTACATCATCGACGAGGCGCACATGCTCACCAAAGAAGCATTCAACGCGCTTTTAAAAACTTTGGAAGAGCCGCCGTCGTACGCCGTGTTTATTCTTGCAACCACGGAAATGCACAAACTGCCGGAAACGGTCGTCTCGCGCTGTGAGACGCATCACTTCAAACGTCCCACGACGGGACTGCTTCGCGACATGGTGGTGCGTATTGCGCGCGAAGAAGGATATCAGGTCACGGAAGAGGCGGCGGAGCTGATTGCGCTTTTGGGCGACAGCTCGTTTCGCGACACGCACGGTGCGTTGCAGAAAGTGCTTCGCGCATCGGATACGAAAAAGATTGATGCCGACAGCGTGTCTGGTATCACGGGCGCGCCGGCATTTTCACTGGTGGATGATGTGGTAACGGGTCTTGCAACAAAAAATGCGGAAAAGGCGATTGGCGCGGTGGTATCTGCGGCGAGACAGGGAGGTGATATTCCACTTTTGGCGCGCCTCATTGTGTCTGAATTGCGTGCGATTTTAATTCTCGCGCATGCACCGGGTGTGGCGGGAATGCACGCGGACGACGCAAATCAGGAGCGCGCCGCGCGGCACACAGAACTCGCGCGGAGCGCCGAATTACACATCACGCACCGCACACTCGCCACATTCCTTGACGCAAGCGACCGCGCGGCGCGCTCCACCGTACCCGAAGCGGTCCTCATCCTCGCGATTTTGGAGAGTGTTGAGGGATGATTACTCTGTCGTCACACTGTCAAAGTGTTCTTCGTATTCGTCTGCTTTGGTGGCTTGCACCACGCCGTCTTTGTGCTCCGGTGGGGAATAGATGGTGTAGAGTTTCAGGTCGGTGTCGCCCGTATTGATTATGTTGTGCTCCGCGCCTGCGGGCACAATCACGGCATCATCCGCCTTCATTGTGTGCTCCACGCCATTCAATACGGCTTTTGCCTCGCCCGCTTCAATACGAATGAATTGGTCAAGCGTGTGCACTTCGGCACCAATCTCTTCGTCGGGCTTCAAAGACATCACCACAAGCTGACTGTATTTGGCGGTGTAGAGCACACGACGATAATCATTGTTCTCCATCGTCTCCTTTTCAATATTCACAATGTATCCCTTTTTCATGCGGATATGATTTTAGTGGGCAAAAGGTATTTGCTGCCGGGCTAGGGCTCGAACCTAGATAGGCGGATCCAAAATCCGCAGTCCTACCATTAGACGACCCGGCAATGGCACATGTACTGTAGCATTTTCACGCCTAGGATAAAAGAGAAAACAAAGTCACCCGAACATCCCTTAATCCCCGAGGCAAAAAGGGGTATACTTGGGGTCATAGTTCCTACAACAGAGGAATTCATCAATATGACACGCTCTTCTACAGACAGAATTAACTATAAAAATATTCTCGAACGATATCCTTGGATTGTTGCAAGAGGGCAGAAGTGTGTATTAAGCCCTGATGCTGATGGCATGCTGTGTGGGTTGTTTATGTCACACTATTTTGGTTGGGAGATAGTTGGGTATTACGACAACGGCAAAAACCTCATCCTCAAGGACGGTATTAAATCAAAGGATTGTGTTTTTCTTGATACCGAAATTTATAGAAGTGATGTACGCAGTATTGGTCATCATATCTTATTACTCCGTGGAGAAAAAACAGAAGTAAATCTCTCTAACTACCAAAACTGTATAAACCCAAATTTAATTAGGGGCAGAACAAAAGAGGACGGTTTCAGTAAGAAGTATCCGATGGGCACAATTCATCTGTTGCTTGCTTTTAGTAACGCATCAGGGCTCAGTATTGAATATAATGACAACGCGTTTTTCGTAATCCTACAAGCTGACGGAACCATCAACAGGTTTGTCGACAAGTATTCTGAAAATCTCCTGGACTGGCTGACTTACCTAGGAGTCCAAGAAGACAACAATGCTTTAGGGGAAATGCTATCCAAAGGCACTGATTTGATGACGCTGAACAAAGAGTATGTTGAGTATGTCCAGAAATTTGTGAAGACGAAAAAGGATAAAATCCCAATATCAGATGGAAACAACCTTGTAGAAAGTTCTTTTGAAGAGGAGCATACCAAATTTTCCAGTGAGTGTAGAAGCCAAATTGAACAATACCTCAAGTTTTTATCCGAGGAAACAGGATGGACCTATGACCATAGCAAGTGGATTTTTAATGGATTTTCTCTCTATGCATTTACTAAGGTTACAGTAAAATCAGGAGTGAGGACTTATAACCGCGCAGTGAAAGAAAATCTCCTCTCACTTGCCTTTACTGATAGCAGTAGCATGGCGTATACGATAGAGTCCCCAGACAACCTTCCTTAAAACAACTTTTCCTGAGAGGCCTCTTCTTTTATGCGTTGTCGTGCAATTTCACAGTACTCTTTTGCAACATCAATGCCGATGTAGTGGTGTCCGAGATTTTTTGCGGCGACAATAGTAGTGCCGCTCCCAACAAATGGATCCAACACGACGCCACCTTTTGGTGTGAAGCAGTTAATAAAATCGTATGGTAATTGATTAGGAAAAGTTGCCGGGTGTCTGTGTTTCAAACGACTTCCGTCACCGGCAGTAAGATAATCCCATATTGTTCCGCGGCATTTCATTTTATTTATCTTAATCGGCTTGGTGTCTATGCGTTTCCCGTTTGTTAGTCGGGTTCCTCCCCCTGTCAATGTTTTACCGCCATGTTTTGAAGGGATTTTTAAATCCTCTTTGTTAAAATATTGGGGTCTTTCACCTTTTAGAAAAATAGGGATGTATTCATGGTCAACACGGAATCTTTTTGCCCACCATGCTCCCTCTGCGCCATATTTTCGATAAATCACCGTCTCAAAAAGTTTAAACCCAAAACTGTCACACCAGTCAACGATTGTCCGAAACGAGGTTAGTGACTTTCCAAAATTTTTTGTCTGGTCTTGAATAACCATAGCAGCGATTCCGCCATCTTTTAGTACACGATAGATTTCTTTGCCGGTTGCATGTAAATCAATCGAAAATCCCTTGTAATCACGGACTGCGTCGTAGGGTGGGGAGGTGACAACTATGTCAATAGAATTTGATGGTATTTTTTTCATCACTTCCACAGCGTCACCGCAAATTATTTTGTTTAGGGGGAGTATTTCTCTCTCTGTAACCTTTTCGGATTTTTCAGTGACACCTTTGGGTCTTTTGTTCTCAAGTATTTGAAGTACTTGGTCGCCCCTGAATCGTCTTACTCCTCCGATTTTGATAGATGGAATTGTGCTGGTCGCTACATAACGTTTGATTGTGACTAGGGAAACGCCAAAGATGTTCGCAACCTCTTTTGTATCGTAGAGTTTTTCGGTGTCGATAGGCATATTTTAGTATCAATTGGTATCATTATATTATTCAAAACCCAAAAGGTCTTGTGGATAACCGATATTTTCAACCAACATTTGATTTTCTGCGATGCGTGGGGCGGTATGTTGGTGGAGTCGCCCAAGGTCCCTGTACACACAACCTCTGGAAGGGGGGTTTAATGAAATTCGAAATCAGAGAGCGGGAGATTGAGATGTCTCCCGAGACGGAGTACGATCGGGATGTTCTCGGAAGACTCTTCCGGGCTCGCAGTGTGATAATTAGGGGTGGGAAGAGCACCGACTCTTCGTATCCTCCAGACAGGCGCAGAACCAACGTGGTCCTTGTTCTCCCCGACCCCGACGATTGGGGTACGTAGGTCTTTTCACGACAAGAACCCGCCGCCGAGAGAGCCGTCGCTCTCGGCGGCTTTTTCGTCCGTGGGTGGCGGTGGGTAGGGGATTTTGTGGAAAAGTTGTGTTATGCACACGAACACTTGCATAATATACCCCCATAGGGTATATTGGTTTTCGTATGAAATCAGAGATTAAAAAGCAGGCGCAGAATCGGCTTCGCAGGGTTGAGGGGCAGGTGCGCGGGCTTCAAAAAATGGTTGATGCGGGAGAATACTGCATCGACATCATCACACAATCATCAGCCATACGAAGCGCACTGTCAGCGGTGGAAGACCTCGTGCTTGAAAATCACCTCTCCGAGCACGTGGTACACCAGATGCGCGAAGGCCAAGGGTCAAAGGCGATTGGTGAAATTATAAGCATTTTTAAAAAAGCAAAGAAAAAATAATATGAAAAACACTCTTGGCATTGCAGTCGGCACACTCATCATCGTGGGAATTGTGGGTGCCTTTGCGCTAAAGAATAGCGGAGCAATCAATCCAAATACCGCCCAATCACTCAACAAAAAAGACATTGTCGCCACGATATACAAATCGCCAACATGCGGATGTTGTGGTGTGTACACTTCGTATATGAAGAAAGAGGGGTACACCGTGAATGTGGAAAATGTGGACGACATGGCATCGGTGAAAGAGATGTATGAAATCCCGAGCGAACTTGGAAGTTGCCACACCATGGAAATCGCCGGCTATGTTGTTGAAGGGCACATTCCCGAAGAAGCAATTTTGAAACTTCTCACGGAAAAGCCAGATATCAAGGGAATCGGCATGGCGGGTATGCCGTCGGGGTCTCCCGGAATGCCGGGCCCAAAACTTGGTGACTTTGTTATCTATGAGATACACGACGGCGGCATGCGCGGAGATGTGTTTATGACCATATAGTATGAAAAAGCGTTTCTATGCATTGCCACTTGTGGCATTCTTCCCGAAAATAGCGCTCGCGCACTGCCCGCTCTGCACAATCGGTGCGGGTGCGCTCGCTGTATTTGCCGCATCAATCGGAGTGTCTTCTGTGGTCGTGGGAGTACTTATCGGTGCGTTCGCGCTCGCGCTCGGACTTTGGATTCCCAAAACAATACATAGGCAGTATGTGCCGTATCAGGAAGAGATTCTTGTTGCGCTCATCACGCTTGGTACCATTATTCCGATTATGCCGCTTGTTGTGGAGTATGGACCTCTATACCTTCCCTTTATCGGCTCATACGGCACAACATTCACCATCAATCTCTTTATTCTGGGCGCGATTATCGGAATACTGATTATGTATGTGGCACCGTTCGTGAGTAGGGAGGTCACTGCGATGAGGAAACAGCAAGCGCCGTTTCAGGGAGTTGGCATCACTATCCTTCTTTTGATTGTGATATCTATTATCGTGCAATTGGTATCATGACAGACATAGCGTTTGCAGTACTTGGCATAAGCATTTTATTCGGAGTTTTTGTGACGCTCCGCTCCGTGTCTCCGTTTCGTGCGTGCGCGCTGTGCGCGGCGGTATCGCTTTCGTGGATTGCGCTTCTTGCGCGGTTTTATTTGGGGTACACCGGAGACCCTCTGCTTATCGGCATTCTCATGGGTGGGAGCGTGGTCGGGGTGCTCTATCTTCTTGGAGAAAAACTTCCTGAAAGATTGCATCTGTTTAAATTACCTTTTTTTCTCACGCTCATTGTCAGTGTCTACTTCACGCTCACCAAAACAATTTTTTTCGACTCGGCCCTTGTAGTTGGAATTATATGGCTCTCGGCATTCGTATTGTATGTGGGGAGGAACAAAGAAGGCATAAAAGCATTTTCACAAAAAATTATAGAATGTTGCAAGAATTGGTAATACTCATAGCATGAACTGTCATAACACATCACCCACACAAATACACCATAAGCACGCGAACCATTCTTATACTCGCGCGCACGCATCCGGCGGGCACGGCATGGGGCACGGTTCAGCTTCGGAATATTTGCGTCGGTTTTGGATTGTTACAATTTTGCTTATTCCGCTTGCGCTTGTGCATCCGAAACTCTCCGCATTCCTCGGTATTCCCTCCTTTGGTTTGAGCACGTTAGTGCAATTTGGACTCGCCACAATTATATTCGGGTTCGCTCTCGTCTTTTTCAAGCACGCATGGCACGAAATAAAAGCTCGCGCGTACGGCATGATGACACTCGTGTCAATTGCCGTGGTGAGTGGGTATTTGTTTTCCGTTGCGTCCACATTTATTCCCGCACTTGATGCGGAATTTTATCTTGAAATAGCAACGCTCGTGTGGGTGCTTTTGTTTGGACACTATTTGGAAGCAAAGTCCGGCTCTGCCGCAGGCGATGCTCTCTCGGAGGTGGCAAAACTTTTGCCGAGAACCGCGCACAAAGTTGAAGATGGAAAAGAGGTGGATACTGATATTTCAGAGCTTAAGAAGGGTGATTATGTTGTGGTGAGACCGGGTGAAAAGATACCTGCTGACGGAGAAGTTTTGCGCGGGTCAGCGAATGTTGACGAATCTCTTGTATCGGGCGAGTCAGTGCCGGTTGAAAAAAAAGAAGGGATGCAAGTAGTCGCCGGCGCAATTTGTGTTGATGGTACGCTTACAATACGACTGACGCGCGTTGGTGAGCGCTCTACCGTGGGGCAGATACAAAAACTTGTAGAGCAGGCGGGGCGCACCAAGCCGCGTTCCCAGAAAATTGCAGACAAAGCATCAGCGATACTTACCTTTGTCGCCGGCATCACGGCGCTTGCCACGCTTCTTGTGTGGGTGTTTGTGATTGGAGAGTCGTTTGCGTTTGCGATAACGCTTGCGATTACCGTGCTTGTGATTGCGTGCCCGCACGCGCTTGGCCTTGCCATTCCGACCGTGACGACCATTACGACAACGCTTGCGGTCAAAAACGGCTTTTTTATCAAAAATCTTTCAAAGATTGAAACTATTCGCAAAACGGATTATGTGGTGTTTGATAAGACGGGCACGCTTACCGAGGGTCATTTTGGCGTCACTGATGTTGTCTCCACATCGGATACAGACACAAAGACGATTGCGGAAATTGCCGCGTCTCTTGACCAGTATTCATCACACGTCATAGGCCAATCGGTGGTCGCGTATGCGCGTGAACATGCTCTGCAAATACGAGATGCCAAAAACTTTGAATATATTGCCGGCCACGGCTCGCGAGGAGAAATTAGCGGGACGAAATATGTCGTGGGGAATGAACGGCTCATAAAGCGGATGGGATTACAATGTGAGATACCAAAGGTTGTGGGCACGGTTATCTTTGTTGCAGACGAGAAATGTGTACTTGGTTATATTGCGCTTTCGGACAAAGTAAAAGAATCTTCAAAGCGTGCTGTAGAGAGACTTCACGGCATTGGGGTGAAAGTGGTAATGCTCACCGGAGACAATGAGCAAGTCGCGCGCTCTGTGTCCGATGCAGTAGGCGTTGACGCATATTTTGCAAATGTTTTGCCTGCGGATAAATATACGCACATTAAAAAACTCCAAGATAGCGGCGCCACCGTGCTTATGGTTGGCGACGGTGTGAACGACGCTCCCGCGCTTACACAAGCAGATGCCGGAATTGCGATTGGTGCGGGCACCGACGTGGCAGTTGAGTCCGGTGACGTGGTGCTTACCAACAGCAATCCTGAAGATATTCCTCGCCTGATCCTGCTTTCAAAAAAGGTGTACGCAAAGATGATTCAAAACCTTGTTTGGGCGCTTGGGTATAACATCGTCGCGATTCCGGCGGCGGCGGGAGCGTTTGCCGCGTGGGGGTTTTTCTTGCGCCCTGAAATCGGCGCTCTCGTGATGAGCTTGTCTACTGTTATTGTTGTTGCAAATGCGCTGACCCTGAAACGGGTGGCGCTGTAGGGGGTTTTTCCCGTGGGCGGCGGTGGATAGGCGGTTTCCCCCTCGTGGGCTATTTAGTGGTATACTGGGGCATTACCATTTATCAATAGTTCTCAATACGCTATGGCAAAACCAAATTCAGCATTTATGAAGCCGCTTGAGGTGAGCAGTGATCTTGCCGCGGTTGTTGGCCCCGGGCCAATGCCACGTTCGGAGGTGGTGAAAAAGCTTTGGGTGTATATCAAGAAGCACGACCTGCAGGACCCGGCAAACAAGCGCAACATCAATGCGGACGCGGCTCTTGAAAAAGTGTTTGGCGGCAAAAAGACCGTGAACATGTTTGAGATGACAAAGCTCGTCTCAAAGCATCTTTCGTAAGGAGATTTTGCGTAAATAAAAACAAGCGGGCTCTTTCAGAACCCGCTTGTTTTGTGCTATAGTCCCGGTAGGTGTATCTGGACACAAACAACCCCTGGGAGGGCACAATGTCAGATAACGAGGTTCTTGGTCTCATTCTGATTGTGGGAATCGTTGCAGGGACCCTGCTGGCACACGCGGTATTTGGCCGCCTCATGGAAAAACGGAGATTCCGTCGCGCCCGTCGGAAGTTCTACAAAAACCTTGAGCAGGGGATCATCGCCGAGCCGCCAATGTTGGTCACGTATGATGGAACGTTTATGAGGGACGCGGCGGACATTGCCGCGTGGATTCATGCGAAGGCAAGGAGAGAGGGAGAGAGCCGCAAGAGGATTCCTGTGGCAGACACGGCTTCTCTTCTGGCATCGGCTGGGCGGGCGCGCCTTCATGGCTGACACGTGGGGCGCGGGCGGGAAGTCACGGGACTTCCCGCCCTGTGTGTTTTTTATTTCAAAGTACGGTATACTCCAGACAGACGCATAGGCCCCCC
>Ga0210057_1007990_pt1 | contig 12643 bp, 15 predicted proteins | sample CryGeyCG2114_010_2_FD_183968 | JGI IMG/M metagenome (GOLD analysis project Ga0210057, IMG submission 183968) | Groundwater microbial communities from aquifer - Crystal Geyser CG10_big_fil_rev_8/21/14_0.10 (SPAdes) (version 2) | ecosystem: Environmental > Aquatic > Deep subsurface > Groundwater ... | reverse complement strand
ATATTGGCCGCACGCTCCATACAAAAAATATGTACCATTCTGAATCTACTCAAGCACAACAATCTGAACCCGCAACTTGCTGTTGACCAATGTGTCATCCTCATCTCTTCGTGAGCTTACCATCTTGTGAAGATGTTTACTTCTCAATGGTTTTTGATCTATAATAAATTATGTTTACGAAACGATGGAATATCGGATTTACACTTATTGAAATCATTGTTGTCATTTCGATAATTACGACTTTATCTGGTATTGGTTTTACCGCATATGCAAAGTATAGCCAAAGAGCACATGACGATCGGCGTATTTTGGATGTTGAACTTTTGCAAGAAGCCCTTGGAAGATATCATTCAAATCAAATTGGAGGATTCTACCCGTTGGACTTAGACGTTCTTGTCACACAAGGATATTTGGATAGGAGACCTGCCGATCCATTGACCGACCAGCAAGATGATTACCAATACGCTCCACTTCCTGCAGGGTGTAACAATCTAGCTGGAAATTTTTGTACACACTATTTGATTGTGGTAGATTTAGAAGCAAAGGGAGATCGATATGAAGCAGGATCAAAAGATTTGCGAGGCACAATTATCCCATAATGCATCCGTACTATGTACTCAAAAAAAGGGTTCTCACTCATCGAACTTATTGTTGTCATAAGCATAATTACTATATTTTTCGGAATCAGTGTAGCGGTGTACAAAAATTCACTCGATGAAAAACGGCTGACGATTGATATAAAATTATTGGAAAGTATTATTCAAGACACAAAGCAGAGAGCTCGTGCGCGTGATATATCTCCTATGACAACGTGCAGTGTGTTTGAAAGTTATAACTTGGTCATTAACCCAGTTGCAAATACTGTTTCTCAACAATTTTTATGTGATGGGAACACTGTGACGGTTCAAAATTATGTGTTTGAAAAAACAACTCTTATCCAGCCAGCTTCTGTCAAGACACTTCAGTTTATCTCATCAACAGGTGAGCATATCAACCCAGAGCTCACCATCGTACTAAAAAATACCTTTACAAACATGTGCGTGAGCGTACTCGTTCCCAAGATTAGCTCTGTTGTTGTCGGGGATCCATACAGTTGTTGATATGAAAAAAATAACACACCAAACATCATCGTTCAGTCTCATTGAGGTGATAGTATTCACCTCGATGCTCAGTATTGTTTTGGTTGCTGCAGTGGGATATACGGTCCGATTGGTATTTACCATGACACACAATAGGCACAAACTCGTTGCAACCCATTATGTAGATGAGGTCAAAGAATGGCTCAATGGAGAGCGAGAAACAGACTGGGATCAGTTTCAGGGTTTTGCTTCAGTAGGTGGACAGACATATTGTGTGAACAATCAACTCAATCTAAACTCAACGCTTTCCACACTTTCGACAGGCACGTGCAATTTTGATGGAGTAGTCGGTAACGACCCCCTTATCTATCAACGGCAAATAATAATGACAAAAAATCTTGCGGCAAACCCGACACGAATCATTGCCTTGATTCGCGTTTCATGGCGTGATGAAGGTGTATTGTATGTAGAACAAATTGAAACAATTTACTCAGTCTGGGAATAATCGTATGAAACTACAGAAATCAGGCTTCACCCTCATCGAAATTGTTGTTGTGATGGCTGTTATGGGGATACTCCTTCCTACCGTGTTTAGTGTGATGTATATCATCATGCAACAACAGCTTGCGGCACACAAACTTTCTGAAACCAAACAGCAAGGGGATCTGGTCATGAACTATATGAAGCAAACAATCACGCAAGAGGCGGGAAGTATCGCCAGTACCTCGGGATTTGCCAAATGCTCTGCGCCTAATACGACTCATTCAAGCACGCTTGGGGAGTTCAATTTTGCCCTCGATGACTCCAGTACTCCAGACATGTTTTCTTTTCGAGTCAACGCAGGAGAACTCGTATTTGAAGAATATAGTTTTGCTCCACTTCTTGGCGTGTATCAAACAGATTCTTCTCTCAATTTGAATAATTCAGGGACTGTCGCGATCACAAATTTTCTGATAGAATGCCGAAAACGTGACGATTACTCATTTCCTCTCGTATCTTTTAGTTTCGATGCGACGTTTGTAGATACGACTCCTACAGCCCAAGAAGGCGTTGTAACTCTTCATTATCAAACAAAAATCAAACTTCGCTAAAACTCCCAATTGATTTTTCCTTCAGTATTTTGATATGCTAAAGTATGGCATCATCCTTTTCTATCGATATTAGTGATCAATTTACACGTGTAGCAGACTTGGGTCTTAGAAAAGGAAAAGTCGAGCTGTATTCGCTTGGGTATGACAATACCGCTTTGAATTTTTATACAAATCTCACCGATCAGTCTGCAAAAGCGCAGGCACTGATACTCTCCAAACTTCGAAAGGAGCTCAATATTGGCGCTACTGATGCGCATGTCGTCATCCCGGATTCAATGGCGTATTCCCAGCTTCTCCTCATGCCCAATTTACCAGAAGGTGAGCTGGTCAAATCTATTCGACTTCAGGCTGATGAGTTTGTCCCTCTTCCTATTGATGATGTCTATATCGACCTTGAAGTTATTTCAAAATTGAAAAATGACAAACTGCTCATCGTGTTTATCGCAGCGCAAAAGAAGATTGTCGATCACATAAACACCACACTAAGTCTTTCAGGTATTGAACCTGCGACTCTCGAAAATGAACTTAGCGCCGTGGGAAGATTCATGTCAGAGGTGTATACTTTCATAAAAACTCCTTCCCTCATCATAAATTTTGGATTTGGCACAAGCTCATTTTATGTGATGAATCCTCCATTTCCCTACTTTCAAATCACAAGAACGTCACGGATTGGTTTTGATATCATTCTGAGAGATCTCATGGCAAATGCCAATCTCACCAGTGACAAAGCATTTCAAGCACTGGGAAGTATTGGCCTCAATCCAAAAGGAAGTATCAATATATATGCATCAATTTATCCTGTGCTCAATGAGTTTTTCTCAGAAATTGAAAAAACCATTCTCATGACAAAAGAAAAGTATCATGTTCAAATCAAAAATATATATCTATTTAATTACGAATCATACATACCACTTCTGAATGAGACAATTCAGAGCAAAGTTTCCCTTCCGACCCAGCCACTCCCGCTTTCGAGTATTCTCGTGCCAAATCCGATAACTCAAACATTCTCACGACTGCTTTCGACATTTATACCAGTTATTGCAACGCATCTTAGATGAAAAAGAGAATCAACTTATTCTCTCAAAGAATCGACAACCAAACAGCAACAAAGTTCATACTGTATGGGATACGTGCCACATATGGCGTTCTGTTGTTTGGGGTTGTCGCTCTTGTGGTTGTTACAATGCTGTACGTATATTTCAGCAGGAGTGTAACTGAGCTTGAAAAAACTAAAAGCACGTACAATAGGTATATTCTTGCAAATACGATTTTCAATAAAGAAATTCAACGATTTCTCCAAAAATACACCCTACTCAATGGCTATCTAAAAAATGATGTGAAGGGATTTCAGTATTATTTAAACGTACTTTCCATTATCCAGCCTCTTGATGTTGCAGACAATTTGGAGTCATTTACTATTGATACGTCCCGAAAAGTGACATTCTCTCTGGCTGTACCTGAGTATAAGCGTGGGCTTGAAATTATATCTTTTTTTGAGCAAGAATCGGTGCTTGAGAAGTTTGACGCATTGAGTCTCGAGTCGTTCAATATATCACCAAATTCAACAACGTACCAACTGTCATTTACCGGAGTATTAAAAGAGCTAGAATAATATGAAAAACGAAAACTCATATAAAAAATATTTCACCAAAAAATATCTATCTTTCATGCTCTTTATTTCTTTGGATGCAATATTTTTGGTATTTATAGTGTTCCTTGGATACAAGATTTATGGTGTATACAATCAAACAGTAGTTCTGAAGCAGGAAATTGAGCAAATGAAAAATGCTACAGCGCTTATCAAAAACAATAAAGACCTACTTCAAGACAATATTGCTGATTACAATGAAACTCTCGACAAACTTATTCCCGACACCGAAACATACTTTCAGGTGATTTCGGCATTCGAACAGCTTGAATCTCGACTCGGAGTGAGCATAGAGTCATATAGTATCAATCTTTCCGAAACAACCGAGGAAAAAATGTCTCTGAGCCTCACCATAAAAGGAACTCGCGAAAACATCGAGTCATTTTTGACAAATTACAATTATTATGGAGGACGACTTATGACCAGTGAAGACTTTTCGTACTCTGCCGGGAATTCAGACAGTATTTCCTTTGACATCAATCTATTTCATTCATTATCAGATGCATCCTCATCTGGGTCTTCCCCAACAGATGCAGTGATTTCAAAAGAAGATATCGCCTTTATTCAAGGTATTCAAAAAAAGCTGTAGGAAGAAGATTATGAATACAAAATCCGCTTTTGGTCGGAAAGAAGTTTTTTGAGACCATCCGAAATTTGAGCACCTTTCTGACGCCAACTTTCGAATCGCTCTTTTACTATCTCTATATTCTGTCCTTCAAGAAGAGGATTGTATGTTCCCACGCGTTCAATATATGCTCCATCCCGTTTTTTTCGTTTATCAAGGACGACAATTCTATAAAACGGCTGTTTTCTTTTTCCAAAGCGCATCAATCGTATAGTTGCTGACATATTTACTTAATTAATTAATAGTTACAAGTAAGTAAGAGTTCACGCTCTTTGACAAAACTACATCATAATATGTCATTGCGAGGAGTGACAGCGACGCTCGCCCGCCTCTGGAGGGAAGCAATCTCTAAATAATTAGATTGCCGCGCTTCATTTCATTCCGCTCGCAATGACATGTGTGTCAAAGACTGTGAACTGTTACACAAGTTAAAAGTTTTTGTAAATTGCGAAAACCCATTATACAATCATTGAGCAAGAACGTCTAGTGCATTTTGCGCAGCAAGCTCTTCTGCATGCTTTTTTGACTTTCCAGATCCCGACCCTACTTTTTTATTTTTCAGCATGACTTCAACAGTAAATGTCTTTTTATGCTCAGGACCTTCAGCAAGCAAAAGATTGTAGATAGGAAGTTCTTTATATTTTGCTTGGCTGATTTCTTGAAGTCTGCTTTTTGGAGAGAGGTAGAGTTTTTTGGTGATGATCTCATCAAGCCTTGTCGAAAAAAGATACTTGACTATAAAGTCGTATGCGGTGTCAAATCCTTTGTCGATAAAAATTCCTGCAATAAGAGATTCAAACACATCAGCAAGAATATTTGTTTTTTCTCGTCCATTTCCTTTTTCTTCACCAACCGATAGGTAAAGGTACTGTCCAAGTTTAAGCTCACGAGATACCAAAGCAAGACTTTCCGTGCGTACAACTGATGCCTTAATATCTGTATAGTCACCTTCTTGAAGATGCGAGTAATTTTTGTACAGATAAATGGAGGTTGTCAAGGAAAGGACACTATCGCCCAGAAACTCGAGTTTTTCATTTGATGGAAGTTTGAACGTACGATTTTCATTGAGGTATGAGCGATGTATGAATACATTTTCCAAAAGCTCTTTATTTTTAAATGAGATCTTGATTTTCTTTTCAAGTTCGTTTCTATTGGGGTTCATATTATTCATTTGGGTGTGGTGACTTCTGTATTGAGCGATCCAAGGACTGCGTTCACAAATGAATACGACCTATCATTTCCAAGCTCTTTTGCAAGTTCTATCGCTTCATTTATGATGACTTTCATTGGTTCTTTTTTCTCTATAAGAAGCTCATACACTGCAAGCCGAAGAATACTGATGTCAATTTTTGAGATTTTATCAATTGGATATTTTGGTGCATGATCTTGAATATGTTGATCGATGGTTTCCAGATTTTTCAGGATTTGGCTCGTAGACTCATCGTCTTTGTGAGGAATTGACCTTTTTTCTTCATCGGCTTCAAAACAAAGAGCATACAAGTTTTGGATTGTGTGGAGACGTTTTGTGTGGCGATTGTCCATAAGGGCAGTAAACTCATTATTTATTGCAGTTTTTGCACTGTTGCTGTGACAGTTTTCTTCTTCCGCAATTTTTACAAAGTACAAGCTGTGGCAAAGATTGTTCACTCTTTCTTGCTTCGACGCGTTTTCCTTTGCGAGCTTTTGAATGTTTTCGTTTTGGTTGAGGAGCCATAAGACAAGTGTATTCACAAATATAACAAGAACTAATGATATCACGTACCTATCCTCAAAACAATGGCATTAATCCATTCAAGGTCTTATTTCCCGACCTGACTCGCCGGCAGGCAGGCGCTTTCTCGTCGTGATTGTCATTCCCGTGAAAACGGGAATCCAGACAAGAACATGGATCCCGAATCCCTCCAGAGGCGGGCAGGCAAGTTCGGGATGACAAGGGACAAGCCATATTAAGGTTTGGAGATGGGCCCTTAGTTCTTTTCAATCAAGTTAATTTGATATGAGCGCATGATAGCGTTCAGCTTTGGCAACTCGTCAACAGAGTAGTTTTTGAGAAGTTGATCTACTGCTTTTTTCGCCGAAAATACTTGGTTTGTATCAGAGAGATCGGCTATCTTGAGATCGGAGTATCCGTGTTGTTGTGTTCCATATATTTCACCTGGACCTCGTGTTTTCAGATCAAACTCCGAGAGTTTGAGTCCCGAATGTGTTTTTGCAAAAAATCTGAGGCGCGAAGGGTTGTAATTATTTGAGGTAGTAAATAGCAAACAGTACGACTGTTTCTCTGCGCGTCCGACTCGTCCCCTCAGCTGGTGAAGTTGTGCCAGTCCATAGCGCTCTGAGCCTTCGATGAGCATGATCGTCGCATTCGGGACATCGACACCGACTTCCACAACCGATGTTGAAACAAGGATATCGTATGTGTGGGCATTAAATTCGGCCATCGTCTGTTCTTTTTCTTTTGCCTTCATCCTTCCGTGGAGAAGTCCGACTTTGAGCATGGGGAAAATGTTCTTTTTGAGGTGTTCGTATTCCGCTTTTACCGCCTTTATCGAGCTCATAGATTCTTTTTCCGAGGTTTCTATGAGTGGACAGATGATATATGCTTGGGTTTTTTCCTCTTTGATCTGTTTTTCAATCCATCGGTATCCATCGGCGCGTTTCGCGGTAGGGGTGAGATATGTTTTGATAGCTTTTCTTCCAACGGGAAGTTCATCGATGACTGAGAGATCGAGCTCGCTGTAGAGTGTGAGAGTCACTGTCCGTGGTATCGGCGTTGCGGTCATGCTCAGGAGATGTGGATTTATTCCTTTTTTTTTCAAAAGCGCCCGTTGTTTCACGCCAAATCTATGCTGCTCGTCTATGATAACGAGTGCTACGTCGCGAAAGTCATACTTTGCGCTGATTAGAGCATGGGTACCGACGATCAAATCGTATTCCCCGGCTTTTTTTTGAGATGTTATATCTTTGTGTGCTCCGGTTTGGAGCGCTACTTTTAGATCGGTGTTTTTGGTGAGAGCAGAGATTGTGGCAAAATGTTGAAGTGCGAGGATTTCCGTTGGCGCCATGATAAGAGTCTGCCTTTTTTGCAAATGAGTCGCATATGCGGCAATTGTTGCGACAACGGTCTTTCCTGATCCGACATCTCCCTGCAAAAATCGATTCATTGCGACTGTTTTTTGGATATCTTCGAGGACTTCCTCAGTGACTCGTTTTTGCGCATCAGTCAAAACAAACGGAAGATTTTTGATAAATTCCTGCACACGCTTCTTGTCATCAGACGTTAGTTTGATTGGCGCGGTTGTTTGCTCTTTTGACCAGCGTTCTTTTATCATTTTTGAAGAGAGAATACGGATAAAAAGTTCGTTGAACCCAAGTCTCCTCCGAGCTTCCGAGACTTCACGCATTGTTGTAGGCTGGTGTATTGTTTCATATGCTTTCTGTAGACCCATGAGCCCGTGTTCTTTGAGAATATCTTCAGGTATCAGTTCGATCGACTCGTTTGCATGGGAAAGCAAGTCGAGTACAAAAAATATTTTTTCGAGAATTGTTTTTGAAGAAAGTCCATAAATTGTTGGATATACTGGGACAATTCTCCCCGTGTGTTTTGTTTTTGAGTCAGCTGTGGCAAGAAGTTCATATTCCATCGGCTTCATGGATTTTTTCTTTCCTTGGGATTCTACGACGCCTGATACAGATACTACACTACCAGGTGTGAGTGTATTTGTGAGGTAGCCTTGGTTGTACCACACAAGCTCGATCACTCCAGTCTCATCACGAAGTACTGCTTTTTGGATCGTGATTCTCTTGCGTGTTGGTACGGTTTTTATTGATTCTAGGTTGCCTCGCACGGTCACCGTTTCTCCTGCTTGCACGTTTCCGATTTGAGACGTTATCGAAAAATCATTGTACCGAAAGGGGTAGTATTCCAACAGATCTCCATAGGTTTTTATTCCTGTGGCTTGAAGTCGGGATATGGTTCGCGGAGCAGTTTTTGGGAGAGTCTCTATTGGCAACGCGAGTAAGATTAAGTCAACTTGTTCGGGTGTTTGAATCATTAAATAAGAAAAAATGAAGCAAAGCTCGTGAGGACAAGAAGCAATGTTGCTATGATGATAATAAATCGAGCTATATTTTTAAATCCAAATAGTTTGCGAAGTTTTTTCTTCATGCCAAGTATTTTAGCATATCTCTGTGTGGGTATTCAATTGAGAAAACTGTTTTCTCTTTTGTCATTCTGAACTTGCTCGTTCCGATCACAGCGTCGGGGATCCATGAGTTACTTTTTTATATGAGACTCCAAGCAAACGTGTTCTTATTACAGGTCTGTATGACCAGTAAAATCATTCGCTTTGCATTGCCACTGGCTTTTGATATTGAGATTGTGAGATGATATTGCTTGCCTCGCCTCTGGAGAGTGCAGGATCCTTCGTTGTCATTCTGAGTGAAGCGAAGAATCCATCATGCTGTGCCCTTCCGTAGCCTTGGCGAAGGAGGGTCATCCCCGACCCCGATCGGGGATCCATTCCCCATTGTCATCCTGAACGCATGTGAAGGATCCATACACAAACTTGGATTCTTCGCTACTGCTCAGAATGACAATATATTGAAAATTGATCATTGAAAATTCAATGAAAATTGAAAAATGGAAATTGAAAATTTAGCATTTTCCTCTCTCAATAAAACCATTCCCATTCAGGATTTTCCACTTCTTTGATATTTCCTTTCTGAATTTTGTACACTTCCTCCTCGACTACCATTGTCCATGTCCCTTCATAGTAGTGATAGTCCACTTCTCCATCATTCCAGTTTTTAGTGACAAATTTTACATGTACGGTATCGTCTGTGTCTTCATACGGCTCTGACAAAACTATATTGACATCCAAGATATCAGTAAATCTATTGGTCCATTCTTCAAAATTTGTTTTTTGTAGATATTCCTGACTGAGCAGTCTAAATCCTTCTCCCATCCGCCGTGCTTTGAGATAGGTATAAAAGGCTCGTACAGCTTCTTCAGGAGAGGCAGAGGGATCGACCGCAATGTGTGCAATTTCCACTTCAGTCAAGCGTGGCAGCATCTGTTTGACGTGATCTGCACTGATAAAGAGTGAGATTCCGGCAAGTCCCATGGTATTGACCTCCCACAAGTTCTCCGCACTGGTCAGTGAGCGGTCCTCCACTCATGCCTCCGACAAGAGTGAGGTTTGTTTGTATGTATCCTACTGTGTCGTATTTTGATTTTCTATAATCGACAAAGTTCCCTTTTAGGATAGTTGCTTCTCCAGTCAGATCTGTCCCCATCGGATACCCTGTTGAGAGCACCGGTTCATCTTCCATCATATCGACACCGTCTGGAAGGGTAAGTACAAGATCTGGATATTCTTCCTCAATGTAGAGGACGGCAAGATCTGCCATGGAGTCTCCGACCATTTTGACTGGGGTCACAAATGATCCGTCGGGAAAGATGATTTTTGGTGCGGGTTCATCTGCGATGACGTGGAAGTTGGTGACGACCTGATTTTTGGATATAAAAAATCCCGTGCCTTCGGAGTATCCGCCGACGATGCGGACGACGGAATTTCGCAGGCGATCTTTGGCATCAAATGAACACAAGAATTTTCCGTAGTATCCATACTGTTTGTTGATGTAGTCGGCGATCACGAACAATGATGCAAACATATAGAGAAAAACTGCGACTATGCAGATTGATTTGAGAAAATTTTTGAGACTTCTGAATGGGAAGAGTATTGTCTCGAAAATGATTTTTTATCATTGCGATGATGAAGAGTAGGATAAATTTGAGTAGATAATAAAGAGAGTATGTGACCAGTTTTAGTGGAAAATATCGAAGAGGAAAAAGAAGACGCTTGAAATACGCGCGGAGTCTCTGCGTGAGACTTCTCCACCGCGCTTTTAGTTTGTTTGATGCTTTTTCAAAGTAATCCACATGAGACTACACTATTCAAGATTAGTCAATTGTACCACCTTGTCATCCTGAGCGGAGCTGAAGGATATCAAATCTTCTCTATTTTTTTTATACTCGGATTCCCAGAGAGTGATTTCATTTGTCGTATTGCACTTTCATTTAAAGTGAGTAGCCTTTCATTTTGAGGAATTCCTCTTTCGATATACTCTGCGTTTATATTTTCCAAGTTTGAAAGACACACTAGTTGAGTCACGTTTGCATAATCACGAATATTACCATCTTTCTTAGGATTTTTATTTCTCCATTCTTTTGCAGTCATACCAAAGAGCGCTTTGTTTAAAACATCCGCTTCGGTCGCATACACAACAGTAGCATCTTTTTTAGATAATTTTTGAGGTAAAACAATATGCTCTTTAATAGAATCAGTATGAATCTTGTAGTTTATTTTTGTAAGCATTCGCTTGGCATCCCAGCCTAGAGTCAGTCTTTCATTTTCTTCGACCTTGAGTCTCTGAAACTCTTTGATTAAGTACAGCTTAAACTCTGCAGAAATCCAAGTGGCAAACTCAAAGGCAATATCTTTGTGTGCGAAGGTGCCACCACCATTTCCCGATCGAGAAATGATTCCAATAGCACCTGTTTTTTCAATCCACAACTGAGGGGACAGAGTAAAGCTATTAGCGCCGGCATCTTTTTTAAAGGAGTCGAATTCGACCCCTTTGAAATTAGGGTTATTTATACGCTCCCAAATGCCCAAAAACTCTATAGTGGAGTAATTTCGCATCCAGTTCTTAACAACGTCTTTTGGTTCCAAAGGATTTTTGTACCGAGCTATATCTGTGAGTGAAATATAATCATTTTCATTTTGTGAAAACGTATAAATCTCCAACCCTTGTGTATTTATTTTTTTCATAATCTGAAGTTAAGCTGATAAGATGTAATTTATAAGTTATATAATGGTACCACATATTATTACCATATTTTAATGAAGATATTACTAAACTTAGCTACCCCACTGTCATCCAGAGGGAGTGAAACGACTGAAGGATCCAGCATCATTGTCATCCTCGCGAACGCGGGGATCCACCATGCTGCGTCCTTCCGAAGCCTTGGTGAAGGAGGGTCATTGCGAACGAAGAAACGTAACGAAGTGTAGCAATCCCGCATATGTCATCCTGAGTAGGAACGTAGTGACGACCGAGGGATCCATACGCAAACATGGATTCTTCGCTACCACTCAGAATGACAATATATTGAAAATTGATCATTGAAAATTCAATGAAAATTGAAAAATGGAAATTGAAAATTCAGCATTCCCTTCTTCCTTTTATACTTTTTCATCTAACCCCCTCGGTTGTAAATTCATCAATAGACTATATCTAGGCAAGCAACTGCTCCAAAGCAATCTCAAGATCTGATATGAGTGGATTTTTGTCCCATGCTTTTTTTATTTCAGGAATAAGTTTCGAGTAGCGCTTGATGGTATCTGCTTTACTTGCATTGAACTTGGAAAATACTTCATCTCCATGCGTTTTTATATCCTCATTGAGCTCTACGAGATTGTGGAGTACATCTGCCGACTTCACGAGGAGCGAATCATGGTCCATATCTTTGATATGCGAGAGAGCTGCCATTTTTCGCTCCATCCAGGGAAGTGTTTTGTCTTGTTCCGTGACAGCATTGACCATTTGAGCAATTTCTCCGTTAAACTCTTTTTCTAGAAACTCTTTTATCACCGATCCATATGGCTCACAATCCTCGATCGTATCATGAAGTATTCCGGCACAGATGATATTTTCATCATTTGTCACTCTGGCAAGAATGAGGCCCACTGCAAGAGGATGAGTGATATATGGTACATCCTTTCCCTTTCGGGTTTGGTTTTGGTGCACACGTGTCGCCAAGGTGATGGATTTGTGGATGAGAGGGGTGAATGTCATAGATATATTTATCGTATAGGTTGTTGTGTCCCAAGTTATTTTGATAAACTTTTTAGACCCTGTGCTTGAAAATTAAGTAATCTTTGAATAAAGATTCTCCTGGAATCCAAAAAAGATGGATCGAATTTGATCCACATCTCCCAGTTGTTGCTCGGCATTTGCTATAGCATTGTATTTCATATTGAGCAGCACTGGTAGTTTTTCTTCATCAAGCTCTTCAGTTCCCTTTTCCTCATACTTTGAAAGAACAAATTCTAAAAATTCTTTTTGTTTTTCATCTATTTTATTAAAGATATTCCCTTTGTTACTATCTACACGTTGTTTCCTCGTTATCATC